>Ga0272441_10015368_pt1 | contig 10719 bp, 11 predicted proteins | sample SSMProp6N_FD_193582 | JGI IMG/M metagenome (GOLD analysis project Ga0272441, IMG submission 193582) | Marine sediment archaeal communities from Little Sippewissett salt marsh, Falmouth, MA, United States - SSM-Prop-6N | ecosystem: Environmental > Aquatic > Marine > Wetlands > Sediment ...
GAAGCCTCCTGTAAAAAGCAGAGTAAAAAGACAATTTAGAGAAAGAGAAATAAAAAAATTTGAGATAATAGAGCAAGGAAAAAATAAGAGAGACTTTTTATTTCATACAGAGGTCCAAGCAGGAACTTATATACGTAAATTAATAGATGATTTAGGAAAAGAAATTCAGGGCGCACATATGCTTGAGTTAAGAAGAACAAGGGCATGTATTTTTCCTGAAAAGGAATCTATAACTCTTTATGAATTAGAAAAAGCAGTTAAAGAAAATAAAATAAAAGAGAAGTTAATAGATGCTTCTGAAGCAATAAAGCAAATTCTACCATCTGTGCAAATAAATAAAAAAGAAGTAGATAAAATTCTTAATGGACAGCCCATCTACAAAGAGAATCTTGCAAGAAAGTATTCTCTAAAAAAAGATACAGAAATAGCAATTTTCTTAGATAAAAAATTTATTGAAACTGCTAAAGTAGTTAATGAAAAAAGAATCTTTGCAAAGCCAGAATTTGTATTGAATTAAAAAGATATTTAAACTGATTTTCTTTCTAGTAATTATGGCAAGGCAAGATGAAATAGTAAAAGAGCGTTTAAAGAAACTTTCTGAATTGCAGAGAAATAAAATAGAACCATATCAATATGAATTTGATAAAAAAGACAGTGCAACAGAATTACAAGAAAAATATAAAAAACTTAAACCAGGAAGCAAATCCAGTAAATCTGCAAAAATAGCTGGAAAAATAATTGTTATAAGAGACCTAGGAAAGATAATTTTTGTTAAACTTAGAGATTCTTCTGGGGACATCCAAGTTGTTTTACAGAAATCAAAAACACCAGAAAAAGAAATTAATTTTTTAAAGAAATTCCTTGATTCTGGAGATTTTATAGGGGTTTCTGGAAATATAATGAGGACAGAAAGAGGTGAACTTTCTATTGTTGCTAAGAACATTGAACTTTTAACAAAGAGCATCTTACCATTGCCTGAAAAGTTTCATGGATTGCAAGATAAAGAAGAAAGATATAGAAAAAGATATCTGGATTTGCTAGTAAATCCAGAAGTTAAAAAGGTTTTTGAAACAAGAGCAAAAATTCTTAAGGCACTGAGGGATTTTATGGAAAAACATGATTTTATTGAAGTAGAAACTCCTCTTCTTCAATCTGTTTATGGCGGCGCAAATGCTAAACCATTTAAAACTCATTGCGACGCATATGATTCTAGTTTATTTTTGAGTATAGCTCCAGAATTGTATCTTAAAAAAGCCCTTGTAGGCGGATTTGAAAGAGTATATGAGATAACAAAAAAATTCAGAAATGAGGGAGTAGATAGACAACATAATCCAGAACACATGACAATAGAATGGTATCAAGCATATGCAGACTATAATCAAGGAATGGAACTTTTCAAAGAACTTATGAAATTGATAGCAAAAAGATTATTTGGAAAACTAACATTTGAATACCAAGGACATAAAATAAACTTAAACAAATGGGCTAAATTGCCTTTAGATAAAGCAATTAAAAAGTATTTAAAAGAGGACATAAACAAAGTTAAGACAAATGAACAAGCAAAGAAAATAGCAAAAAAACACGGAATTGATCCAAAAGGAATAACCAAAGTAAACCTTCCAGATGAATTAATGAAACTTTTTAGAGAAAAACTTATTCAACCAACATTTCTTACAGATTATCCGATCGAATTAGCGCCATTAGCTAAACCAAAACGAGGAGATCCAAAAAAAGCAGAGATATTTCAACCATTTATAGGAGGGATAGAATTAGCCAGGGCCTATTCTGAATTATCTGACCCCCATTTACAAGAAAAACATTTCAAAGAGCAAGAACAAGAAAGAAAACAAGGAAATAAAGAAGCAATGCCCACAGACAAAGATTTTGTAAAAGCTCTAGAGTATGGTATGCCTCCTGCTTGTGGAATGGGCATAGGCATAGAAAGATTAGTAATGCTTTTTACAAACTCAACAAGCATAAGAGATGTAATTTTGTTCCCCTTTATGAAAATATGATAAAATGTCACTAATAAATAAGTCTAGAGTTAAAGAGAACGTTGAATTGAATGTTTCAGAAGAAGTCTATCCAGCTTTAGATGAAAAAATTAAAGAAGTTTTAAAGAAAGCAGAAGAAAGGGCAAAAGCAAACCAAAGAAGGACAATTCAGGCGCGAGATTTATAGGAGGAAAAATTAGCAATAAACAAAAAGGTTCTAAAACTGAAAGAGAGCTATATCAAATGTTCATAGAAAACTCTTATAGGGCAGTAAGAGTAGCTGGAAGTGGTATGATGGAGAATACGGCAGCAGATATAATTGCAGGGAAAAAAGGAAAAAAATATTGTATAGAAGTTAAGTCTAGTAAAAAGCAGGTAAAATACATAACAAAACAACAGATAAGCGATTTTATGATTTTCTCTGATATATTTGGATTAAAGCCAGTTTTAGCAATAAGGTTTAATAGAGAGGGGTGGTTTTTCCTACACCCTAAATATTTAAAAGATTCTGGAAAAAATTTATGCATTAGTTTAGAACAAGCAAGAAAAAAAGGCAAAAGATTTAGTCAATTTTTCTGTTAAATTCTTCTTGATTTGGTTCTTTTTTCTCAAATCTATCTTTATCTCTTCCATAACACTTATCCATCACTCTTTTCCAAGCTTCATCTAAGTCTATATTGTGCGAGTTTGCTAAACATATAAGGGCAAAAATAATATCCATAATTTCTACTCCAATATCTTCATTATCTTCTCCTTGCTTTTTGACTCTTCCACCATACCTATCATTTAACTCTCTTCCAAGTTCTCCTACTTCTTCTGTAACTCTAGCAAGAATTGACAATGGCGGCCAATAAGGATTTTTATATTGTTGAACCCAACCATCAACATCTTTTTGCATCTCTTTCATTGACATTACTAAATAAAAAAGACAAGATATATAAAAATTTGTATTCTTGTAATATTATGAAACAAGCAATGTTTTGGAAGTCTTTAAAAGATAAAACTGTTCAGTGTCAGTTATGTCCTCATTTCTGCACAATAAAAAAAGAAGAGAAAGGAAAATGTAATGCAAGAAAAAATGAGAATGGAAAACTAATAAGTCTTGTATACGGAAAACCCTGTTCTTTAGCAATAGATCCTATTGAAAAAAAGCCCCTATACCACTTCCATTCAGGGGAAAAAGCATTTTCTTTAGCAACAATTGGATGCAATCTCTTTTGTAAGCATTGTCAAAATTGGCAAATTTCTAAAGGAGATATAGAAAAAATCCCACATAATTTGGTTTCTCCAGAACAAATAATAAGCATTGTAAAACAGTCTAAATGCAAAATAATCGCATTTACATACACAGAACCAACAATTTTCTATGAATATATGTTAGACATAGCTAAATTAGCTAAACAACAAAGTATTAAAACAGTTATGATTACAAATGGTTTTATCAATCCAGATCCTCTGAAAAAACTATTTCCCTATATAGACGCTTTTAATATAGATATCAAATCGATAAATGAAGAATTTTATAAAAATATCTGTGGAGCAACTCTTAAACCAGTATTAGAAACAATTAAACAAGTGTATAAATCAAAAAAACATTTAGAATTAACAAATCTTATTATACCCGGATATAACGACCAAGAATCAGATATAGAAAATCTAGTTTCATGGGTAATTAAGAATCTAGATAAAAATATTCCTTTACATTTTTCTGCATTTTATCCTTGTCACCAACTCAAAGATATTTCTTCAACAAATCCTAAAAAAGTTCTTAATGCTTTAAAAATAGCAAAAAAATTAGGTATGAAAAATGTTTATACAGGTAATATCTAAAGTCCTTGTTTTAATCTTGCTCCTCCAACTTGTTTTAGCAGAGTCTATAGATTTTGATTATCCAAAAGAAGTTGAAATAAATGAAGAATTTTATGTTAATTTAAAACTTAATGATTTTCCAGATGACTCATATGATGTCAAAGTTGATATAAACTCAGAAAATAGGATAGCAAAAATCCTAAATAATAATGTTTGGAAATCGACTTTTTATTATGTTAATGATATGCCTTTAGAATCTGAATTAAAAATGAAAATAATAGAAGATTTTGAAAAAGCAGATATTTTAGTTAAAATAAGATCTAAGAGCGGGGAGGTTTCAACATTTGGTGAGTATGAGATCAAAAAAAAGCAACAAGAAAAAGAAGAGCAAGAAAATGAGCAGGAAGAAGAGCAAGAAAAAGAAACACAGGAACCAGACGAAATACATGAGTTAGGGGAGGAAACAATAAAAAACAATCCAATTGAAACAATAAAAATAGACCCGATCTTGCTTAGAAATAATGTAAAAGAAAAACCAGATAAAACAAAAAAAATAAAGACAATTTCTTTTTTTATATTTATTACAGCAATTTTACTACTTGCTCTTTATTTCTTAGGTAAAAAATATAAATCTTTATAAACAACCTTAATTTCTTGAAACTATGATTCAGGCAATTTTTGTTATAGAGATGATGGGAAAACCTTCTAAATATCTGAAAAAAACACTAACAGAATATATAGAAAAGATTCAGACAGAAAAAGTAAAGATATTAAGAAAAGAGGTTGCTAAACCAAAAAAAGTAAATGATGATTTGTTTTCCGCATTTGCAGAAATAGAGGTAGAAACCCAAGATATTTTAGAGATTCTTAAAATTCTTTTCACTTATATGCCTTCTCATGTAGAGGTTATTAAACCAGAATCATTTTCATTAAAAAACGCAGATTTTAATTCAATTGCAAATGAGATTCTTATACGTTTACATAAGTATGATGAAGTTGCAAAGGCTATAATAATGCAAAAAAATGCCCTAGAAGCGCAATTAAAACAATTAGGAATAGAACCAATAACCTCACAGATGCAACCACAAAATCAAAATCTTCAAGAGTCTAAAAAGAAAAATAGCAAAAAAAAGAAATAGCTATTTCTTTTGTCTTTCTTTCATAATATCTTCTGGCTTTTTATTCTTAGATTTTCTTAATTTTGGAATAATAAAAATGCCAATTCCAACAACAACTACAATAACAATTATCCATCCAATCCACGCTTTTGAAGATCCGCTTGTGATAGACTCACATTCTCCTCCAATACAACAGTCTCCATCGCTCGCTCCCCTTGTAATTCCAGTACATTTCTCGCTCAACAAACATAATTCTCCACCCAATTCAGAACAGGTTTGATCATATAGTTCTATAATTGGTTCATAATCGCCCTCATCATCTATTGAAACAGCATCAAGTTTAAACAATACTTCTGCTTCTGCATCCTCTGCTTCTGCTCTTATTTTAAATGAAATTTCATTCTCCTGGCTCAATAAGATACTTACATTTATTTTTTCTATATTCCTTTTTCCAAGTTCAGAAATAGATTTTGGTTCTATAGATATCCCATAATCCTCTGGGTAATCTATTGAAATATCCTCTATTTTTCTCTCCCCTGAATTTATTAATTTTAATTCAAATAATTTCCTTTGGCCAATTAAAAAATCTCCCTCTATCAAATCAGGAATAAATTTTAATCCACCAGATTCTTTTATTTCTTCCTCCTCCTCTTCTACTTCTTGATCAACAATCACAGGAAGAACATAATTATTTATAGTTAATGAATTTGCATTTTCTCTATCAAACCTTATTCTTTTTTCTTGTTTAGAAAAAAGAGAGAAACTTTCTTCCTGGCTTCCATAACTAGCCTTAACATCTACATCTTCATTCCCTTTATTTTTAACATCTATATAAAAATCGTCCCCTAACGCAATTATAAAACCAGGATCTACAGAAATATAACTTGTGTTGCTTTCTTTAATAGTAAAATTTCTCTCTATATCTCCAATTATTTGATTATCAATTAAAACATTCTCCATTTCCAAAGTATAGTTTCCTTCTTTATCAGGGAGGACCATGTAAAAATAATATCTATTATCTATTTTTGTAAAATCAAAAGTAGCAGGAACATTTCTATTTCTATATAATGTTATTCCTTCTTTGTTTATTCCTTCTATCCCTTTTATCTCTGCCTGTAGAGTTTCTCCAGGATAGTATTCTTCTTTTGTTAAATCAATCTCATATGCAAAAACAAATTGTAAAAGTAAGAATACTAATAACAAATATACTAATTTTTTCATTTTGACATTTCTTTTAATTTTTTCAATGTTTCATCTAGCTCTTTATCTAAAGAAGATCTTTTTGCTGGTTTGCTTGGTTTTGGAGAGAATTGTCTTGGAATTATTTTTCTAGGCATAATTCTTCCTTGTGGGGGCCTAAACATTGGAGGGCCTCTTGGTGGACCCTTTGGCTGGGATTTTCCCTTACCAAATTTCCCTTTAAATTTATTTTTTAATTTAAAATATATAGCCCTTAATTTATTTCTAAAGATAATTGCTAACACAACCAATACAATTAAGATTAATAAAATAACTACCCACCAAATCCATTTATTTGATTTTGGAACACAACAAATCTCGCCCCCATTACAAGAATAATCCCCACTTACTTTTTGGCCTTCAGGACAAACAGTTCCAGAAAAACAAGTGTATCCTCTTGTTTCACATTCAGAATCAGATTCAATTGGAATACAGTTTCCATCACAACATTTTTTATCATCAGAAGATCTTAAAATAGTTCCGCTACACCCTTCATCATTCTCACATAAAACACCCCCTAAAGTAGAACAACTCTCTAAAACAACATCATTTCTACAACAAACACCTGTTTGACAATAAAAATTATCTAAAGTATCTGCAGTAAGACAATCTCCAGGAGAAACACAGTAATAACTATAATCTTCGCAATAATCTAAACTAGCACTTCCCCCACTTACAGGATCTTTTGGCCATGCAGCGTATAATAAGAATGCTGTATCTCTTATTCTTGGCCAACAACCGTCTTTTTGCTGTACCTCTATCAGGTAATCTTTAGCAAGATCTTCTTGAGAATCATCTATAGAGAACATTGCTAAAGCAGTATCATAATACTTATCATCTCCACTTCCCCAAAAACCCTGGCTTCTTTGTTCTTGTACTATTTGATTGTAATAATCTTCATAACCGGTTATTACAAATAAAAAAGTTTCTGGAAAATACTGTCTATTTTCAGATTCATCTGATAAAGCCATTAAATAAGGAACAAAAGGTGCAACAGAATCTTTCCCATTCTTTAAAGAAAGGGCAAGAGCAGCCCACAAGCTTCCTTCATAATCACAACTTGTTTTTCCAAAACACAAAGATCTTACAACAAGATTTACTCTACCATCAGAAACACTAGACTTCACTTCATTAGAGACATAAATAGTATCGCTTCCCCTTTTTTCATATAATAAAGTTGCCTTAAAGTTTTCATCACAACTTACTTCAAATTCTTCATCATAACAATTTTCAGATATTCTATACCAATATCCGCTATGATCTTTTCTTAAACAATCTCCTGCATTTGTATTTATTTTTTTATTTTCATTTATTCTAAAATCATAATCTCCACCAGAATATTCAACTTCACAATTTGTCTGCTTGTCTGATTCAACTTGCAGATACCAAATTAAATCTGAAGCAGATTCATTATTTTCTATTAACCATTCTTCAATATCATCTGTACTTTTTCCTATTCTTTCATAAGCCATCAAAACCTGGGCGGTTTCTTTTATTTTACAAGAATTATCTGGCCAGCAATCATCTCCATCATCTCTATCATCTTCAATAGCCCCCCTACAATCAGATTGTAATCCAGAATCATATGCTAGAGCCAAAAGTGAAAATATCTTCTCTTCTAGTGCTAGATCTTCACAATCATTTTTATCTTTTACACTGTCTTCTAAACAGGCATAGGCATTTTCTATTTCATCTCCTGTATCTCTTTCTTCTATTTCAACACAAGAATTATCCTCACATTCTTCCCCCCTTCCACAATCAGAATCTGTTCCACACTCCACACACAAATCATTTACACAGACACCATCACAATCTGCGTCTGTCTCACACTCTTCAGCCATAGAAATAGCCAAACTTGAAATTACTAATAATAAGATTAGCACTAATAACCCTTCTTTTTTCATTTTATTAAGAGCAAATTCAGATTTATAAAAGCTTCTATTATTTTTTGCTTTTTCTCTCTAAAAATCTGGATTTTTTAACAGTATAGTTGACAGGATTTTTTATGAACTTACAAAAATTATCTCGAAAACAAACACCAATTCCTTTATAATGGTCTTTATCACAGTTTGGAGGAAGTATTTGCTTATTTCTTTTAGCCCAGTTAAATTGGCTTTTGATATACCCCTGCTTTAATGGCTTTTTATTTTTCTTATTCCATTCTTCAATTCTTTTTTCAATCTCTTCCCATTCTTGACCAAGACTTCTAAAAAAATTCATTAAAATAAACAAAGCTCTTTTTCTCCCATCAGCTAATCCTTTTAAAATATTATTAACGCAAGGAGGATATAAATCAGGGGAGAGGTCTTTTATCTTAACATTTTCATATTTTTTCTTTGATTTTTCTGTCTTTTTCTCTTTATAATAATCTAAAGCCTGTAAAAGTAATTCCCTCGCCTCTTCTTTTTCAGCTTCAGGATAAAACTTTCTCACTTTAACTTTCAAGGGATTGGCGTCTCTTGGTTTAAATTCATCTATCTTTCTTTTGTCTATAACAATACTAGCTAATCCAGAAATATCATGTAAAGAATAAGGCATTCTGAACAAGTGCCTAGGTGAAACCAAAACAATATCTGGCATAACTTGTTTCTCTGCATCTTTATCCAGAATTTTATAACTTGTCTTATGTTCTAGCTTTGCAATTTCTTCTTGTAAATTTTTTCTAATTAACTCATTTAAATAAGAGCAAATTGCCCTAGGCCATTCTGGAAACATATCTTTTGTTTTAACTTCATTTATTTCCTCTGGAAAAGCCCTCCAAGGAATAATTAAATGAAATCCCTTACTTCCAGAGAATTTTATTCCAATATTTTTTATTCCATGATACTCAAAAGCTTTTATTAATAATTTTGCCAAAACCTTACTATAATCTAAATACTTTGAATCTATATCAATTAACAGATCCCACCCAATTCTTAACTTATTCATCTGCTCTTCATCTAATTCTGTGGATATTTCTAAAGGGTTCTCCCACAATTCTTCAGAACAATGAAAACTGGTAACTCCTTTTTTCACTAAATTAAGAACTTCGTTTTCATATTCTAAAATGTCTGGTCTTTTTGAAAAACCCTCCATGCTAAAACTTCCAACAACCTCCCTATTTTTCCCAAAATCTAAAAGAGCCTTTCTAACATCATTTCTCGAATAATAGCTTAATGCAACCTCTTTTGCCTTTCCCATTTTCCTTATTTAAAATTATTAAATTCTGTTTATATAATTGCCTATACTTCACCATAATAATCTTTAAAACACACAATAAGCTATTTTATTTATGTTATTAAAATTAGATAAACCGAAGATATTATCAGAGGTAATTTCTATAATTTCAGAATTAGTATCTGAAGTTAAAATAAAAGTAAATAAAGAAGGTTTTAAGATAATTGCAATAGATCCTGCAAACGTAGCTTTAACGTATTTTAAATTACCTATCTCAACCTTTTCTCAATTTGAAGCTAAAGATGAAACAATAGGGGTTAATTTAATAGATTTAAAGTCTGTTTTAAGAAGATGTTCTTCTACATCCAATCTTATCTTACAATCTCAAGATAATCTCCTAAACATAGAAATTCAAGATAAAATAACAAGAAAATTTTCTCTTGCTTTGATAGATATAGAACAAGAAGATAAAGATGTTCCAATATTAGATTTTTCTGCAAAAATAGAAATAAATCCTATAGTATTAACAGAAGCAGTAGAAGACTGTTCAATTGTTGCAGATGCTTGTAGTTTAGAAATAAAAGATGGAAAGTTTTTCATACAAGCAAAAGGTTCTTTAAACTCAGCTCAAAGCGAATATTCAGGAGATGAGGTTAAGATTGATGGCGCAGAAGGTAAAGCGAAATATTCTTTAGAATATTTACAAAAGTTCATAAAAGCAGGAAAATTAACAGACAAAGTTAAGCTAAACTTTTCAACAGATTATCCTTTAAGAATAGATTTTCTAACAAACGCTTTTGAACTTTCTTTTGTTCTAGCTCCAAGGGTCGAGACCGAGGATTAACTATATTATAATAACGTTTATAAATCTCTTTTCTCTCTATAGAATATGAACAAAAGAGGACAGATTACCATATTTGTAATTATAGCGATTATCATTGTTGTTGGAATAATAGCTTATTTTGTTTTTAGGCCTAATTTAGGAATTTCTGCATCTCCCTCAACCCCAACAGATTATATAGAAGAGTGTTTAGAAGATGATGTAGAAGATACTTTAAATATTTTGATGGAACAAGGAGGGAATTTAGACCCAGGATTATACAGATTATATAAAGATGAAAAAATATCTTATTTATGTTATACAGATGAGTTGTATAAGGGGTGCGCTATGCAGAATCCATTTTTAAAACAACATCTTCAAAAACAGCTTAATACAGAACTTAAAACAAAAGCAATGTCCTGCTTAGAAAAATTAAAAGATAGTTTAGAAAGAAAAGGCAATACTGTTTCTTTGGATCTTTCTTCAAGTGATCTTAATATAGAGATAGTTCCAGGAAGAGTAGATATAATCGTTGAAACAGAAATGACAGTTACAAAAGAGTCTTCTCAAAAATATACTGAAT
>Ga0272441_10015370_pt1 | contig 10718 bp, 5 predicted proteins | sample SSMProp6N_FD_193582 | JGI IMG/M metagenome (GOLD analysis project Ga0272441, IMG submission 193582) | Marine sediment archaeal communities from Little Sippewissett salt marsh, Falmouth, MA, United States - SSM-Prop-6N | ecosystem: Environmental > Aquatic > Marine > Wetlands > Sediment ...
AGATTGCCGAAGGCACATACGATGGTCGGATCGAAATGAAACCATCTATTACTATTGTAGGTGCCGGTCAGGATTATACAACCATTGATGGATTGCATAACGAACACTGCATCGTGATGGATGATAATTGCACTATCAGGGAATTGAGAATCATGAACGGTGACGTCGGTGTCTGGGCTGATAATATCAACGACGGAAAAATTGAAAATTGCTATATAGAATCCAGATATATGGGTTTGTTTGCAAATAACTCTAAGATAGTTGTTAAAAATAACCATTTCTTCTGCACATACACCGCCCTTCATGTTCAAAATTCGGATAATTTCTCCATAGAAAATAACAGGATCGAAGGTAGATACGTGGGCATCTGGTGCGAGGATTCAACAAATGTCCAGATTATGAGAAATGCTGTAACCGGTTTTCTGGTCAATGTAATGATATATGGATGCAAACCATTGGTAGCAAACAACTTCATCATTACACCACTTTTAGCCGGTATTTCCTGCGCAGATGGAGCTGATGCAACAATACTCAACAATACAATTTCCGGCAGCCTCTGGTATGGTCTATGCACAATGAACTCATCACCCGTTGTCGCAAACAATATCATCGCTTACAATGCATATGGATTCGACAGCGAAGACGGCTCGATACCATACACGACACACAATATCTTCTCACCTAATTGTGAAGAGGATTATATGGGTTTAGCACCATCAGAAACCGACATTGAAAACGATGCTGGTCTTGTCGGCGGCGGCTTTTCTTCAGAAGTCTCAGAATATATTCTGGTTGATGAAAGTAAAAACTGGAAACCCGGATCCTTGGAAGGACGAAAACTCGTCTCCAACGTACTAGGTCAAAAATATGAATACAACGGTCCCGAAAGAGAATACTGGATCGTTGCAAATACTGAAACTTCAATTACCATCTTCGAGGATTACAACTATAATCCACTGGGAATGCTTACAAGCAATTTTACCGAAGCTGGCGATCCTTATTTCATCTATACAACTGGATTGCAGACGAATTCTCCTGCAATCAATGCCGGTTATCCTGATAGTTTTTTAAACGATCTCGATGGCTCCAGAAACGATATAGGCGTTACAGGTGGGCCATTTTCCGGATGGGTCGGAAATACACGTCCTCCAAGGCTGAAAGCGATGATTCCACAGGAAGTTTATACGGAAGGAGAACACCTTCACCTGGTCGTACATATTGAAAATATCAACGAAACACCAAAAACTGTCGATCTTTACAAAATCCTGAAAACTTCCTCCGGTGATCTTTATTTCAAATCCGATGGATCTTACTCGAATAATCCCACATACGAAAGAAGGACATTGACTGAGTTCTACCGGAAGGTCGATACAATTTTCGACTTGATATTGCCCAGCCCCTTGCCCGGTGAGGATTACGAATTCACGGCAAAGATGACTGAAACCGGGACAGACGAACTTGTTTGGGAGGAATCTACTGTCAATTTCTCACTTTATAATTTACCTCAGGCAAAATTTACTGTAACTCCCACTACCGGTCAAAGACTGGTTACAATTTTTAAAGTCGATGCTTCAGAATCGACCGATGTGGAAGATGCAACTCCTGTGCTTCAGGTAAGATGGAACTGGGGAGATGGTCCTAATTACACGAATTGGACAAATAATAAAAAAGCTCAACATAAATATCCATCTTCTGGAACCAAAGTTATTACCCTCCAGGTTAAAGATCTAGACGGTAATATAGGCTCCACCACCCAGTCAATTACTGTCACTGAATAATAAATATAGAAAGGATGATATCATGAAGCACAATCATACAACATTCACGGTTTTCTTATTAGTTCTTCTTTTGTCGGTTCCTTTCGCATACGCGGATGTACCTCTATTCAGGAATAATCCTCAGAGAACCGGAGAATCGCCCCTAATGGGTCCCGAAGAACCGGTCCTGAAATGGTCATATCATTCAGGTGCCCTTATCTCCTCGACGCCCGCAATCGATTCTTCAGGAAACCTCTATTTCGGCAATCACAATGGTACCTTTTTCTCCATTTCCCCTACTGGTGAGGTGAACTGGAGTTACGATACGGGTGACATAATAGCCTCATCCGCAGCAATTGATGATGAGGGAAACCTCTATTTCGGCAGCCTGGATAACAAATTCTACGCCCTGAACAACAATGGAAGCCTGATGTGGGATTACGAAACTTCAGGCTCAATATACTCCTCTCCAAATTTTGTCGAAGATCTTGTGATCTTCGGTTCCGACGATCATAAGCTTTATGCACTTGATAAATCCGGTAACCTTGTATGGAGCTTCCAGACAGGATCATGGATCTCATCCTCACCTTCAGTCGATCCAACAGGTAATATTTACTTCGGCTCCTATGACGGTAAATTGTACGCTTTGAAAAAAGACGGCTCTCTAAACTGGACTTACAATACAAATACCTATCTTTATTCATCACCTTCCGTTAGCAACGATGGAGTTGTCTATATCGGTGGTTATAACGGTATATTCTACGCCGTGAAAGATGGGCAGCTTCAATGGTCCTATCAGACAGGTTCTATCATATATTCATCCCCTGCAATTTCAAGCACAACCGGTAACATCTATTTTGGTTCAAACGATACAAAACTATATGCTCTGACTTCCGATGGCAACCTTGCATGGACATATACGGTACTTTTAGAGCCCTTGAAAAATCAGAATTTTTCCTCATCTCCTCTGATCGACAAAAATGAAAATATCTACATCGGATCGTTTAATAAATACGTCTACTCCATCGACTCCACAGGTGATCTAAGGTGGAGCTTTGTTACATATCGCGCTGTTATTTCATCTCCCGTACTTGCAATGGATAACCTCCTTTATATTACCTCTTTAGATTACAGGATTCATGCCATCACAGATATTGCTGAAGGTAGTTTCATCTTTTTACCGGACTCCAATGAATCTGACAATTTAAATCCAGTTGTAAAAAAAGTACCCGATGGCTTCTATCAGAAAATGCTCGAAGAAGGGAAAATATCCCCCAATCCAAATGAAACCAGCGATCCCGAATTATCAACCATACTCGCCGACAGGTTATCAAAGGGAAGAATGTCGATACCAGATGACACCAATACATTGAGCAGGTATTCATTTAAGGATATACCTCCCGCTCCAACAGGTCTCGACGAAGCGATGAAACTCCTGCATTTTGATATTGAAACTTTCAAACAGGATACATGGTATCTTCCCGGTAGACCTTATTGCCTGGATATAACTAACACAGTCATGGATAATCCCTTGAAAACATTGGATTATGCACATGAACAGGTCGATGTAATACACGATTCGGCATCCACCGCTTATGATCTTGTCAAAGACGGTGCTGATTTACTCGATCTTGATGTGTCCGAAATAAATTTCACACATTCCTTGACCGAAAATCCTCTTGTCGACGTCATCGAAGAACTATACGTTGATTCAGGAAATCCACTATCCACCTCTGATATGGATGAATTGAAAGATTCGGTCAGTGCATTACCCGATGTATTAAAAAAAGCAGCAGCATTTCTGGTCTATGCATGCAAGGATGCTGCAGCAAAAAGGGATATGAGCCTCTTTTCATTACCTGCATCAGAACGCTCATATTTGAACAACAACTATATTACACCCGAATATACTTCCAAGAACTTCGTCCTTGATATATTGAGCAGGTGCGAAAATATCGACAGAGCCAAGATGGCAGAAGCCGGAATGATAATTGCGAGCGCAATCGATAATATAGGTACTGTCCTGAGCAGCTCATCAATTTCCTCTCAAAATAGAACCGAAAGATACTTTCCTATCGATACATCTGACGTTAAAGGCGATTTACTGTTCTATTATCCTACTCCTCTGGGCAGCATAATCATTGGCGGTTCCGGTAAAACAACATATGAAGCAAGCCTGGATTCACTTCTCGATGCTTCAAAAGTTCCAATGTTGATCATAGATATCGGCGGTGACGATGAATATTATAACCGCGCCGGAGCAACATGGGATCTGAAAAATCCGGTCAGTCTCCTTCTAGATCTGGACGGGAATGATACATACCATTCAGAAGAAGTTTTCACCCAGGGAACGGGTAAACTGGGTATAGGCTTTTTGATGGATTTCAACGGTAACGATAAATATACTGCCAAAACATTTTCTCAGGGTAGTTCAAATATCGGTGTTGGTTTACTCAGAGATGTCAAAGGTGATGACATTTACGAGGGAACTTATAATGTCCAGGCATGTGGGGTTATAGGTATCGGCATACTCAGTGATGAGGGTGGAGCTGATGAATATTACGGGGATACGGGCTGTCAGAGTTACGGTTTCTGCCAGGGAGCAGCTATCCTCAAGGAATCGGAAGGAGATGACTATTATTATGCCGGAGGTGGCGGAAATGCTCCTTACGATCAGGAACCCGGATTGGAAAGATTTATAAGTCAGGCTCAGGGAGCATCTTTCGGTATGAGGCTATATTATTCCAATGAACCTCATGCTGCAGGTGGAGTTGCAGTTTTATCCGATAAATCTGGTAATGACGTCTATGTTGCTGATTTCTATTCCCAGGGAAGCGCATACTGGCTCAGCACTGCCATGTTGATAGATTCTCAGGGAGATGACCTTTATCTATCAAGGCAGTATTCCCAGGGTGCAGGTATCCATCTTGCTGTCGGGCTGCTAATGGATGAGTCGGGTAACGACAAATTCATCACAAGAGCCGTTTCCCAGGGCTGCGGACATGATATTGCCGCCGGTTTGCTTATCGATAATGGTGGTAATGATGTTTACATTACACAGGATCTGAGCCAGGGTGGCGGAAATGCCCTCGCTTTGAGCCTTCTTTCCGATGCATCAGGTAATGACCAATATTTCGCAGAACCGACACACTCCTCGCAGGGATATGGAGATTTCCGTCAGGATGTGGGATCTATCGGGATTATTCTCGATGGCTCGGGATTTGATCATTACACTGAACCAAAATATGATGATAACCGCCACTGGACGAAAACTTCATACGGAATCGGTGTGGATGACGAAGATCAGGACACAGGAGTAAAATAAGAATTTAAAAATCGACTTCGATAAATAAATATCTGGAGCATTTAGAATTTTAAGTTGAAAAAATATAAAGTACTACCGTATTCAATTATTGTTCGATTTCTCCTATCTCTTATCTTCCTGATGACAAGTTCCATGATTTACGCTGATAAACCCTATAATATTAGTGATCCAGAGCTTATCGAAAGAGGATATTTCCGTCTTGATATCGGCGGAGATTACACAAAAAATAACGATCACAAAGAATTTGTCAAAATTCCGGATTTTGGCGCAAGATTTGGCCTTGGTCTGGTTGAAATCGGTGTTCATTTTTCCGGTGTATATATCAATGATACAGAATCTTATGAAGATTACGACAGGGGGGATCTTTATATATCTACTAAGTTCAGCATTCTATGCGAAAGGAAACTGCTTCCCTGTATAAGCATATTGTCAGAAGTCAAAGTTCCCACTGCTGCTAATCAGAGAAAAATAGGTACTGATGAAACGGATTATTTCTTGAAGTTCCTTGCCATGAAACGCTTTGAAAACTCGAGAATCAATATAGAAGCTGGTTTAGAAGTCCTCGGTGATCCTGAAACGAACCAATCACAAAATGACGGATTTATTTATGGAATCATGGGAGAATATAACCTGACAAATAATTTCAGAGCTGCTGCTGAATTTTATGGAGATTTTATCGAAGGTAGAAGAAACACCGCTTTTATATCAGGAATACTACTTTATAAATTGAAAAATAATTTTGAAATCTATGCTGGCGGGAGAAAAGGATTAAACAGAAAAACTGATGATTGGGGTTGTTATCTTGGACTTGGTTATTCATTTGATATTAACAATCTTTTAGAATGTAGCAGTAATTTTGAATCCGATTTAAATTAAAGATGCAAGACCAATGAAAATATTTTTGCTCATATTATTCCTAATCTCCCTGCTACCCATATTTATAGGCTTTATCTTTTTTGCAATCACATCTTACAGGGAAAAGGAATACAGAGCATTCTATTTCAGCCTGTTCCTGTCTTTGTACCTGCCCCTGATACTAATCGTTTATCCATTTATTTACTCTAGCTTCATTTCATATTTCGTAATCTTTTTCCAGGTTGCAGCTCTCATATTTCTTTCAATCATATTTTTTTACAGGTTCCCCCAAACAAGAGGGCTCAAGATCAAGGAGGCAGAACTTGCAAGATTTGACGAAAGGGATTCCATATTCTCCCGGATGCGTCTGGTTGACGGGGAAAAAGAATTCGACGAATACTATAAGAAAAATTACGGTTTGAAGGAATTAGATGAAAAATTACGGAAAAAACCTTATCTTTCAAATCCCGAAACGGATGCATACGATCCCATGATATCACCCATGATGTTCGCTGAATTTGACCTTGTTGATAAATTGATATACCCGGGTTCTAATAGAAATCCCGAAAAAAATAAACAGGATTATGATCTTTACAAAATGACAGGCTGGTTAAAAAAATATCTTCTGGATTCCGGTGCAACCTGCTGCGGGGTTACTAGGGTGAATGAACAAGAGCTTTATTCCCATAAAGGAAAATCGGGAAGTATGGAACCATTCGGTTCAATCATAAAAAACGATTATAAATATGCACTTGTCTTCGCTGTAGAAATGAATTATTTCAAGGTGCAAAGTGCTCCCGGTGCACCTGAAGTTGTTGAAACCGCAAGACAATATGTCAATGCTGCCAGGATTGGAAATGCTATTGCCAGATACATTGAAAATTTGGGATTCAATGCAAGGGTCGAGATGGTCAGGAGTTATCATTCCATCCTTCCGCAGCTTGCATACAAAGCCGGGTTGGGAGAACTCGGCAGGAATGGAATACTCATAACAAAAAATCTTGGTCCCAGGGTCAGGCTCGGTGCAGTATTGACCGATATGAAATTAGCCTGCGATGCCCCGGTTAACCTCGGAATGCAGCATTTTTGCGAAATATGCACAAAATGCGCGGATTGCTGCCCATCAAATGCGATTCCGAAAGGTGAAAAGGTCTGGGTGAGAGGAGTTCTAAAATGGAAGTTGAATCCTGAAAAATGTTACCGATACTGGCGAAAAGTCGGAACTGACTGCGGAATTTGTGTAAGGGTTTGCCCCTATTCAAAACCCGATAATTTATTGCACAATCTGGTAAGAACTTCGGTGGAACGCTCCTACCTTTCCAGGAGCCTGTGGGCTTTCGGGGATGACCTTTTCTACGGGAAAAATCCACAGAAAAAAGTCCTGAAATCAATTCATAGCAATTCTCAAAAGTAATATCTTTTTAGATCGTACGGGCAAACGACTTATCACCCAAATGTATTGTCTTATTCCCCGCACCCCCGTATGGCTCGACCTCCACGTCGATCAGAATCCCCTCCCCGGGCACGATACTTGCAAATCCGTCATCACGGGATGACGGGCAAGTATCGTGCCCGGGGGCTCCTACTATTTCTCTCGTGTTTTGCTGGTTTACTTATTTTGGATTCTCCTATTCTGTAGCCCAATCATCCCAATTGACATGAATAGGCGAGTGCCACTCGCCTATACAATCCTTTTTTATTATGGAAAATATTATCGAGAACCAGTATAGCTATTAATATGTAAATGTTGTAGTTGCTATGTTCGATCGCAATTCTGATGTAAATGGCTTGAATGCACCAACTGCAAAGAAATATTTTCCGGATTTATCAACAGGCAGATTGGATTCAGGAATATAAACGTCAAGTAATGTCAATCCTTCAACATCGACACCTGGCAGTATTAGGTAACTGGATAAAATAGGATGAATTCCGTTTATCCAACTCAATCCAGAATAAAATTCCTCTGCAGGGTTCATCATGACAAAGTAGAAATCGACCGGTTCCGTTGTGAATTGAGATTGCACCGACAGATCAAGATGCAGAAAATCGTTCAGATGTTCAATGTCAAGTTCAAAATGGAGAGGATATAACTGGTGGATTGTCACATCCACAACATCCGAGAATCCTTCAATTTTGTAATTGTCTATTGCTCTGGCTCTTATAACGATATCGCTGCCTTCACGAAACTTTGCAATATTCCATTCATAGGTCCAGTATTCCTCGGATTGTACGCAGTCATACCACGGACTACCGCTGAATTGAACCGCAACTTCTGATACCCCATAAAGGTCGTAGGCATATACTTTGATTGTGTATGTATCTGTAATAACATCACCATTTGAAGGTTCTAAGATCTGAACTTGTGGCGGGACACTGTCGTCAAAGGTTTGAGTTGGTGTCACCGTTGATGTGGGAGTTGCTGATACTGTCGGTGTACCGGTAACGGTAACAGAAGGTGTTGCAGTAAATGTTGGGTTTTCAGTTATTGTTTTCGTCGATGTTGGTGTTGCTGTCGGAGTGAGAATAGGCGGTTCGCCATTATCCGAATACCAGAAAGACATGCTTCCATCATATCCTATATTGCTTATGTTCGAGATGTATACTTGTGATTGGTATTCTTCATAATAAGAATCACTCGAAGGATTTGTATCTGGTGTAAATGTTTTGCCTTTTCTAAAAAAGTCCTTATGGGAACCCCAATCACCATAACCACCGTAATCGTCAAGAGTCTGAGTTTCCTGAGCCTGTTCAAGATCCACCATTTTGTGATTTTCGTCAGCATTACCATCTTTTGCTTGATCTACATGACATATGAGAATACCACCTGAATCACAGGGTAAACTCTGATCGAAAAGGATTTTCTGTCTGTTCTCGACAAGAAAATATTCAGTTGAAGATAAACCTGTCGAGACTTTATAACATGCAGGATATTCTTCGACTGGCAATAATTGATATGTACCAGGTTGACTAATCATAACTTCATCCAACCACCCTAATTTGATCTTCGACCAAGCACAAAAATGAGCAGGACAATCCCCTTCCTTTCCGAACGCAGATAAAACCATGCCATAACTCATTACATCATAACACCCGATTGCAAATGATGTACTGTCACCATCGTAAAGATCGACAAGACCCAGAACATGCCCAAATTCATGGCAGAAAACACCGATAGTGACCATATCCCCAAAATAAGATATTTCGGGTTGCATAGTATAATTAAAAAACGATACACCATCTAAAGACAAACTCATGATATAACCCCTGTGGGACCAAATGTCATCAGGCTCTCCATTTTCTTCAGCCTTTCCTGAGTGGACAATTACTACATTGTCAACAACACCATCCCCATCATTGTCATATTGGGAATAATCGAGTTGTGCATCAGCAGCCATTACGACTTCTATCGCTAGTTCTTCTGCATGTTTATCCCGCCAACCATCAATGTATTCACCATAATGGGATTTGTTATTCTAAGCAGTGTACCAATCAACAACATTTCCATAAAGATTTAATTTTCCATAAGAATTTACATAGTAATAATCAGACATACTTCTAGGTTCTTCAGTGTTTTTTTTGAATAAAAGATCATCGAAAAGTTGTCCATCATATTGAGATTTTTGATCAGAAAAATCTACCAGCAATACCGGAAGGTTCTTTGTTCCAGTAGTTTGTTATTTTCTTTTTGAAGTATTTGAATTTTTATATTTACTGTTAATTAACTTTTTTCTGGCTTTTACAACATCTGAACTAAATCTAATGTGCTTTTCGATTTTTAAAGTTTCTGGATCAACTTCACCAACGGTAAACAAGGATGGATACAAAATTCCGTCTTCACCTTTAGATGCATAAACCCATCTATTTTTCAGCTTGTCAAAAATGACAGTATAGCATTCTAAGGTCTCATAACCATGTGCAAATTCGTCTCCCCATTTGTGCAAAATTAACTCCTTACCTTCATTATCAAATTTGTATTCAAAATTCCTGTTAGCTGGAATTGCGAAATCAACTGGAATGGTGACAGTCAAAACGAACAGAAATGCTGCGAGTTTAAACGATACTGTCCTCATGTTTTGCCTACTGATTAATAGATTTATGCCTTTGAAACCATTTTTATTGAATTATAAAATCAAAATCCTATTTTGACAAGAACTTTTTTCAAATATTTATAGATTATTTATTCCTAATGCAACACTGGATATGAAGAAACGTACTATTTAAAGAAGATAACAAGAATAATATTAGTAAATATTCTCCAGAGATTACTACACAGTTAGAAAATGAAAAAATCTTGAAAATTTATTCAAAAGAGAATTAAACAGCGACCAGATTTGAACGAGTTCCGCAGTAAACGGCTTGAAAGCTCCAACTGCGAATAAATATTTACCTGGATTTAGAATAGGTGGGTTCGAATTGGGTAGATTAGTTTCGAGTTAAGTTAATCCTGTGCCATCTGTATCCGGTGGGACAGTGAAGCTGACAAGGATAGGATGAACGCCATTTTCCTGAGTTTGACAGCTAATCTTAAAAATTTGATATTATAAAAATGAAGATCCTTTAATATCAGGGATTTTGGGGATTCATAATTTCTGATTTCAAAAAGGCATAACAGGCTCGAGTTTGATTACAACAGTGCAGTTTTACTGACAGTGATTCAGCGTTTCATCGAACCTGCGAGCAAGCTTGGAACATATCAGAACCGTGAGAAGATAGATGGAGACCATTCTGTGGAACTTCATCATCTTTATCGTTCTTTGGACCTTTTATCCGAGCACAAAGGT
>Ga0272441_10015371_pt1 | contig 10718 bp, 5 predicted proteins | sample SSMProp6N_FD_193582 | JGI IMG/M metagenome (GOLD analysis project Ga0272441, IMG submission 193582) | Marine sediment archaeal communities from Little Sippewissett salt marsh, Falmouth, MA, United States - SSM-Prop-6N | ecosystem: Environmental > Aquatic > Marine > Wetlands > Sediment ...
CGAGCATGCGCATGCTGCGAACGGAATCGGCGACCTGGCCGGGATAGTTGGGGTCGAACCCGCCGGGATGGGTGTAGATGCCGCCCCAGGCCCCGGCCTCTGCCGGCGGAAGCGGCGGAAAGACCACCGCCACCGGGGCCGAGGCCGACGATTGCGCCTTGCCGCTGACGGCCTTGACCGTCACGTCGAACAGGCCCCGGCCGGGCAGTTTCAGCGGCAGGGGCTTTTCCGTCTGGCCCCGCTGGATCGTCAGGCGCCCGGAGTTTTTCCAGTCGCCGGCGGCGCTGGAGACGCTGAACTCCACGGCCGTGTCTTCGCTGGCGCCGCCCACTCGCACCCGCACGTCGGCCGGCTCGGCGTCGGTAAACAGCAGCCCCGCCCGCGGCGAGACGATCCACACGGCGAACCCCTTGGCGCCCGCCGACCGGCCGAAGACGTACCTGGCCTTGGCCGCGGCTTCGGCCCGCGCCGACGCGCACACCAGCAGGACACAAACCCAACACAGCGTCAGGATCAAATGCTTCATCCGCCTCGCTCCGCTCCGCGCGCCGACCGGTGCCGTGGGCTCGGGTCATTCAGCCCGTCGGCCGAGGGCCTTCAGGATCGCCGCCGTGTGCTGCCGCATCCGGGTCCGCCAGCGGTCGTAGAACCAGTCGTCGCCCCAGCGCTCCGGGCCGCCGTTGTAGGTGAAGCCCTCCACCTCGCTCATCAGATGGTAGTCGTCCGTGCAGAAGCCCAGAACCTCCTTGATGTCCTTTTCGGCGGCGGCGACCTGGCGCTTGGCGGCGCCGGCCTTCTTGGCCCGGGCGATGGCGTCCTGCAAGGTGGCGAAGTAGATGAAGTCCACCATGCCCTCGCCGAGCCCGACCAGGTTCGCCCCCCGCACGTAGGCCTTGTGGTGCGGGTGGTACTTCAGGTACGTGCCGACCTTCCAGTAACTGGCCGTCGCGGCCCCCCAGGACAGGATGAAGGAGGTCTGGTAGCGATGGAAGAAGGCCGAGGCGAAACTGTCGAAGCCGACCTTCTGCCCGCACTTGGCGGCGAACGTCCGCATCATCGGGCCGTAGTCGCAGCCGGGGGTATCGACCGAGGCGTGGGTGAACAGCCCCTTCTGAAGCGACTCGCAGCACTCGCGGAAGTTGATGTCGGACGTCGTCAGGGCGCCGGTGCCCTTCAGGATGCCGAACTTGGCCGGATCGCAGAACCGCGGCTCGTCCCAGATCATGTACACCAGCGGCGGCAACTTCGCCTTGGCCAGGGCGGAGTCCATCTCCTTGACGCGGGCGCGGTACTTGGCCGGGTCGCGTCCGCAGCGCGTCCACAGCCCGCGCCCACCGAACGGGCCGCTCTTGTTGCCCTGCTTGTCCAGCGAGACGTCCCAGTACAGCCCCACGCCGGCGGTGCAGCCGGCCTGGTCGCGGACGGCCTTGACCTGCTCCAGCAACTTGGGAATGTCCACCTCGTCGGTGGCGCCCTTGAAGGGCAGGAAGCGGCAGAACATCATCAGGTACGGGAAATTACAGCGGGAATAGTAGCGGAGGAACTTCGCGCCCGGCGGCGTGCTGGACTCGTTCCAGATCAGCCCGGCGAACCGATCGGTGATGACCTTCAGCGGGTAGTCGGCGACCTCCAGTTCCACGGCGACCTTGCCCAGGTCCTTGCCGCCGCCGGTGACGGTGATGACGCCGCGATACGTACCCGGCGTCGCGTCGGCGCCGATGCGGTAGCCGATGAGGTAATCGACGTAGCCGGGCCGGTCGATCGCCCGAGGGACGTTGCCGTCGATCACCCAACCCTCCAGGCTGGTGTCGGTGCGCTTGAAATCCTTGGTCGGCGTGTAGTTGAACTCCACCTCGCGCTGGGCCTTGCCGAGCGTGGCGCCGCCGGGGCCTTTCAGGTCGCCGATCTGAAGCGACAGGCCGGTGATGGGTTTGGGTGTGTGGATGCCCAGCGTGATCGTCTTGCGCTCGCCCCGGACGGCGGCGTCGGTGATCCGGGCGATCCGCTCGTAAGGCCGGGGCGGGTCGAGCACGGCGACGGGAAACTGCCCGGCGTTCAGGCAGGTGGCCGCACGCCGGTAGAGGAAAAAGCCCCCCGGCGTCAGTTTCTTGGAGATCCGATCCCAGTTGATCTCGACCTTGGGCTGCTCCACCAGCAGCACGTCGTCGATCCAGACCCGGGCGGGCTTGTTGGCGCCCAGGTAGGGCATGTTCTCCTGATTCAGTTCGACCGTCAGGGTCGATTCGACGGTGTTCAGCGCCGGCTGCGGGGTGCAGAGGGTGGACAGGGCGTTGGCCTCGTAGCAGTACCAGTCGCGGTTATCCATCAGCCGGGCGAGGTGGTTCTTGTCGGCGAACTCGGGGAACACCAGCGGATCGCCGGTGAAACTGACCCGCCCGGAGATGGGGGTCTTGGCCCAGGGCTGGCTGTACCGCCAGGTGCGCCGCGTGACGTTGCTGCACTTGCCCCAGAAGCCGAAGTAGTAGTTCCGGCCCTTGGTGAAGGCGATGGTCCGCGTGCACTTGGCCGACGCCTTTCCACCCGAGCCGGGCGCCTCCAGCATCAGCGCCTTGGTGCCGGAGTGGACCACGTCTTGGACGACCTTGCCGCCCGCCCAGCCGGCGGCGCCCTTTTCCATGCCGCCGTTGGGGACCAGGTTGTTGCGGTTGCTCAGCAGCGCGGCCGCGTCGTAGGGCACGCGCTTGCCCGACGCGGCGGCGGTGTTCGTAACGCGGAGGCGAAGTTTCGCGCCCTTGGCTAGGCGGGGCAGGACGATGACCAGTTCGTCATTGGCCAGGCTGAAGTCCGGCGGCACCGGGCGAAGGGACCAGGGCAGTTCCTTGCCGGCCTGGTCATAGACGTGGAAGCCCTTGGGGTTGAACTGGGCGTAGTCCACGCCGCGTCCGAAGACGCGGAAGACCTGAATGAGCACGGGCAGGTCCGCCAGGTCCCGCCCGAGGTCGTTTTCGATCGCCACGTCCACGTCGTACTTCGGCTGGGGGTCGGCGGCGGCCGCGCCGGACGAAAGGGCGCACAGTAAAGCCGCGCCGACCATCATGGCGATTGTCCGCACTTGACGTCTCCTTTGGTTGTCCTGCCGGCCGGGGAGCTACGGCGCCTGGCGGGCCTTGGCGACCTCGCCGGCCAGGTCGAACAGCAGGCGGTCGCGGTCCTGCCCGCCGGCAATGCTCATCCCGCGCAGGATATTCGTCCGCAGGTCCAGCAGGTCCAGGCACCTCTTGGCCAGGTCCTTCGGCAGTCCCTTGGCCTGGTCGACCAGGGCCTTTTCGATGAAGATCCGCGCCTCGGCCAGTTGAATACCCTCGCAGGCGTTCTCGTATCGCACGGTGGTCACGGGTCCCTTAGGTCCTGGGGCGAACAGGTCGGTGGTGTTGTTAGCCATGCCGACCTGCCCGACCTGGGAGTGGGCGTAGGAGCCGAACAGCGTGCCGCGCATCCCGCCGCCGGCCCAGGAAGTCAGTTTGCCGCCCTTGTACTTCGCGCCGATGTTCCAGTAGTCCCCGCCGACGCGCCCCGCGCCTGCGCGGTCGCTGACGAGGTTCGTTTCGATCCACACGCGGAACGACCCCGGAGGGGCGAAGCCCAGCAGGCACAGCGGCCCGAAGCCGAAGCGGTTGAAGCCGACCAGCAGTTGCTTACCCGTGTGCCGCCAGCCGTGGCAGCGCATGCGCCGCGGGTCCGGGATGGGGTTGGTGTACACCATGGACTGATACGTCACGGGGATGACCTCGCGGCGCCCGCCGTAGCGGAAGGTTGAAATCCGCATGTGGGATTCGTGCATCCACCCGTACTCGGGGGCCGCCCGGCGGAACATCAGCAGGTGCTCGCCCGGGGGGTTGTAGTCGCACGGCATGCCGATCAGGTATTGGCCCTTGAATCCGGCCGCGGCGGCGTGCTGGCGGATGCCGGCCAGCAGCGGCTTCCAGAGGGCCTCGCATGCCGGCGTGCCGCAGCGCGGCAACTGCATCTTCACCCGCTTGCCGTTGGGTTCGATCACCGTCACGTACCCGCCGGACACCGGCCGGCCGAAGGGCCCGCCCATCTCGATGCCGTAGGCGATCGTGAACAGGTACCGCAGGCGCGGGTGATGCTTCAGCGCGGTCTTCAGATAGCGGTCGAAGACCGTAAAGTCGTACTCGAACTGGCCGGCGACGATCGGCGTGGTCGGGTCGCCGACCGGGTTCTTCGCCCCGGCCGGGGCCGTGGCGGTCGTTGGCGCGGGGGCCTTGGTGCCGGCCTTGCGCTTCCACGGGATCAGGCTCTCGACGTTGCCCATCTGGCTTTCGGCCAGCAGCGGGATGATCAGCGCGATGTTGCCGCCCTCGCCCATCAACGTCAGCGACCGCTCGATCAGGCGCCAGTGCTCGTCCGACCACGGCTTGACCTTGTAGTACCTCGCCAGCGTGTCGGGCGACTGGTAGATGTTCAGCAGGCTGACGCGGTCGGCGACGTCCGGCAGGGCCCAGTCGGCGACCGTCAGTTGCACGGGGGTCTTGACGGGTTTCTGGCCGGTGGCCTGGATGGTCAACTCGGCGGCGTACTTGCCGGCGGCGGCGGTCTTGGGCACGTGCACCGTCACCCAGACCGGCACGGAGGCGGCGTCCTTCGGGGCCGCGTCCAGGAGCATGTCGAAGCGGCGGCACATGGCCGCGGCGGGGTCGCGGAAGTTCTTGCCGTAGTTGGCGTCCGGCGGGACCACGGCCGAGAGGTAGTCCAGCCCGATGTTGTGCAATCCGATGCCCGTCTGCACGGGGTTGACCGCCCCGTAGCGGACCGTCGCGGTCGGCAGGGCCGGGCCCGCCTTGCCGCCGGCGCGAGCGAACGGGCCTACCCGCGCGGTCAATCCTTGGATCGGCTTGTCGGACGTGACGACGACCTGCCCGCTGAAGTGCCCGTTGCGAGCCGCCTCGACGCGGATCGGCGCCAGCCGGGCGTCCCAGTGGGCGCACTCGGCCGGGCCGACAGAGCGGGCCGGGTCAGCGTTCCAGACCTGGAAGCGGTCGCGCTTCGGGTGCAGGGCCTCGACGGCCCCGGCCTCGCCCTCGGCCTTCAGGTCCAGCACCGACAGGCCCACCGGCGAGAAGCCCAGCGCCGCCATCCCCGAGTCCGGGCGCTTCAGGGCCTCGACGAGGTACTCGCTGCGGTGCAGTTCGACCGCCAGGACGTTCAGCCCGTCGCGGAGCAGTGCCGGCTTGATCTTCACGGGCCCGGCCGACCGCTCGCGAACCAGCCACTGCTTCGATTCCCGGTCGAGCCACCAGTTCAGCATGGCGCCCTTGCGGGACCCGTCGGCCACCAGCCAAGCGTCCACGCCGTAATCCGCCCCCGGCGTGTCGGGGGCGATCTTGCCGCCCGGCAGGTGCCCGCGGGCGATCTCGACGCCGTTGAGGTACGCCACAAACCCGCCGCGGTAGGTCAGCGACAGCGCCAGCGACTTGACCTTGGACTTATCCGTCACGCGGAAGATGCCCCGCTGGCAGACCAAGCCGATCTCGGGGACGAACGGGGCCGTGCAGCGATAGACGGGGTTGTTGTAGTTGTGCGGCACGCCGCCCATCTGGCTGTAGCCGCCGGAGGCGCTGACGAACTGCCGCCCGCGCAACAGCGACCACGCCGCGTCGTCGAACTCCGCCCCGGTCCAACCGGCCGGCGGTGGCGGACTTTCCAGGCCGGTGCGGGTGTACTTGGCCATGGCCTTGACCCGCGCCGCCCGGCCGGCGTCCCGCCCGTGGGCCTTGGCCGAGGCGACGGAGATCGCCGGCGGCATGTACGTGTAGTGCTTCCGCCAGAAATGCTCTGCCGTCAGGACGCTCTGCCCAGCCGACTTCTCGACCGTCTGCCCGCTCGCCGGCTGGCCCAGGGCCGCGACGCACGCCAGACACGCCATAGCAACAAATCGCTCGGTATTCATCCCCGCAACGTCGCCCCCCCGGCCGGGAAAGTCAATCGCCAACCGCCAGGCCGACCCGCGAAAACCGCCTTGCCGGCGCAATCCTTCTCGGGATGGTCATTCCTGCCTCCACAGCCACCACAGGACCGCGCACGCGAATGCCGCCGCCAACACGCCCCACCAGGGGACGCCATGAACATAGTGCCAGTACCACCACGTCACGCCGCAGGCCCTCCCCCCGTTTCATTGCGGGCTGAGCAATCGGGCACCTGGGACAGAAAGCCCTCCTTCCCGTCTCGGAAGCCGTCATCCAATCCCGGATAGGCGGCGGCCCGATCCTGCCGGTGCGGTGTGGCGGTCATGGCTGGACCCCTTCTGAGTGTGCATTGTCGCCGCGGGTGGCGGCGGGGGTCAAGGGCTTCGCGGAGCGGAGGTGCCTTGGTAGGGCGGCCCCTGCCCGGCCAGGAGAGGCCCAACCGGCAGGGCTCGCTTGGCTGGCCTTCGGCCTGCCAGGGCGCCCGGAGATGCGGCGCACAGGACGGCCGGACGGGCGAGAGGAGTGAATCGGGCCCGGAAACTTGCCGGATTTCGCCGCTCGGGGGGCGGAGATTCGTTCCGCGGGGCAGATTTTTCGTAAATGACGCTCCGAAATGGTGTTGGCGTGAGACTTTTCCACCCGCGGGGCTCGATTCGTCCAGATGGGGCTTGACAAGTATGCGGCGTCGGCCAAGTGTACCCGGCCGTTTTCTCCTATAGTAGGTGTACTGAACGCGCCGAAGAGGCGTGTGTAGGCCATGGCCAGGACGACGACACAGACCGACAGACCCCCGAGGGCGACCCGCGCGAAGGCCGCCAAGGGCGCCAAGGCCAAGAAGGCCACCCGCCGTCGCGCGCCGGCCCGGGGTGCCGGCCGGAAGGCCTCCTCGGCCGGGGCGGGCAAGAAGTTGGTTATTGTCGAGTCGCCGGCCAAGGCCCGGACGATCAACCGCTATCTCGGCGGCGACTACGTGGTCAAGGCCTCGATGGGCCACGTCCGCGACCTGCCGGGCAAGCAACTGGGCGTGGACCTCGAGGGCGACTTCGCCCCGACGTACGAACTGCTCGGCGGCCGGAAGCGCGTCGTCGCCGAGTTGCGTAAGATCGCCGCGTCGGCCCCGGAGGTCTATCTGGCGACCGACCTGGACCGCGAGGGCGAGGCGATCGCGTGGCACCTGGCCGAGGCCCTGGGCGTCCCGGCCGAGCGCCTCCGCCGTGTGGTGTTCAACGAGATCACGGCCTCGGCGATCGCCGCGGCCTTCGCCGCCCCCGGGGCGATCGACGCCCACAAGGTGGACGCCCAGCAGGCCCGGCGGATCCTCGATCGGATCGTCGGCTACCAGGTCAGCCCGCTGCTGTGGAAAAAGGTGGCCACAGGCCTGTCGGCGGGGCGCGTTCAGACGGTGGCGGTTCGCCTGATCGTCGAGCGCGAGCGCGCCATCGAAGCCTTCCAGCCGGAGGAGTTCTGGAAGATCGCCGCGATCCTCACGCCGGACGCTGGCGCCGCGCCGGGCCTGGAGGACCGGTGGAACGCTTTCCGCGCCCAGGCCGAGGCCGGGGCGCGAAAGCCCGGGGGGCGGAACGGCGGACCCACCCAGGCGGACCAACTGGCCTTCCTCGCCGAGCACGGCGCCTTCCGCGCCGAACTGGTCGAGTGGGACGGGCAGCGCTTCCGCTGCGACGACCCCGAGCGGGCCGGCGAACTGGCCAAGGCCCTCGGGATGATCATCGAGAGAACCGATCGCCAGGCCGACCCGACCGGCAAGGGCCCGGCCGCGAATCGCGTCACGGTCGCCGGACGGGTGGACCGCGACGCGGACGTGCCCTGCACGATCCGCTCGCTGGACTCCCGAACCGCCACCAGCCGCGCGGCGCCGCCTTTCACGACGGCGTCGATGCAGCAGGCCGCCTCCGTCCGCCTGCGCTTCTCCGCCAGCCGGACCATGCGCGTCGCCCAGGGACTCTACGAGGGCGTCGAGATCCCCGGCACCGGCAGCGTCGGCCTGATCACCTACATGCGGACCGACAGCGTCAACCTCGCCCCCCAGGCGGTCGAGCAGGCCCGGGCGTTCATCGGCGAGACGTTCGGCGAGCGCTACCTGCCCGGCAAGCCGGTCCGCTTCCGCTCCGGCCCCCGCGCCCAGGCCGCTCACGAGGCCGTCCGCCCGACCGACGTGACCCGCACGCCCCAGTCCGTCGCCGGCGCCCTGAACGCCGACCAGTTGAAACTCTATACCCTCATCTGGCAGCGCTTCGTCGCCTGCCAGATGGCGCCGGCCGAGTGGAAGGTCGCCGAGGCCGCCATCGTCGCCCGGACCGCGCTCGGCGAGGCGCTGTTCAAGGCCGTCGGTCGGCAACTGGTCTTCGACGGGCACCTGAAGGTGACCGGCATGCCCCGCCAGGCCGAGCAGATCCTGCCGGACCTCGCCGAAGCCCAGACCCTCGGCGTCGCCGCGCTGCTGCCGAGCCAGCACTTCACCCAGGCCCCGCCGCGCTACACCGAGGCGTCGCTGGTCAAGGCCCTCGAGGCCGAGGGCATCGGGCGACCGAGCACCTACGCCGCCATCATCCAGACCATCCAGGACCGCGAGTACGTCCAGCAGATCGACCGCCGCTTCCACGCCACCGAACTGGGCATGAAGGTCACCGACAAACTCGTCAAGCACTTCCCGGACATCTTCGACATCCGCTTCACCGCGCGGATGGAAGATCAACTCGACGAGGTCGAGGCCTCGCGCGCCGACTGGGTGGGCGTGCTGAAGGAGTTCTACGGCCCGTTCAAGGCGGACCTGGAGCGTGCGGCCGAGGAAATGGTCCACGCCAAGGCCGAGACCGAACCGTCCGACTACACCTGCCCGGCCTGCGGGCAAGCCATGGTCTATCGCTGGAGCAAGACCGGGCGCTACCTCGCCTGCACCGGATACCCCGACTGCAGGACCACCTTCCCCGTGGACCGCGAGGGCAAGAAAATCGAACCCAAAGTCACCGACGTCAAGTGTCCCGAGTGCGGCAAGGCGATGATCCTCCGCCGCGGGCGGTTCGGCATGTTCCTCGGCTGCAGCGGCTACCCCGACTGCAAGGGCACCCAGCCCTGCGACGACGACGGCAAGCCCCTGCGCGTGGTCAAGGAAGAGGACATCAAGGAATCGTGCCCCGAGTGCGGCGCGCCCATGCAGGTCAAGCGCAAGGGGCGGCGGGCCTTCCTGGGCTGCTCGCGCTACCCCGACTGCCAGACCACCACGCCCCTGCCGCCGGGCATCCGCTTGGCCAGCCCACCGAAAAAACCGGCCGAGGACATCGGCGTCAAGTGCCCGCGATGCAAGAAGGCCGCCCTGGTCATCCGCGAAGGCCGGCGAGGACGATTCATCGCCTGCTCCGGCTACCCCCGCTGCCGAAACACCTACGACATCGCCCACCTCGACGACATCAAGGCCGGCAAGTTCCCCGAGAAAGACTGACGCGCCGGCCGCGCCGCCGCTTGAATCACCCGCACCGCCCCGCATAGACTACCGACCTGCGCTATGGCCAACCTCCAGGTCAGCACGGTCGGCAAGAAGTGGCGCCTCTTCCGCGCGTGGGCGGGCGGGCACCCGCTCTGGTGCGCCTGGCAGGTGACCTACCGCTGCAACTTCCGTTGCCGGTTCTGCAACTATTGGGCCATTCCCGCCGACGCCGCCGATGAGCCACCCGTCGCCGCCTACGCCGAGGGGTCGCGCAAACTTGCCCAGATGGGCACGCTGCTGATCAGCCTCGCCGGCGGCGAGCCGCTCCTGCGGACCGACATGCCCGAGATCGTCGCCGCCGTCGGGCGGTATCACTTCCCCTTCATGACGACCAACGGCTGGCTGGCGACGCCGGCGGTCGCGCGCGACCTGATGCGCGCCGGCCTGTGGGGCGTGTCGATCAGCATCGACTACGCCGACGCCGACCGCCACGACCGCCGCCGCGGCATGGCCGGGGCGTGGGAGCAGGCCTGGCGGGCCGTCGAGATGTTCAACGCCGAACGCGTCCACGACTGGCAGCGCGTCAACGTCATCGCCGTCCTCATGGACGACAACATCGACGACATCGAGCCGCTGCTGGCGATGGCGGCCGAACGCAACGCCTACTTCATGGTCCAGCCCTACGGGCGTCTCAAGACCGGCTCGGCCGCCTACGGCCACCAGAACGGGCCCGTCGCGCCGCGACTGCTGGACCTGCACGCGAGGTACCGCAACTTCCTGTCGAACCGGCATTACCTCGGGCAGTTCGACCGGTTCCTCGCCGGCGGGGTCCCCGGATGCCGGGCGGGCAGGGCGTTTTTCAACATCGACGAGACCGGCGACGTGGCCGTCTGCGTCGAACGCCGCCACCGCCCGGTCGCCAACCTCTACCGCGACGAGATCGGCACCGTCCTGAACCGCCTCCGCGCCGCCGCGGCCGGCAACGACTGCCGAAGTTGCTGGTACAATTGCCGCGGCGAGGTCGAGTGCCTCTACCACCCCGTCGGCCTGATCCGCTCGCTGCCGACCCTCTTCCTCGACCGCGGCGCCGCGCCCGCGCGCGACCGCTGACGCTCTCCTGAACGGACCTCCACGGTCCTCTACAGTTCTCTACAGTTCTCTACAGTTCTCTACAGTTCTCTACAGTTCTCTACGGTTCTCTACGGTTCTCTACGGTTCTCTACGATTCTGGCGGGGCAATATTCCCCGCTTCTGTCGTAAGCCTTTGTCGTATAAGGATCGGCTCATTCTTGAGTCCGATAATGTGACGCAAGGTTCGATTTGCCGAC
>Ga0272441_10015373_pt1 | contig 10717 bp, 6 predicted proteins | sample SSMProp6N_FD_193582 | JGI IMG/M metagenome (GOLD analysis project Ga0272441, IMG submission 193582) | Marine sediment archaeal communities from Little Sippewissett salt marsh, Falmouth, MA, United States - SSM-Prop-6N | ecosystem: Environmental > Aquatic > Marine > Wetlands > Sediment ...
AGGGCGGTCAAAAGCACGAACAGACCTTCTTCACGAAGCTTTACTCGGCCGTTGAGTTGATTGAGATGTTCAGCCGGTGCGGCTTTAAGGCGATGGAAACCTTTGGCGGCCTGGACGGATCGCCCTATGACCTGAAGGCGAATCGGCTTACGGTACTCGGTTGCAGATAATGTAAAAGCCGGGAATTTTCTAAACCTTTGCTTGACATGGACCGAATAATATGATAAAGATGGATACTGTAGCTTTTGAAAGGTGTGGCTTGAATATGATGATGAGAAACATAGACATCGCGATTATTTTCATTATTGCGGAGACGCTCAAGCTGCCCTGAGAAAGCGATCATACTATGAAATGAGAAGCCTTCCAGAGCAGCCCACTCCGGAAGGCTTTTTTTATGATGAACTCCGTAACATTGGAGTAGAAGCATGACATTCGAATTCGACGGTGAAAAGTATAAACGAGCATCGGGCCAGCAGAAAACATGGGGTAAGGGGCTGATTTCCGAGTTGGAGCTTGCGGGACACGAAAGAATTCTGGACCTTGGCAGCGGCGACGGTGCGCTGACCGCCGAATTGGCGGAACTTGTACCGAGCGGATGTGTGCTGGGTATCGACGCATCGAAGAGTATGATCGCCACAGCAAGGAAAGACCACTCCGGGGCGAATTTGCGATTCGAACGGTTGGATATGAATGAAATGGACTTCGAGCCCGGTTTCGACGTAGTCTTTTCCAACGCTACGCTGCACTGGATCAAAGATCATAAAAGGCTTTTAAGAAAAGTATTTGAGTGTCTGAGGGATCGAGGCAATGTGCGTTTTCAGTTTGCCGGCGATGGAAACTGCCCGAATTTCATACAGATCGTCCGTGAGGTGATGGCCGAGAATTCGTATGTCGATACTTTCTGCGATTTCGAATGGCCGTGGTACATGCCGACATGCCGGGAGTATCAGACGCTTATGGATGAGATGCCTTTCAGGGAAAAGAAGATCTGGTGTACTGATGGCGATAAATTCTTTGAGACGTCCGAGGCGATGACAGGTTGGATTGATCAGCCTTGTCTCGTCCCGTTTTTAGGTTGTCTCGCCGAACGGGATAAGCGTGCTTTCCGAAACGCCGTAGTCGAACGGATGTTAGCCCGGACACAACAAGCCGATGGCACGTGTCTTGAATTGTTTCGAAGGATCAACGTACGGGCTCGAAAATGAAGGCGGTTTGCTTGACAGATAAGACCGATTTGCTTATGCTGCAACGTTTAATTTAATGCATATGAGGAATGAATAGATGTCGGATAAGAAAAATAAAGGTTATCGCGATACCCTGAATCTGCCCAAGACGGGCTTCTCGATGAAGGCCAACCTGGTGCAGCGCGAGCCGCAGATGCGCAAAGAATGGGCGAAATCGGACCTTTACGCGAAAATCAGGGCCGCGCGGCACGGTGCGGATTTGTACACGCTGCACGATGGGCCGCCCTACGCCAACGGCGACATTCATATGGGCCACGTCATCAACAAGGTCCTGAAGGATTTCGTCGTTAAGTATAAGACGATGTCCGGCTTCGATGCGCCGTACGTGCCCGGCTGGGATTGTCACGGCTTACCCATCGAATCGAAGGTCGTGACGGAACTCGGCGACAAGATTCGCGAAATGAGCAAACGCGACATCCGCAAGCTTTGCTACAAATATGCCGGCAGATACGTCAAAATCCAGAGCAAGCAGTTCCGGGAGCTTGGCGTCCTCGGCGATTTCGATCATCCGTATCTCACATTCAAACCGTCTTACGAAGCCGGGATTCTGGAAGTCTTCGCCGATCTGGTCGGCAAAGGCCTGGTCTATAAACAACTCAAGCCGATTCACTGGTCGATCGGATGCGAGACAGCTTTAGCTGAGGCCGAGTTGGAATACAAAGATATCTCCTCGCCGAGTATCTTTGTGAATTTCCCCGTTGCTGTCGAAAGCCTCGATAAGCTCATCGAGCTGGGCCTGATCGAGCAAGCCGATATCGATAGCTCGAAGGTCAGTTTTATGATCTGGACGACGACGCCCTGGACGCTGGCGGCCAACCTGGCGATTGCCGTGCATCCCCACCTCGACTATACGACGTTACAGTACGAGAAGGACGACACACGATATACCTCCATCATCGGTACGGATCGAACGGAAGCCATCATCGCCGCCGGTGAGCTTCAAGAGGGGCAATACACCATCGGTGAAAAAATCGTCAAAGGCAGCGACCTCGAAGGGCTGCGCTATCTTCATCCGTTCGTCGAAAACAATCCCACGGATAAAGACGCCTACATGGTCATCCTCGCCGAATACGTGACGACCGAGGACGGCACGGGCCTCGTCCATACGGCCCCCGGCCACGGCGTCGAGGACTATATGTCGGGTCAAAAGTACGGCCTGGCCGTCTATTCACCCGTCATGGACGATGGGCGCTACGACAATACCGTGCCGGAATGGCTCAAGGGCAAGAGCGTGCTGCAAGTCGATCCCGTTGTTAACGACGATTTAAAACGAAGGGGCTTACTCTATGCCGTCGGCGAGATCACGCACAGTTATCCCCATTGCTGGCGGAGCAAAGGCCCGGTCATCTTCCGCGCCACGGAGCAGTGGTTTGTCAGTGTCGATAAGGAACTGCCGGAAACGGGCAAGTGCCTTCGCGATATGGCGCTCCAAAGCGTTCAGGATGTCAGGTGGATTCCCGGCTGGGGCCAGAAGCGCATCGCCGGGATGCTCGAATCCCGGCCGGACTGGTGCATCAGCCGCCAGCGTAGCTGGGGACTGCCGATCCCGGTCTTCCTCAATCCGCAGGGCGAAACACTGCTGACGAAAGACTCCGTGATGGCCGTGGCGAAACACGTCGCCGAGAACGGCTCGGATAGCTGGTTCACCCATTCGCCCCGCGAGATCCTGGGCGATGATTTCGAACTGCCCGGAGGATTTAGCCTCGACGAGCTTCAGAAGGAAGAGAACATCTTCGACGTCTGGTTCGAGTCGGGCTGTAGCTGGTTCAGCGTCTGCGTGAAGGAGTCCGGCTGGCCCGTACCGGTGGATTTATATCTGGAAGGCTCGGACCAGCATCGCGGCTGGTTCCAACTATCTTTGCTACCCGGCTTAGGCGCGACGGGCAAGCCGCCCTTCAAGAGCGTCCTGACGCACGGTTTCACCGTCGATGAAAAAGGCATGAAGCAGTCGAAATCGCTGGGCAACTATATCAACGCCCAGGAGGAAATCGCGAAATACGGCTCCGACATCCTCCGGCTGTGGGTCTCCAGCGTCAATTACCAGGAGGACGTCCGCTGTAACGACGAGATCATCGGGCGAACGCAGGACGCCTATCGCAAGATCAGAAATACGCTGCGTTACCTCTTCGGCAACATTAACGATTTCGATCCGAGCCAAAAGAGCGTCCCCTATAGTGAGATGTTCGAGATCGACAAGTGGGCCATGCAGCAATTGCAGAAGCTGACCGCCAATGTCACCGAGGCGTACGACAATTTCATTTTCCACCGGGTCTTCTCGCTGCTCTATAATTTCTGCACGGTCGAGATGAGCAGCATCTACATGGACGTGCTCAAGGACCGGATGTATTGCGACGCCGCCGATAGCCTATCCCGACGAAGTGCCCAGACGGCGATGTACAATATCTTAGACGCCCTCGTGCGGATGTTGGCGCCGATTTTGGCCCACACGGCCGAAGAGGCCTGGGCGGCGATGACATTCAAATCTCAGGACGTGGACAGCGTGCATCTGGCGCACATGCCGAAGGTCGATGATTCGATTGACTGCAAAGGCGACGAGCCGCGGTGGCAGAAAGTCATGGCGCTGCGCGACGAAACGCTACGCACACTCGAAGGGTTGCGCCAGAGCAAGACTATCGCCAGTAACCAGCAGGCATGCGTCACATTCAATTGCGACGAAGATGATACGGAATTTATCAATGCATTCGGGCTCAAAGCATTCGCTGCTCTGTGCATCGTTAGCGAGGTCAAATTGCAAAAAACCTCCGGCGAAACAAGCGTCTCGGCCCAGAAAAGCTCCTACGCCAAATGCCAGCGCTGCTGGAACTACTGGCCCAGCGTCGGCGCCGACGAAACGCATCCCGACCTGTGCAGACGATGTATCGAAGTAATATCCGGCTAAACAATGACCTATCATTGCGACCGAACCGCCGTGCGCGCTCGTGTCATTTCGACCGAGCGCAGTGAGCGGAGAAATCTGGTTTCGAAGGGATGACGGGGCGAATCGGTCAGTTTGAGTAAAGAATTAGAGGAGTATCAGATCTTATGAACAGAGCCAGGTTGTCGATTGTTTTGTTATGCGTCTTCGCAAGCGCCCTCCAAGCTGGATCGGATGTCACGTTTATCTCTTCAATGGACACTCTCCAGTGGGAAAAAGTCGCCGAGGGCGTCTGGAAAGCGTCAATGGGTACGAAGGAACTGGCGTCGATGGATTATGCAGCGCCGCCGAAGCTAAAAGCCCTATCCGAAATGGGGCAAGCGACGTTTCCCTTCGAGCCCAAGGACACCCGTGGTCAGATCAATGCCTCCGGCGTTAATATCAGGCTGCCGCTGGACGCCTCTGAGAAAATTTATGGCCTCGGTCTGGAGTTCCAAGGGATGAACCGCCGGAGTAATGTGTACCACCTGAAGGTCGATCATTATGGCGGCGTTAAAGGTTATACCCATGCCCCGGTCCCCTTCTACGTTTCGAGCAAAGGCTATGGCGTTTTTGTCTCGACGGCCCTTCGCCCCTCGTTTTACGTCGGTATCGGCAATCGCAAAGACAGCAAGCTGCCCCCCTACGTCGATAGAACAACCGGCGGCTCGAAATGGAGCGCACGCCCGATTTCCGATGCCGTCGAAGTCAGCGTCAACGGCCGGGGCCTCGACGTCTATGTCTTCGGCGGGAAGAATCCGCTCGAAGCCGTCCGGCGATACAATCTCTATTGCGGCGGCGGCGTTCTGCCCCCCCGCTGGGGACTGGGATTCTGGCATCGGATGCACACGCGAAGCTCGGATGCGGACGTGCTTAAAGAAGTCGCCGATTTCGAAAAGTACGATTTTCCCCTCGACGTCATCGGGCTGGAGCCCGGCTGGCAAAGCTTTGCCTACCCATGTTCTTTCGACTGGGACCAAACCCGCTTTCCCGCCCCGAAACGCTTTCTGGATCAATTATCAAGAAAAGGAATCCGGGTAAATCTCTGGGAGAATCCTTATGTGGCCCCCATATCGACGGTTTCTGAGGCGCTCAAGCCGTATACGGGAAGTCATACGGTCTGGCTGGGCGAGGTGCCCGATTACACGCTCGAAGCCGCCCGGAAGATATTGCTCGATCACCACCAGAAGAACCATTTGGACATCGGCGTGAGCGGCTACAAGTTCGACGAAGTGGACGGCTATGATGTCTGGCTCTGGCCGGACCATGCGTCCTTTCCTTCGGGCCATAGCGCCGTGCAGATTCGTCAACTGTACGGCTTAATGATCCAGAGCATGTTCATGCAGCGCTTTCGCGAAATGAACAAGCGAACGTACGGACTGGTGAGAAGCTCCAACGGTGCCGCCAGTTCCCTCGGCTTTGTCATCTACAGCGATTATTACGGCCACGAAGGCTACGTCACCGCCTTAGTGAATTGTTCGCTGGCCGGCGTGCTCTGGACGCCGGAGATTCGCAGCGCCCGCTCGGATGAAGAATGGGTCCGGCGATTTCAATCGGTTTGTTTTTCGCCGATGGTCCAACTCAACGCCTGGTCCTCCGGCACAAAACCGTGGAGTTTCCCGAAAGTGACGAACCTTGTCCGCGACGCAATCAAACTGCGGATGCGCTTGTTGCCCTACATCTACACCTCTTTCTACGATTATAATCAAAAAGGCATCCCACCGTTTCGGGCGATGGTGCTGGAGGCGGGATTCGATGCAAAGGAAAAAATTCTCGGCGGCAAGCTGGACGGGGAGACAAATCCGTATGCAGAGACCACACGTCTGGAGACGACTGACCAATACATGATGGGACCGTCGATACTGGTCGCGCCGGTATTCACCGGGCAAAGAAATCGCAAAGTCGTCCTTCCCAAAGGAAACTGGTACGACTTTTATACCGGCAAGCTCGTCGGCAACGGCAAGACGATTACGATCCCAACAAAACTCGAACAAATCCCCCTGTTCGTCAAAGACGGGGGCATTATCCCCATGATGCCCCCGGTGAGTAATATCGCCAACGCCAAAGGAACGATCGACCTGGAGGTCCGTCATTACGGCCAAAAGGAGAATACCTATTGGCTGTATGACGACGACGGCCAGACATTCGATTATGAAAAAGGCCTTTTCTCAATCACTGAACTTCGCGTCAAAAGAAAAGGCGGAAAACTCACCGGTAACTCATCCATTCCGGTCAACAAATGGCCATCTCGATATGGAAAAATAGCCTGGAAGTTTATGAGTCAATAGGCAAATCCTAAGCACGAATCTCGAAATTCTAAACAGTATCAAAAACCAAATAACCATATGATCAAAACAACCGCATGGGCAAAATTTGCCCACCCTACGCAGTAATGTTTCGGATTTCCGGGACAACACCGGGCAACAGTCATCCGGAAAAGACACCGGAGTTGTCATGCTTAGGATTTCGGATTTGAATTGTCGAGTTGTTCGCAAGTTTTTTGCCAGACTTGCTCGAAGGTGATAGCTTCGATGCTGTGGCGGGGATCGGAGCTTTTGATTTGAGTGCCCCGGCTGTAGGGATCGTTGGCGACCATGCATTCGGTCCGGCCGTACGGGGCGATTCTGGCCGGGTTGGACCAACTGTACATCATGACAAGCGGCGTGCCTAAGGCCGAAGCGATATGGCCCGGGCCGGTATCGTTGCTGACGACCAGCCGGGCCGGTCGTAATAGAGCAACCAGTTCTTTGAGCGAAGTCTGTCCGGCCAGACTTGTGATTGGGACCTTGGCCTTCTCTCTCAAGCTCTCGACGATATCCGATTCGGCAGCCGTGCCGGAGGCGATGATTGGTAAACCGTATTCGGCGGCAATTTTTTCGGCCAAAATCGCAAACCGCTCGGTGGGCCAGCATTTGTCCCTCTGCGCCGAGCCGGGAATGAAAACGACATAATCATTCCCGTCGATTCCTTGACCCGCTAATAGCTTCGAGATCGAATCGGCGGCATTGGTATCTTCCGGAATAATAAATTCTACGCTAACGTCGGCGGCCCCGGCGGTTTGGATCATCTTCAGATAGAAATCGACCAGGTGAATGGACTCGGCGTCCTGGAGGACTTTATCGGTATAGAAAACGGTCGCCAGCTCACGGGCATTGGCCGGCCCAAAGCGTTTCCTGCCGCCGGATAGCCACCCCAACGAAGCCGTTCTGAAAAGGCCCTGGAAATCGAATACGGCGTCAAACCGCTTGCCGCGTAGTTGCCCGATGAGCGAGACAAGGGCGCCGAACGCACCGGGATGATACCAGGCCTTGCCGAGGAATTTGCGATCGAAAGGAATGATCTCGGTCAGATGCGGATGATTCTCAAGCAGCGGCGCGAATTCCGGGCGCACGAGCCAGCTAATCTTCGCCTCGGGGAAGTTCTTATGCAAGGCCGTTAAGGCTGGGAGAGCCAGAGCGATATCGCCCAGCGAACTGGGTTTGGTAATAAGTATATTTTTATACGCCATTGTTTCGTATGTCGTACGTTGTATATCGTATGTCGCAGCTAATAAGCCAATTATGGGGACATTGTACGTTATTCGTCAGCGATAAGCAATCCATGAGAGGAAATCGAGAATTGGAATGCAAAAAGGCGGCAGACCTATTAAAATGTGAAGTATGAACGAAAATGTGGATATATCAATTGATTTTGCGGGTTTGAAGTTAGGCAATCCCGTGTTTACGGCGTCGGGAACGTGTGGCTATGCCGACGAGCTGAGCGACTTTATGGACGTCAATTGTCTCGGCGGATTCACAACCAAGAGCATCACACTGAAACCCCGAAAAGGCAATCCGTCGCCGCGAATTGTCGAGACCGACGCCGGGATGCTCAACGCGATCGGATGGGCGAACGTCGGGCTGGACCGATTTATCGAGGAGAAATTGCCCATAATCCGCCAAATGGCCCCGGCGGTGTTTGTCAATATTGCCGGCGGGACGATTGCCGAGTATGCGGCGGTGACCGAGCGATTGGCGGGTGAAGAGGGCATCGCGGGTTTCGAGCTGAATATTAGCTGTCCAAACGTCGAGCACGGGGGCGTCAGTTTCGGAACCGACCCGGCACTCATCACAAAAATCACGAAGGCCATCAAAAGCGTCTCCGGCGACAAGATCCTGATGGTCAAGCTGGCTCCCGCCGTGACGGATATCAGCGTCATGGCGCGAGCGGCGATAGACGGTGGGGCCGATGCGCTGAGCCTGATTAATACCTTCACGGCCATGGTCATCGATATTGAAACACGCAAACCCATCCTGGCCAACCGCACCGGCGGCTTATCCGGCCCGGCGATCAAACCCATCGCCGTCTATCTCGTCAACAAAGTCCATAATGAGGTGACGAAAAAGCGCGGCATACCGATTCTGGGCATGGGAGGGATTCGAACGGCCTCCGACGCAATCGAATGCATGATCGCCGGGGCGTCGGCGATCGCCATCGGCACGGCCAGTTTCATCGAACCCGCCTGTGCCGCCCAAATCATCGAGGGCATTAAGAAATACTGCGCCGTCCACAACATGACGAACATCACAGAACTCATCGGTTCACTTTCGGAGAAAGAATAATGCACACAACACTAAAGCTCATTTCCATTTCACTACTTATTATCCTATTTGCTGCTTCAGTCCCGGCGGCGGCATTGAAGCTGGACGAACGCCCTGCCGAACCTGTCGAGTGGGGGTACCGCCCCGCCGACGGCGACGTTTCACAGAGTAATCCGCCGAGCTTTAGCTGGCGCCCCCAAAGCGGCCTGACGTGGGAAATCCAATGCGCCCGTGATACGCAGTTCGAGAAGATTGCCTACCGGGCAAAGGCTCTGGAATTCAACGTGCATTGTCCGCCCGAGACGTTCGAACCGGGAAGCTATACGTGGCGATATCGCGGCAAGGACTCCAAAGGTAAAACGACGAACTGGAGCCGGGCACGAACGTTTACGATGGCCCGCGACGCGGTCAACACGCCGCTGCCGGAGCGCAAAGAATTGATTGGGCGGATACCGACAAGGCATCCCCGATTGTTTATGCGTCCCGAGAATCTTGGGCATCTGCGGGAACTGGCGCGCGGCGAAATGAAGCAGGAATATGAGGCCCTGGTGAAAGACTGTGAAAGGCTCCTAAAAAGACCACCGGCGACGAAAGAGCCGCCGAAATACCCAAAGGGCACTATACGCGGCGGCGATCCGTGGCGCAAAATATGGTGGGGGAATCGAACTTATACCATCCGGGCCCTCAACAGTGCGGCAACGCTTGCATTTACCCGGCTATTGGGCGGGCAGGAAAAATACGGTCTGGAGGCCAAACGTATCCTACTCGAATGCGCCAAATGGGATCCGAAAGGCAGCACGGGCTACCGCTATAACGACGAGGCGGGCATGCCCTATAATTACTACTTTGCTCGAACGTACACCTTTGTGAACGATCTGCTCAGCGAGCAGGAAAAGGATTTCTGCCGAAAGGTCATGAAAATCCGCGGTGACGAGATGTATGATCATTTGTACCCGCGTCATCTGTGGCGGCCGTATTCGAGCCACTCGAACCGGGCGTGGCATTTCCTGGGCGAGGTCGGCATCGCTTTTTTGGGCGAGGTCGAAGGCGCCGAGGATTGGGTCTGGTTTGCGATGAACGTGTTCTTCAACACCTACCCCGTCTGGAGCGATGACGACGGCGGCTGGCACGAGGGCGCCTCCTACTGGTCCAGCTATATCGGCCGGTTCACCTGGTGGGCGGACGTGATGCGCGAGGCGATGCGGATCAACGCCTACGATAAGCCGTACTTTTCCAGGATCGGCTACTACCCGATGTACCTCACGCCGCCGGGCAAGGTCGGCGGCGGTCTCGGCGACCTGACGGCCCGGCGAACCGCCCGGCACAATCGACAACTCATGACGGTCCTGGCTATACAGGCTCAGAATCCGCACTGGCAATGGTATGTCAGCCAATTGGGCGGGGCCGATTCGGTCGGCGGCTATATCGGCTTCCTCCGCGGCCAACTTCCGAAGGTAAAGGCGAAACCGCCGAAAGACTTGCCCGCGTCGCGTTTGTTTGAGGGCACAGGGCAGGCCTACCTGAATACGAATCTGACCGACGCCGAGAACAGCGTCCAGGTCGTGTTCAAGTCCAGCCCGTTCGGCACGCAATCGCACGGCTACGAGGCGAACAATTCCTTCCTCCTGTGGGCCTACGGGGAGCGTTTGCTCATTCGCTCGGGCTATCGGGACAGCTACGGCAGCGAACATCATCGCAAGTGGATGTGGAGTACCCGCTCGGTCAATAATATCACCGTCAACGGGCGCAGCCAGGGCCACCGCAGCGCCAAGGCCCAGGGCGAAATCGTCGCCTTCAAAACCACCCCGGCAGTGGACGTTGTCATCGGCGAGGCCGGCTCGGCCTATGAGCCGCCGCTCGAACGATTCACCCGCGCGATTATCTTCGTCAAGCCGGACCTGATGATTGTTTACGACCGCCTGGAAGCCAGGGAACCTTCAACTTACGAATACTGGCTTCACGCCATCAATAAAATCGAC
>Ga0272441_10015375_pt1 | contig 10717 bp, 9 predicted proteins | sample SSMProp6N_FD_193582 | JGI IMG/M metagenome (GOLD analysis project Ga0272441, IMG submission 193582) | Marine sediment archaeal communities from Little Sippewissett salt marsh, Falmouth, MA, United States - SSM-Prop-6N | ecosystem: Environmental > Aquatic > Marine > Wetlands > Sediment ...
ATACCCAGTTCCAGACTCCCCATAAGGATCACACCCGCGGACAGCCGAAGAACCGCCAGAGCCAGAAAACCCACACACAGCATGCCGTTCAGTATGAAAAGCGATACAGCCTTCTCCTGTATGAGCTTGCTGTCCGATGCATAGCGGGTCCGAACTTTTTCAATCAACTTCATCAATAAACCTCTCTCAATGGTATGCTATAAGTCTATTGTTCTCCCTCTTTCGGCACAATACACATGAAAACGAAATTCGCCTCCCCTTTCTGGGTGAGCTGGTGTTCTTTACCGCCGGGTATAAACATTACCGAGCCGGCGCGGATAGGGTATTCATCTCCGTCGAGGTAGAGCACACCGTCACCTTCTACAATAAAAACGATATGCGGCCAGTCATGAGCGTGCAGGGGTGAACAGCCGCCTTTTTCGACGGTAAACAGACGCATAACGTAATCTTCCCATCCCTGCTCCGGTCCTATCAGAACCTGCTTACTCACATTCTTATAAATATCCCCGACCAGTTTTTTCATTTCAATATCATCGCGATGTGATACAAACATAGTTTCTCCTTTTCATCAAAAAGATAAGTTCAGCAATTCTATCATAGTCTGCCCTTCTGTATCCAGCATCCGGATTACATCCCTGAAGCTTCCTTTTCGGGTGTGCGGACTCCCCTTCTCCAATCCCATGGAGCCACAGGCCCCGGCCGGCTCCACAAACCTCTGCCGTCTGCCCGGGCATCCTCCTCCAGGGCTTTCAGATGTGCAGCATCCGGTGCGTATCTGCGGTACCACCATGCAAGCCCGGCGGAGATCAGCTCCTCATTGAGGATGTTACCGTCCGGGAGGGTGACAATCACAACAAACCTCTCATAACGGTCGATACCCAGTACCTCTGCCTTTATGAACTGCCTTCCTGCCAGGCTTCTGACATAGTCTGCCGCCTCAGCTCCCCAGGGTTGGTTTCTCTCAGGCGTATCTATCCCCCACAGCCGCAGTTTCAGAACAGATTCTTCTCCCCGGACATAAATCGTATCACCGTCTACGACTTTCAGGACTTCGGCGGTAAAACTCTCCGCGGCGAGGGGCTGCAGTATCAGGAGGATCAGGATAATTATTACAAGGGTCCGCTTATTTTTTTGCGGGCTGCTCTTATGCATACACTTCCGGTTTCAATGTGGCGATGTAGGGCAGATTCCGGTATTTCTGGCTGTAATCAATCCCGTATCCGACGATGAATTCATCGGGGATGTTAAATCCTATATAACTGACCTCGATATCGATTTTCCGCCGCTCCGGTTTATCAAGCAGAGTACAAATTCTGAAAGACGCGGGAGTACGGCTTTTCAGGTTTTCCGCCAGGTAATGAAGTGTCAGCCCGGTATCGATAAGATCTTCAATCAGCAGTACATGCCGATCCTGTATAGGATAATCCAGATCTTTCAGGATTCTCACCACCCCCGAACTTTTGGTGGCGTTTCCATAGCTGCTGGCAGCTATGAAATCAACTTCCATCGGCAGGTCAATTTTCCGAATCAGATCACTGAGAAACATATTCGCGCCTTTCAGAACACCAATAACCAGCAGTTCCTGCCCTTCGTAATCCTCACTGATCCGTGCGGCCATTTCTTCAATCCTCTTTTTCAACTCCTCCTCTGTAAACAGGACTTCTTTGATATCCTTTTTCAGCATATTCTTCCCCTCATCCGGATTTTTTGATTCATCTTACTCCATTATACATGCATGCCGCCCGGAACTGAATAAAAAGAGAAAAAAACGGGAAATTTGCCATAAAGAAGTTCATACACTATCTTAAAACCCAGGGAGGCTCGATATGGAACTGAGTGAAATGAAGATAATCCAGCTGATTGATGAAAAGTTTGAAGACCTTGAGCTATGGTATCCCGTGCTTCGGCTGAGGGAGGAAAACGTTCAGGTCCATCTGGCCGGATCCAATGCCGGACATACCTATATCGGGAAATACGGGGTGCCTGCTGTTTCGGATGTTTCCTTCAAGGACATCAATCCCGAGGATTATCAGGGGATTCTCGTTCCGGGAGGCTGGGCTCCGGATAAACTGCGCCGATACAACGAAGTTCTGGATCTCATTCGCGGTATGAACGAATCTCAAAAACTGATCGGCGAAATCTGCCATGCCGGCTGGGTACTGATCTCCGCCGGGATACTCGGTGGCAGGGAAGTTACCAGCACTCCCGGGATCAGAGACGATATGGTAAATGCCGGGGCTCAGTGGGCTGACACCGCGGTGGTCCGAGACGGCAATATCATTTCCAGCAGGAGACCGGCCGACCTGCCGGAATATATGCGAACGGTGATTGATTTTCTCAGGTAGTGTTCTCGATCCTGCGGATAAAAAGCTGATAGATCGATATCCAGAGAATAGTTAAAGAAAGGATTTTCTCTCTTTCAAGAAAAATGCCCTTATTGTACTCTTTTGCCTGGTATAGGAAATGATCTATCCGCAGGATCGGGAACACTAAAAAAAAGGCACGAAAACAGCCCTGCTCTCCTGAAGAGCCGAACCATTCCGCGCCTTTTCACTTGCCCCTAGAGAAAATATGAATAGGAAAGGGCGATCCGTCTGAAGTACCAGTAGGTCGGATCATCCGTATCCACAGCCCGGTTCAGAAAAGATTCGTTCCCTACCGTTTCATCGGTAAAATCTCTCTCCTTCGCGAACTGAGCCTGGATTGTCAGTTGGTGATTTTCACCGAAATCAAGCACGGCCACAGGGGCGATGTATATTTTGGTAAAATCGGAGCCCCAGCCGCCGTCATCCATCTTGGACTCACCCTGCTTGGTAATCCGGCGTTCCGTCTCAACCGCTACACCCAGGGTGTTGAGCTTTTTGAGAGCGGGAGTCTGGTATCCGAGGAAAAAGGTCTGCAGCCAGTTCCATCCATTGTAGTTTTCCCCCGGATCCGCCTGCCACTGCCAGGGCTCATCCGAATCTGCGGCGGAATTGAGCTGATATTCGAAGGAAGGCCGGTATACCGCCACAACATGGGACCAGTCTCCCGGTTTCAGTACCGCGAAATCAAACTGGAGGGTTGTGCCGCCGTCCGCCTTGAAATAAAGTCCTTCCAGAGGAGTCGGATCATAGGGGTTCTCCTTTGTATTGAGGGCCAGACCGTTGAGGCCGCCAACGGACCATCCGGTTCCGGCATACACCGAAGCATCGAGAGCAAGAAAGGCTATCGGGGTCAGGATCGTTTTAACGGAAGCACCCGTCGATACGGGAGAAGCATCTCCCTGCAGCCGAACCTCCAGGTTGTTTCCCCTGGTCAGAGCGCCGCTGCCCTGCATGAACGGAGTTTTAACGGAGTAAATGTACTTTACGATACCCTCATATCCGTGACCGCCCAGATCACGTCCCTCATCCCCGGGTTCCAAAGTCAGATCCTCCTTGGGAACCGTAGAAAAATCAATCGGAGCGAATCCTGTTGTTTCATATCCGTCATGGTTTGAGGGATACCAGGCAAAATCTACAGCAATTTTCTTTGATACTTCATTTTCTGCATAGGCAAATGTCAGTATGTTCAGGATAACAAGTAAAAATAGTGCTTTTCTCATTCTATCCTCCTGTGTTTCCTTGCGGTTTTCCTATTTTATTTTCAATCCTTCTCTATTACAATACTACCGTGAGGTATTACCGCATTATTCTCATCATTATTCTGCTCTTCATACCTTCCTTCCAGGCCTCCTCCGCTCCGCTGGTTTCAACTATTACCTACTTTCCGGGACCGGTGCCCCTGACCGAAGAGGTTTTACAGGAGAACCGGATGAGAAGAATCGTGCGCTTCGATATCATCGGTGCGGAAGAGAAAAACAACTATGTTATCCGGTCGGTAGTTGATGTGAAAGCCGGTGATTATCTGGCATCTCTGGACCTGAGGCGCATGCTGGGCCAGCTCGGTGAAACCGGACTTTTCGCCCAGACGGATTTCTTTTTCCGCCCGCATCATCAGGGATATGTAATCACTCTCAGGATCAGAGAGCAGAAGGAAGTGATAACCCTTCCCGTCGGAACTGTTTCTCTGGATGATGTGCGCGCGGGGGGGTCATTTTTCGCTGATTCACCCCTCGATTTCGGTACCCAGGTAAGGGGTTCCAGGGTATGGCAGGCAGGAGGGCTGAACGGAGTTATCCGCTATCTGAATCCTCATTTTCGGGACCTGAACCAGCGCATGGAGATGGTCTTCACAGGACGGGACCTGAACCAGACCCATGCCGATACCGATGCACAGGTAATCCGCCAGTACCGGGGGTACTCAGCGGAATTGGACATGAACTGGAGTTTCCGGACGGATGCGAAGATCAAACCCCTCTTCGGTCTGCAGTACAACCTTTTCGAGGTTGATGAACAATGGAAAGAGACACTGAATCCTCCGAGTTCCTCCGAAATTGCAGGCACCAATATGGAGGTCGTTTACAATGATTTCTATTTCCTTCATTTCTTCGACCAGGGCTTCCAGTCGGCTTTCCGGGTTTCACACAATTATACCTTCGGGGACAGGGAAAACCTGTTCGCCTACCATCTTCTTCTTGATTTCAATTACAACCCGCTGCTTCAGCACCGCCTGCATCTTGGTTTGAGGAGCGGCTACAATCCTGTACCGGAGGTTTTGCTCGGATTCTTAAAAGGTTCCGGACATCTGCTTCTTCCGGCAAACCGCTCTATAGACCGTCTCTACTTTTCGGGAACAGCGGCCTATGAACTCCCGGTGCACCGGAATCCAAGAAGTATCGTGACTGCCTATGGATTTGCCGAGTTGGGACTCTACAGCCCCTCTGTAAAAGATTATCAATTCTACTACGGACCGGGGGTCGGGATACATCTGTATGCACCGCGTTTATCGGCACCGATAGTCGGAGCAAGCCTGGGTATGAACCTTGACAGCGGATACATCGCATCGAGCTTCTTCGCGGGGATAAGTCTCTGAAAGGATGTTAAAGCTACAGACTGAATCTCTCCCGAATAATCCTTTTCTTCGGTACTCCCAGAAAAAGCAGGGACCGAATTACGGTGTTCATCATAGCCGGCGGACCGCAGATGAAAAAACAGGCGCTCTTCATTTTATCTTCGGATACAAATTTTCGAAGGAGCTCGGTATCGAATCTTCCCCGCTCACCTGTCCATGATTCATCCTGCCCCGAAAGTACCGGCACTACGACAGCGTTTCCTTCGATCTCCTTGAGATAAATCAGATCCGACTTTTCACGTACCCCCCAGAGAAGGAGCGGCCGCCTCGGATCTTCCTCCAGGCGCAATCCCCGGATCATGCTCAAAAAGGGTGTAATACCGATCCCTCCGGCAATAAAAACCAGAGGATCTCCGGATGCAATCGATTTGTATGAAAACACTCCATACGGTCCGTCGATCCGCACACGGGTGCCCTGACCGACATCCCCCAGCCGGCCGGTAAAATCTCCCAGGTTCTTGACCGTAATAGCCGGCTGTTCGGGATGGGAAATGGTAAACGGATGTTCTTCGGGACCGGGGAACCGGTCGGGGAAGCGAAAGAAGGCGAACTGCCCGGGCTGGTGATTCAAACCCTTTCCTTTTTCCGGCTCAAACTCCAGGGTTGTGATATTTTCCGAAGGCCGGTCTACCGATCGGACCCGATACACCGAAGATCTCCCCAACGGGCGTACTCCTTTGTGATACAGGTATGAAAGAGCACCGAGGAGAAAAACAACGATAAAATAAACCCGCATCCCGGGGTAGTAGCGGGCGAGACTTGAAAACAGTACATGAAAAAAGATCAAAACGGACAGAAGGAAGGTAAAATTATGGAGCCGCTTCACATCCTGATATTGGCGTTTCCAGGTTTCGAAAAAAAGGTGCCGTATTTTTCTGGTCAGGCCTCTTCCCGATTCGCTGCCGAAAAGAATCATGCTGCCGATACCGATGAGGATGAAGCCGATGTATGCAAGGCTTCCGGAAAGCTTTTGAACGGAAGCCGGATAATAGAGGTTTTTCACTGCCGCATGAACCAGCAGCAGAACGATGCTTACGGGAGCCATTATTCGGTGAAATAGAAGTAATCGATCGTTGCCGATCCCCCGTTCTATCAGTTTTATCCTGGCACTCAGTAACAGCTGAAACATCAGCCAGGTGTAACCGGAAACTCCAGCGCAGAGAGCCGCACAGAGCAGCGGATCCGGGCAGAGACCGGGATCGCTCAACAAAACAATGCCTGTTGCAGCAATCGGCAAACCAAAATACAGGATCAACAGCAGGAATACTTTAGCCCGAGACATACACTACCTCCTTCGGTATATGCACCGATCTGAAAATTCTGATCTTCCCGGACAGTCTAACTGTCCTCCTTGGCTTTGATTCTTTCGATAGCCCATAAGGTATACTTTCGAATCTTGCGATCAGGGTCCTGTTTGAGCTTCTCCAGAATCTTATTGCCTTCTCTGGTTCCCAGTTTCTCCAATGCCCGGGTAACCATTATCCGAACCTGTTCATCCGGATCCCTGGAAGCCAGAACAATACCCCGGAAGGCTGCCGCAGTACCAATCATGGATAGGAGCTCCGCAGCCCGTTTGCGGACTTCCGGATCCCGATGGGAGAGCCTGCGGACCGTGTGTTCAATGAAGCCGGTTTCCTCCAACAATGTTGTTATGTAGGGCCGAAGGGTTGGAATATCTTCCTGCAGCAGTTCGACGAGTTTTTCCTCGCTTTCCGTACCCATGAGTTCAAAAACCTGTTTCAAGCTTGTCCTGACTTTTGTCTTCGCGTCCTTGAATTCCTCGATCAGAACGGTCAGTTCCCGGGGATCTTTCTTGTAGGAAAGCACCGAAAGAGTCTTCTGATATAGCTCCCCGGAAAGAGGATTCTTGAGAAACTCCACCAGAATGGAAACCGCCGCAGGTTTTTTCGATCTCCCGAGCCCTTCCACTGCGGCGAATTTGACACTTTCCACTTCGTATTCATCCGTACACAGTTCCCGGAAATAACTCAGGGTGGTATCATCCCCATACTCGGCGAGGGCCCGTGCAACCTGACGCCGCACGAATTCCACCGGATCTCTCAGCTGTTCTCTTACATCTTTTACTGAGCGGGTATCACCATATTCGAGCAGGGCCCAGGCTGCGGAGCTCCGTACCTGAGGATCCGCGTCTTTCAAAGCATCCCGGATCGGTTTAATAAACTCTTTCTTCTCCGTAGCGGGGATCGATGCGATCACCGCCGCCCTGACATCTCCGTCGTCTCCCTCGAGGATCTCCAGAACCCGATCGGTGAAGTGCTTTCCGTTGTATTTGGCCAGATATACGGCAAATTCTCTTGCATTGTGCAGCGGCAGAATCGGCAGGTGCTCCAGAATAGGCTGAAGACATGAGGATAGTCCCAGCATGCCGAAAACCTGAAAGGCTGAAATACGGACGATATGGGGATATTTCTCCCGGTCGGATGAGATAATATCTATCAGTGTATCCAGATAGAAAGATGGATCAAATTTTACCAGAGCTTCGTGCAGGGCGGGTCTCTCCGAAAACTCCGGATCCTTCAATAATGAGAGAAGCACAGGTACGAAGGACATCGGCTGAATCCCGGTAATCATACCTAAAATAGGCACAATCTTCCTCCGTTCTTTCCTGTGATCGAGAATATACCGCGCCACATAGTCGGCTACAGCGTCGTTTCCCCGGGAACAGGCGCATTCAAAGGCAGCGTTGAATATCTCCGCATGATCCGGCGATTCTTCCGGATCCAGCCTGGCAGCCTGGCCTACCAGATGAAAAATCAATTCGGCCTCACCCTTGTTTTTCAGAATATCTCCCGCAATAAGCAGAGTTGCGGGATTCGGTTTTTCTCTCAAAGCTGAAAGAAAACCGATAACATTCACCCGGGCCGCATTATTCAGAAGCTTTCTGTTCCTTTCCAGTTCCTCACGATCGGATAAGGCAACTGAGATAAACAGCTTTTCCAGAACACCGGTTTTGCTCAGAAACCGGGCCGCAGGCAGCTGCAGTTCCGCATTTGTACTGCCAAGGTGATGAAGGGCAAAATTCCGGTCAGTATCAGATTTCGGATCGAGCTGCTCGAGTAAATGGAGAATCTGAACGGTCGAGAGCCCCCTGGCCGATAAGATATATAGATCCTTGAAATCCCGGAGGATCCGCTGTTTAGCTGCCTTGCGGACTTCAAATACAAAATCGTCATTGAGCAGCCGAAGTAATTCAGCATACAGTTTCTGTCTCGCCTCTTCGGTTACCGGCCAGAACTCCTCGGCAACGGTCCGCCTGATGAGACTATGGGGGTCATGAAAAGCTTCCCACAGAGCCCGGGCAGAACGATCATCGTTATCGTGCAACAGCACCTTCAGAGCCATGTATCGGGGAGCCCATTCCGGATCTCCAGCCATTTCCCGAACCTGATCGATCCGGTCGTACAGGAGATCCAGAGCTTTCCTCCCGCTGAACAGCTCACCTTTTCCAGAAAGGGCCACACGCCTCAATGCCAGAAGATCATCATTCTCTTCCAGCCACTTCTTAAAAAGAGAAGCACAGCCGCCGGACTTGAGAGCCGCCAGAAAAACCGAAAAAAGCCCCTTTTCCGGTGCATGCTTGAGGATAAGCTCCGCCCATTTGACCTGACTGCTTCTCTGGACCTGTTCGATCCAAATATCATCCGCTCCGATCAGTTCGGGCAGTTTTGCCTGCGGTTTCTGTTCAGTACTCCGGTCGATGATCTTCGACATTCTGAGTATCTCCTGGGGAGAATATGTTTTCCGTATAAAAGCGGCAGCGCTTTGGGGCTGATCGATAAGCTTAAGGAGCAGCCTTCTGAATTTTCTCCGGGATCCGATTCTCCATATCCGGGTTCCGATGATCACGGCAAGGATTACAAGCATGATCCCCCACGCATAAGCCGGAAGCATTTGATATATCTCTTTTACATTCTCCATATTTTCCTCCGCGAATGGAAAGCCTCTATCTGATTCTGTTTATAACCTTGAAAATGTGCAGGGGTTTCGACTTTCCCTTTACACTTACCGGCTTCAACTCCTTCAATTTAAAACTGTCTCCAATCAGATCCCTGGTATTCTCCGTTATGATGACCTCTCCAGCTCCGGCGACCCCCTCAAGCCTTGCCGCCACATTTACCGTGTCGCCGATTACCGAATAATCCATTCGACGCGCACTGCCCAGATTTCCCGCAATCAAAGGTCCTGTATGCATCCCGATTCCAACCTTCAAATGGGAAGCCTGGCCGGTGAAAAAAGACCTCTTTGCGGACTGCACCATTTCCTGGATTTCAACCGCACAGCCCACAGCCGCCAGGGCATCCTCCTGTTTCGAGTAAATCGGCACGCCCCAGGCAGCCATGATGCAGTCACCGATGAACTTATCTATATACCCTTTATACTTGATGATGACTTCCACAGCTTGACTGAAATACTCATTTAACACATCGATAATAAACTCAGGTTCCTTGGTTTCCGAGAAGGCGGTATATCCCCGAATATCTGCGAAGAAAATGGTCGCCGTTTTCTTATCACCCCCGGGTTTCACCAGCTCCGGGGATTCAACGAGAGTCTTAACGATATCGTTGGAAAGGTAACGGGCAAACATATCCTTTATCGCCCGGCGGTCCTCCACGACCTCGACCATCTGTGCCTGCAATTCCCGCTCTCTGGTCTGGTCAGTGAACAGGAGGGTGAGACCTTCCCGGCCCCCCCGCTTTCCAAGAAGCGGCGATATGGTGAGCGAAAAATCCATGTCCCCGTCATCCTTTTTTATTATCCCCTTCAACCCCGGCCGGAGTTTTCCGTCCTGATCAGAATTTCTGATCGCCTTCAGTACTTTTCGCCCAAGATACCTGGAGAAGGACTGCTCCAGGGAAGCCCCGAGAAAGGAATCATCAAGTTCAAGCCTGTCCCGGGCTGCCTGGTTGAAATAGTGAATGTTCCCCCGGGCATCTGTAGCAATAAGCAGATCCGTCATGGAGGAGAAAATGTTTTCCTGATACCTCCGCAGTTCCTCCACCTGTTTGAATTGCCGCTGCAATTCGCTGTAAAGATTCGCACTATGCAGGATTCCACTGGCAAGCCGCACAAGTGAATCTATGAACAGGAATCGATGCCCGCGAAAAAAATCCTGGTCCCGTGAGTTCAATATCAGATAGCCAAGTTGCGCGTTTTCTGTAAATAAAGGGAGAACAAGAGAACTTCTCATGTCGGAGGATAAAAAGGCTGTACGAAAAAAAAGAGGATGAGGATCATTCAATACCAGGGCTTCTCCACACTCCTCCATAAACTTTACAAGTTCATCTTCCACATCCAGATTATCCGGAAGGGGATATCCTCCCCTCTGGGAGGCCAGAATCAACTCATTCTTCATTTCTGATTTTTCATAAAGATACAGTCCGACACTTGCTGACTGAGTAATATCATAAGCCTGATCAACAAGAATCCTGAGTTTTCTGGTAAAACGCTGTTCGTTGGACAGAAGAGCTCCAGCTCTTACCAATTCGGTAAATGCATGACTATTTTCCATGGAAATCCTCAATTATTAGAATAGGGGGGGGAGTTAAAAATCGCAACCTTTTTTTAGTGTTTCTAATCCTGCGGATACTTTGAAGCAAACTCCCTGTTTTACCCCTCTTTACAGGTAGAAACATTCCCTCATTAAGGAGTTTGCCCATGCATACACCCCCTTTCTGCCCCAACAGCGAGTGCCCCCAGCATC
>Ga0272441_10015377_pt1 | contig 10717 bp, 8 predicted proteins | sample SSMProp6N_FD_193582 | JGI IMG/M metagenome (GOLD analysis project Ga0272441, IMG submission 193582) | Marine sediment archaeal communities from Little Sippewissett salt marsh, Falmouth, MA, United States - SSM-Prop-6N | ecosystem: Environmental > Aquatic > Marine > Wetlands > Sediment ...
TTATCATTGCTGATCTTCATACTCTTACGACAAAACCGGAAAAAGAGAATATTGAACAGATTGCCGAAAATGCCCGGCAGATGGTTTTAGATTATTTAGCCTGCGGGATTGATCCGCAAAAATCAGTTATTTACCTCCAGTCTGCTGTTCACGAAGTGTATGAAATGAATCTTATTTTTGAAATGCTGACAACAGTACCGAGGCTTCAGCGTATGCCCAGTCTTAAAGATATGGCAAGATCTGCCAATCTCTCGGAGATGCCCTACGGCCTGCTTGGTTATCCTGTACTCCAGGCAGCTGATATTTTAATGCCCAGGGCTCATCTTGTTCCTGTAGGGAAAGATAATGAATCTCATGTGGAGCTGACAAGGGAAATTGCCAGAAGATTCAATAATATGTATGAAGAAGTATTCCCTGTCCCTGATGTTTTAGTCGGCGATGTACCCACCCTGGTAGGCACTGACGGAAATGCTAAAATGTCAAAGTCCTTAAATAATGCGATTCTTATTTCAGACGATGCAAATTCAGTGAAGAAAAAAGTGTTCAGCATGTACACAGATCCCAACAGAATCAGTGCTGATATTCCCGGCAATGTCGAAGGGAATCCTGTATTTGTATATCACGACATATTTAATACCAACCGGGAAGAAGTAGAGAACCTGAAGGAAAGATATAGGAAAGGCAATGTAGGCGATGTTGAGGTAAAAGAAAAACTGGCACTTGCGTTGAATAATTTTCTTGATCCGATCAGGGATAGACGTCAGGAATATGAAGAGAAATCAGGTTTTGTTGATGAAGTAATTTTTGACGGAACACTTACAGTCCGGGAAGAAGCCCGGAAAACCCTTTCCGCCATGAAGAAAGCCATGGGTTTAAGCGGAGTCTGGAACAGGATCAGCAGAAAAGCGGAAAAGGTGAAAAAGAATCAGCGTAAATCCGCTTCTGAATAATATATCATTACGCCTGCCGTAAAAAATCTGAATCTTTCAAGTTTTGCTATCGTCTTATTCTCCAGGTACTGCAGGAAAATATCAGTGCAGTTTTTCCCCTGGGCTGTAACAGGATGGTCCTGCAGATATATCCGGGCCTTTAAAGGAAAGTCATAAGGTTTGCTGAAAATTGAGGAAACAATCTCCCTGAGCCTGGATTTTTCCACTTCAGATACGTTGTTCAAGTCATTAATTTTATCAATGAGCAGATAAACTCCCGTATATCCTCTTTCCAGGAAGGAGACATATAAAGGATAGAACCATTCGTACATGCCTAAAATACCAGCGCATGCCAGAAGTATTTCATCCCTGATAAAAGGGAAGGTTTTACTCTCAAGTTTCTGAAACAGCAGGGGGAGCATTTCAGTTTCCTTAAACAGTTCGAAGGCTTTTGCTCCGTGAATAATGAGCCGGGGATTTTTTGTTTTTTCCATAATATGTGCGATTATGGGAATAGACTTGCGGTCCCCGATAAGTGCGAGAGCTATCATGCTCTTTGCCGCGAGAAAATAATCTTTTGTTACCAGAGTATCCCTGAGCGGCTTGATACCCCGTTTTGATCTTTTTTCTCCGAGGAGTTCCGCTGCTATGTAAGCTGTTGTATATGGGTGATTTTTCAATTCCGATATAAGAATATTTTCTATTTCATCAGTAAAAGGAATGTCTTTAAATGCGAGGAGGGCACTGCCCCGGATAGAGAGGCTCGGTGAATGAATTTTACTTATCAGGTTTTCAATTGAAAGCACGGAAGGAGTTTTCCCTAATGTGCTGATAATCTGTTTCTCCTCATCTATGGTTTTCGTATTATCAAGTTTTTTCAGAAGTGCTAAGGCGCGCAGGTCTCTGGGAGAAAGGATGTGGGTTATAGCACTCTTGATGGGATATGCCCCGGCATTGTCGAGATGCTGGATCAGAAATAAGAGAATGAAAAGAAGAAGGGCAATTATTGAAAAATAGATTCGGAAGGCCGATGCAGAACTGATCTTAAGAAGATGAAGCAGCAGGTCCAGGAGAAAGCCGCCTGTGAGGGAACCCAATGCTCCTCCAATTCCAAGGATTACAAAATAAACAACCCCGAGATTAAGCTGCTGTGCCGGAGTAATGATGGAAAGAAAATATATCCTTCCCCCATTGTACATACCGGAAGTCCCGAGAAGATGAAGAAAAAAGAGAGATGCGATAAAAATGAACAACCCTCGTGAAACTTCAACATCGGGAAAAAAACAGATAATAAGGGCATTGCAGAGTCCGATGAGAGTAAAGGCAAAATAAAGGGGTTTGGCCCCGAGCTTATCAATGGAATAACTGCTTAGTACCGCCATGAGGAAAGCGCCTATATTCCCGATCAGGTTATAAAGCATGATGCCGCTGTCGGAAACTGCATACATATTTTTACAGTACACAACAAGAAAAGGGGTAAACATGGATACACTGAAAAAGCTCAGGAATAAGATGCTGTAAAATAGACGGAAATTCCGGAGTTTCATGCTGTCAAGAAAATTCTGGAGGAGGGGTTCTTTGAATCCCTGTGCTGCCTGCTTTGGTTCCGGTATTTTCGGAATAAAACGGGATGCGGCAATACCGCTGGCAATACCGATGCCTATTATTACAATGTATCCGTTAAGAGAGGGGTCCCTCCTCAGGATAAAATACATTAATGCCCCTGCGAGAATTGTAATCAGATAAGAATAAATAAGTACTCTGCTGAAAAAAGCGCCCCTTGCTTTAGAGCCGCTGAGTTCCGCGGAAATAGGATTGTCGCTGGTGAGGTGAATTCCCCGCAGAATGTTGAAGGCAAAAACCGAACAGATCAGAACGATCACAGCAGCGCTTCTGTTATCCCGCAGCATCAGAAAGGGAAGAATAAGTACAGGAATCATTACGATATTTCTTCCTGTGTAATACACTGACAGCAGCTTTACGGCACCCTTCCGGCGTATAAGGAGTTTCCCGATCAGAAGAAAAAGAAAAGAGATGTATGTCGCGGAGGAAAGTATTCCGATTATTGTATTCGGAATTCTGAGATTCAGTCCGATTAAAGTTATTACATTTCCTGAGAGGAAGGGAAAGGCGATCAGATTAAAAATAACAAAGATGATAAAAAATTTTCTGCCTCTTTCACGTTCTCCCGGCGTAAGTTCAGCGTTTTTCATGTATCAGCCTTCATGATTATCTCTGTGTGCCAGGAAAGAAGCTGTTTTTCGAGGCGTTCATCGTTCCCTTCCACATCAGCCATGACGCGGAAAACAGGTTCAGTTTTTGATCCGCGCATCCACACAAATGCAGAGTCCCTCCCTTCTGAATTCTGAAAAATCATTGCCAGTCCGCCCCGCTCATTCCCTGTGCGGTATTTTCTGCCGAAACCTTCTCTGGAATAAATTCCTTCATAATTAACTTCACGAAAGGATACCAGGTCCTTCTTCCCGAACACCTCAGGCTTTTCCTCTTCCCAGGCGGAAAGAAAGAATTTTTCATATTTTTCCTTTAATACACCATGGTCTTCCGTTTGAATCGAGAGGAGCGCCCTCGGTTCATACACACTGGTTGTAGTAAACTGGGGAAGGGTTTTCAGCACTTGTTCAGGGAGGAGGTATTTTTGATACGGATGCGCAGCCCCGTTTTTCGCGTTCCATATGGAAATAAGGGTTTCTCCCCTGCTGTTCGGGGGCAGAGTAAAGAGCTTTGCAATTGCGCATACTGTATCCAGGGGATCCCGCACTGCGGAAGGATGTGTTATATTCCCTCCATTGGACCCTTCACCGAGAATCCTTACGGTGTAGCCTTTCTTCCGAAGATCTTTAGCCAGAGATACCACATTTGCTTCCCCCACCTCAGCTCTGTGCAATTCAACTCCGAAGAATTCTGTTATCCTGTTAATACGCAGGGAGGTAGAACCGTTAACAACAACAGCACATTTTTGATCCCCCTTGCCCATATAAACAAGATAGGCTAACTCAGATACTACAGAAAGAGCAAAAACTTCCTGAGCATGGAGAATCCGCGCGGATGCTGTTTCACTGTCAATGTATACAAGATTGCCCCGGTCCCCGTCATTATCCGGCACATACCCGATTTGAAAAGCGGAATTCTTTTTATACGCTTTCTCAAGTTCGAGCCTGCAGAGATCAAGGGAACGTCCTTCAGGAACAATGGTATGGACTATCGTGCCGGGTTTGTCATTTATTCCGCGGAAAAGATATCCGGCGTCTTGAAAAAAGGATTTATCAATGGACATGGTCCGGGCGCTCCCGTTGAATTCAGCGAGAATACCAAAGGGTTCCGCCGGGGGTGCTGAATGGGCTGCTTCTTTCCCCTCTCTGCCGGATACAACCTCAAGGGAAAAATTATAATACGCCCTTAAGGCTGATTCTTTCACTGAGGGGACGGTTTCGAAGATCTGGCTTAGAGTTTTTGAATCCGTTTCCGCGGCTTTTTTACGGCATTCCCCCACCGCCGTTTCATCTTTAACAATGTCTGTGAACAACCGGATCAATGCATCAGCTTCACTGCCGCTTAAAACCCCTCCGTCGGAAAAGCCGAATTTAATGCCGTTGTGGCCTACGGGATTATGACTGGCGGAAATATAGAGGAAGCTGTCTATATCTTCATTTTTTCTTACATATGCCATAATCTCCGGGGCTGCAGCAATAAAAAGATATTTTACCGAAATACCCCAGGCACAAAGGGCACGGATGCAGATGTCCGCTATTACAGGACCGGTGGGCCGGGTATCAATAGCTACAGCTGTACGGATGCTGTCTTTTTTCAGCTGCTGTAAGCAGAATTTGGCAAAAGCGGTTCCAATGCAGGAGCAGAGTACGGCATCTGCCGGGGAAATGTTCTTTTCAGGACTTTCCTGATCTCCGGAGGCTGCGAATATTTTTCTCCACCCCGAGGATGAAAGGATCAGTTTGTTAAATTCCGCTTGAACCTCCGGGAAAGGAATTGCCTTCAGAGCAGGGAGGGGATTTTTCTCCGGATCACCGATGATAAAGCCTGATACTGGATCTTTAATAATCATACATATGCTCCTGTAAAAAACGTATACTACGATTTTCTGTAAGTGCCAAGCCTGGAAGGCCGGGCATTGCTCCTTTTTAAATCATTTACTATAGTCTGAGCAGATATGAATTTGCAGTGAGGATTGTATGATAGAACTTGATTTCGAAAAAACCGGCGGACTTATACCCGCTATTGCCCAGGATGCGGAAACAGGGGAAGTGCTTATGATGGCATTTCTCAATCCCGAATCCTGGGATTTGACACTGAAAACCGGTGTGGTACATTACTGGTCCAGATCAAGAAGTAAATTGTGGAAAAAAGGAGAATCTTCCGGAAATGTTCAGAAGGTAAAGGAAATCCGTATCGATTGTGATAATGACTGTGTTTTGATTAAGGTTGATCAGATCGGCGGCGCAGCGTGTCATCTGGGATATAAAAGCTGTTTTTTCCGAAGAGTTGACGGAGATAATCTTGTAGTAGAAGGAGAAAAGGTTTTTAACCCTGAAGATGTGTATGGAAAATAAAATACTTAAGCTCGGCATTCCTAAGGGAAGTCTTGAGAATGCAACCATTGAACTTTTTAAAAAGGCGGGCTGGAGAATATCAATAACCTCTAGAAATTATTTTCCTTCAATTGATGATACTGAGATTTCCTGTGCATTGGTCAGAGCCCAGGAAATGGCCAGATATATTGAATCCGGAGTCCTGGATGTGGGATTAACCGGTCTTGACTGGATTCTGGAAAATAATGCGGATTTGGAACTGGTTTCAGACCTTGTGTATTCAAAAGTGAGTACCAGAAAAGCCCGCTGGGTACTTGCAGTTCCCCAGGATTCAGGGATCAAGACCATTGAGGACTGCAGGGGCAAACGGATTTCCACGGAACTGGTGGAATTTACCAAACGCTATTTTGCTGAAAGGAATATTCCCGTTGAGGTTGAATTTTCCTGGGGAGCTACGGAAGCCAAGGTTGTGGAAGGCCTGGTAGATGCTATTGTGGAAGTAACGGAGACCGGCTCAACGATAAAAGCCCACGGCCTTACCATCATCCACACTCTTATGGAAAGCAATACCAAACTGGCGGCAAATAAGGAAAGCATCAGGGACCCCTGGAAGCGGGAGAAGATATCCCAAATAGCCCTTCTCTTAAACGGGGCCCTTAACGCGGAAAATATGGTGGGATTAAAGATGAATGTACCTAAGGAAAACATTAAGGGAATTGTCTCAATTCTTCCGTCCCTTACATCACCGACTGTTTCCCAGCTGCATAATTCAGACTGGCTTTCAGTGGAGTCTGTTATCAGTGAAAAGGTTGTCCGGGAAATTATTCCCAGGCTGATAGCCGGAGGCGCGGACGGTATAATTGAATATCCTCTGAACAAGATGGTCGGCAGAGAGGATATGCTTTCATGAAAATAGGGTATTGGTTTTTCATCCTGCTGATTATTTTATTCAGTGCATCCGGGTTTGCTGAAGAAAAATTCCCGGTTACGGTTCACGCAGGATATTTCGGTGAGATGGGAGTGCATCCCGGCGGGACTATCGGTGCAGGAGCGGAATTCCTCAAAGCCGGCCGTTACTCCATGGCAGGTGAATTTTCGGTATTTTCTTATATTCATCCTCTGAACCATACCGCATTTGCTGTCCGGGGAGACTGGGTACACCGGGTAACCGGAAAGAGAGGCCTGTCCGGAGAAGCCGGAATAAGCCTAGGATATATGCATACCTGGTCCCGGGGCGATATCTATGTTCAGGCTGATGACGGGACCATTGCCCAGAGCACAAACACGGGGTGGCCGCACCTTTACACCGGGTTATTTATCGGCACAGCCCTGGACCTCCGCAGACCTGCGGCAATGCCCCTTGCGCCTTATTTCCGGACCCTCTGTTTTTTTGAGTATCCGTATAACGGATTTCTACTTCCCCACCTGGCATTTGAGCTCGGGATTAGAATAAGGATTCCGTTATGAAAAAGCTCAGTTTGGCATTTGCTGTTCTGATTCTGATTTTTTTTGTTTCCTGTTCCCTTTCCTATAATGAGGGAGATTATTTTTTTATCCGGAGGGCAGGGGCTGAGATGCCTGTCTGGGTCCGCGGGGCGGAATCTGATACTTTTGTCATTTTTCTTCACGGCGGCCCCGGGGATACTGCTCAATATATTCATGAATTCTACGCTTTTCAGGAATTGGAAAAAAAATATTCCCTGGTGTATTGGGACCAGAGAAGTTCAGGGGTTTCAAAGGGAGACGGAAACAGTGAAACCTTTACCCTGGATGATTTTGTTCTTGATCTTGATCTTCTTGTGGATGTAATTCGGGAAAAGTATCAGCCCCGGAATATTGTTCTTTTAGGGATAAGCTGGGGAGGGACCCTGGGTACTGCATATCTTGCAGATCCCCTGCGGCAGGAAAAGATAACAGGATGGATTGAATCCGGAGGGGGACATAACATGGTACTCCTCATGGAGAAATCAACAGAAATAGTTAAGGGATATGCGGAAGAGCAGGCTGCTGCCGGAGATGACGGTTTATGGCAGGATGCTGTTGTATTTTTTACTGAAAATCCTGATCCCGGGGTATGGACTCTTGAAAATTACAGGGAATATACCCGGTATCTTTATGCCGCTGAACCTTATTCCTATACGCGGAAACCTCAGCCCGGGGATATACAGGGACCGACCCTGAAGCTGATTTTTCTGTCTCCCATGTCCTTTGCGGTTTTTTTTAATCCCGGAAAACTGCTCCCTGATTTTAATATTCTTTCCCTGGACTTAACGGAAGAGATGGACAGCATCACTCTGCCGGCACTTTTTCTCTGGGGAAAATACGATATCAACAGCCCTGTTGAGCTTGCAGAACATGGGTATAATTCAGTCGGCACTCCTCCGGACCTGAAAGAGAAAATCATTCTGGAAAATGCCGGGCATGGGATTTTTTCAGATGATCCCGCCGGATTTCTTGAATCATGTACGGGATTTATTGAAGGCCTGCGCCAGGGGGAGTAAAAAAGGCGTAATCCCGGAATTCGTTTCCCGGATTTCCGCCTCCGAATGAATGCTTCTCATTTGCATTGGAATGGCAGGTAACGCAGAATTCCTGGGAGATAACTGTTTTTGTACCGGTGTTGAGGTCTTTCACCAGCCATATCCAGCCGCTTCGGGAATCAGGATAGTCTGGGTCCTTTATCATTACAGTCAGACTGTTCGGCTTTGCATCAGCCTGAATATCAAAACCCTTGTAAATTTCTTTTACAATAATAGTTCCCTTCGGATAAGTGATTGAGGGTGTACCGCTGTTTTCAGTAAACCTCGCTTCTTCGCCTGTTTCATTGATGTAAATAATCCTGTAATTTTCCTCGTGCCCGGGAATGGGGTAGTTCAGTTCTTCTTTATTCATACGGGTCCAGGAACTGTATTCTTCCGGAATATCAGGAATGGGAGGTTCTTTTGAACATCCTGAGAGCATAACAGCTAAAAGGATACCTGTGATCAGAAGAGATTTCATGCCTGAGGCTCCTCGGTTTTACCGGGAACAGAGAGGATTGCGTTTACCTGGTAGATCCGCAGGTACCTGTCTTTCCCTTTAACCTTCAGTCTGTAGGGCCCTTTGAAGCGTATTGAATCCTTCACATGAGTAAAAGTGCTTTCGTTGATCAGGACCTGTTCCCGTTTTGCCGCATCGCAGAGCCGGGAGGCGGTATTAACATTATCCCCGATTACCGTAAAATCAGCCCTGGCTTCGGAGCCGATCATTCCTAAAATTACTTCGCCGGTATTGATACCTATGCCGACAGATAATCCTCCGTAACGTTCCTGGGAATAGTTTTGAAGTTCCTTTTGTATTTTTACTCCTGCGGTACATGCTCTGAGCGGTGCCTGGTCTCCGGTAAACATGGCAACTATTTCATCACCAACGTATTTATCCACATCGCCCCCGCTCTCATGGATTATTTCGGTTTGAAAATTCAGTACTGCATTCAGGAGTTCAACAACCTGCTCCGGCGATGTTTTTTCACTGAATGACGTAAAACCCCGGATATCGCTGAAGAGCAGCGTGATCGGCACTTTTTTTCCTTTACTGTCCCTGGTGAGGGATTGAATTGTAGATGAGGAAACGAATTTTGATAATTCGTACCGTTCATGGAGCCCTGCCACCATCTGATTAACTGTTTTCCCGAGGTCTCCGATCTCATCCCTGTTTTTTATGGAAACCCGGTGATTAAAATCTCCAGCGGTTACAGCTCTACATACATCGCCGATCAGTTTCACGGGACTGATAACAATGGAACGGAGAAATTGACTGAGAAACAGAGAGAGAATCACTACCATACCGAAAAAAAGAGTTCCGGCAATGATTATTGTTGACCGCTGCTGTCTGACTGAGGCTGTAATATTGGATTTGATCTCTATCACGCCGCGGATGGTATGACTTGCTCCGTGACAGCCGGTACATTTCGGTTTATTGATTAAGGGTTTATATATCTGAAAAATTACAGTCCCTCCTTCATCATGCTGAAATACAGCTGTCACCGGAGGTATGCTTACGGCCTTGGTAAAATAGTCATCATACACCTCCGGATCAGGAGTCTCTTCCGCCTGCTCTGTCCGGGGACTGAATCTCTCCATCTTAAGATTTTTATTTACCTGGTTGATAGTGCGGCTGTCTGTAAAAGCCTTCTGTCCGTCTGTGCGCCGGATACTGATCATATAATCCGGGTTCCGTGATTCGATTTCATTAAAAAATGATACTGCCAGTGGCGCTTCTCCGGGAAGCATGAAATTTTCAATGGATGAATATAAGATATCTGACTGCCGTATCAGATTTTCTGATGTAGAATCGCTTATTTCAAGGCTGAGGGACCGTCCGAAATAAAATGTGATAACGCCGATTCCTATGACAAGGCTGGAGATAATGATAGTGTTGATTTTTCTTGTAACCGGAACATAGCCTTTCATACGGTCCTATGAGGAAAGGGCTTTTTCAATCCTCTCCATAGCTTTTTCCACATTCTCCCTGCTGTTAAACGCGCTTATTCGAATATATCCTTCCCCGCATTTGCCGAAACCGCTTCCCGGTGTAGTCACCACGGAAGCTTTCTCCAGGAGCATATCAAAGAAATCCCAGGAATCCATACCCGTATAGACCCAGATGTAGGGAGAATTCTTTCCGCCTGTACAAGTATAGTTTAGGGAATTCAGCTTTGCCAGGATTATTTTTGCATTGGCCAGGTAGAAATCGGTCAGGGCTTTTATCTGTTTTCGGCCTTCAGGAGCATAGACTGCTTCCGCGGCCCGCTGTACAGGGTAGGATACTCCGTTGAATTTTGTCGTATGTCTTCTGTTCCACAGAGGATGAAGCATTATTTTTTCACCCTTGGAAGTAAAAGCCCGGCAGGTTTTCGGAATGACGGTATACGCGCACCGAGTTCCTGTAAAACCAGCTGTTTTGGAAAAACTGCGCATTTCAACTGCAACTTCCCGGGCACCGGGAAGTTCATAAATGGAACGGGGAAGGCTGTTATCCCGGATAAATGCCTCATATGCAGCGTCAAAAAGTATCAGGGCGTTATTCTTTTCTGCATAGGAGATCCACTCCTCAAGCTGTTCTTTTGTAGCTGTAGCTCCTGTGGGATTATTGGGGAAACACAGATAAATCAGATCAACATTTTCCCCTGGAGGTCCTGGAACAAAATTATTTTCAGCAGTTGATTCAAGATAATACAGTCCT
>Ga0272441_10015378_pt1 | contig 10717 bp, 7 predicted proteins | sample SSMProp6N_FD_193582 | JGI IMG/M metagenome (GOLD analysis project Ga0272441, IMG submission 193582) | Marine sediment archaeal communities from Little Sippewissett salt marsh, Falmouth, MA, United States - SSM-Prop-6N | ecosystem: Environmental > Aquatic > Marine > Wetlands > Sediment ...
GATCACACGCCGCTACCGCGTCCGATCACCACACCTCAAACCGCTCTTCGACCGCCTCACCGACATTCTCAAACACCTGCCGAAATGGCGCATCGAACACATCCCACGAGAACAGAACCGCACCGCAGACCACATGGTCAACCTGGCCATCGACGCTCGCGGAGACATAGCGTGATCCAGCTGGACGTCACCGCAGGCTCCAACACCGGCGCCTCCTTCCGCGCAGAAGAACCCTCCTTCATCATCGGCCGAGGACGCACCACACGGATCATCCTCCTCGACAGCAAAGTCTCCGCACGACACGCACAGGTCGACTGCGTCAACCAGCAATACACCATCCGCGACCTCAACAGCACCAACGGAACCTTCGTCAACGGCAGCGCCGTCACCGAAGCACAACTCGCCGTCGGCGACGAAATCCGGCTTGGACAGACCGTGCTGAAGGTCGTCGACCTCTCCGTCGGACCCGCCGCGCAGACCGGAAACGTCAACCTCTCCGACGAAGCCCCATTCCGACCTGCCCCCGTCCACGCACGAGTCTCGCGTGAAAAGAACCCGCCCGTCCTCGAACACCCCGCAGAAGAATCCACGCTCCCCACGTTGATCGAGGCCTACCGAAACCTGCTCGCCATGTACAAAGTCTCTGGCATCATCCGAAACAGCCCCAACCTCGACCAACTCCTCGACCAGGTCCTCGCTCAGGTCTTCCGAAACTTCCGGGCCGAACGAGGCGTCATCATGCTCTTCAACGACGAAACCGGCGAACTCGAACCCCGCGTCTTTCGCTCGCGCTCCGACGAGCCCGACCAGGCCGAAATGACCATCTCGCGAACCATCGTCAACCAGGTCATCGAGCGCCAGGAAGCCATCCTCACTAGCGACGCCACACTCGACGAACGGTTCAGCCCCGCAGAAAGCATCGTCCAACAACACATCCGATCCGTGATGTGCGCACCGCTCAGCACCAAAAACCGACCGCTCGGAATCGTCTACGTCGACTGCCGGACCGAAGCCGGTACCTTCAAAAAAGCAGACCTCGAACTCCTCACCGCCATCGGAAACGAAGCCGGCGTCGCCGTCGAAAACCGAATCCTCAGAGACGCAAACATCAAGGGAGAACGCCTCGTCGCCGTCGGACAAACCGTCGCAGGACTCTCCCACTACATCAAAAACGTCCTCAGCTGCATGGAAGCCGGCGTCGAAATCGTCGACCGAGCACTCGAACACGACAACCTCGACTCCGTCAAAAAAGGATGGGGCATCGTCGGACGAAACGAACGACGAATCGCAGAACTCGTCCTCGACATGCTCAGCTACTCCACCGTCCGAAAACCCGTCCGAACCGCCTGCGACCTCAACAACATCATCCAGGACGTCGTCGACGGCCTCACGCCCACCGCACAAGCCGCCGGAACACACCTCCAATTCCAGCCCGATGCCGACCTGCCAAACGTGCTGGCCGACCCCAACGGCGTGCACCGATCCGTCCTCAACCTGATGACCAATGCACTCGACGCCGTACACGGCCGAGAAGACCCCCGCGTCACCCTTGCCACACAGTGGCGCGGCGACGGCGCCGTTATCCGCGTCGCAGACAACGGGGCCGGAATCCCGGAAGAAGTCAGAGACAAAATCTTCGACGTCTTCGTCAGCACAAAGGGAGAGGGCGGAACCGGGCTCGGACTCGCCGTCGTCAAAAAAATCGTCAACGAACACGCCGGCGAAGTCTCCGTCTCCTCACAGCCCGACACCGGGACGGAGTTCACCATCTTCCTCCCCGCCAGCCCCTCACACACCACCAACATTTGAGCCGCTGTGACCCCCACAACATCCACCCAATATGGTAAGATGGCTCCGCCGATGCGCCCCCGCTCTCACCGCGCCTCGGCCGGAGACGCCCATCGATGAAACTCGCCCTCAGAGTACTCGCCGTCGCCGCCGTTCTCGCCGTACTCTGCCTCCTCACCTTCGCCCTCTGGGGCGACCGGTTCGAAACCGTCTTCGGCCGGCAGGCCTGCGTCGAATGGTTCCGCCAAACCCGGCCCATCGCCTGGCTCGCCGCCATCGGCCTGCTCGTCTCAGACCTCCTCCTGCCCGTCCCCGCCACCGGCGTGATGGCCGCTCTCGGAAACGTCTACGGCGTGCCGCTCGGCGCTCTCATCGGCGCCACCGGCTCCATTCTTGCCGCGCTCATCGGATACAGCCTGGCACGGCTCGCCGGGCTCAAAGGAATTCGCTGGATCGCTCACGACGACGAAATCGCCCGATTCCGCACCTTCTTCGACCGATGGGGCGGGCTGGCCATCATCGCCAGCCGCGCGCTCCCCATCCTCCCCGAAGTCACCACCGTCCTCGCCGGTCTCTCCCGAATGACCTTCTGGCGATTCCTCGCCGCACTACTCCTCGGAACACTCCCCGTCGCTCTCCTCTTCGCATTCATCGGACACGCCGCCGCCGACCGGCCCTGGTACGGCATCCTCCTCGCCTCCGGCATCCCCCTTCTCATCTGGCCACTCGCCCTGGGCCTCATCCGGCGGGGACGGCACCGCCGCCGAACTAACGGCTCGGACGCGCCACAATCATCCGAAAATTAAGCTCCTTCACCAGGTACCCCGCCTCCCGGAACACTCGCCGCTTCATCGCGTTCGCACCAGACACCGTCAGAGCATTGTTCTGCATCGCCGCAAAAACCAACAACTCAAACGCCGTCGCTCGAAGCCAGTCCACCTCGTCCGTATACCCACACACCGCCAGCGCACCCGTCTGCCCCAGAAAACGGTTCAGATGATGGCCGTGCAGATCCATCGTCGCACACGTCCCGAAATAAATGATCCGACCCTTACAGCGCCCCTCCAGCCAGTCTGCAATCTCAGACAGCGTCACCGCGCTCTTCCGCCGCCGCATGTCCCCAATGTAAATCGTTCCGGGATTTCCGTGAAACGCCAGATACAAAATCGGATAGTCCGCATGCTTCTTCTGCGCCCACTTCTTCAGATAGTACTCCAGCGTCTCCGCCGTCGCCACATTCCGATGAATAAACGGCACGAAGAACGGATCCCACTGGCGCAACAACTCCAGGATCGGCTCTACAGACGACGTACGCTTCAGGCTATACCACCAGTCTCCCTCAAGACAAAACACCCCGCGTGACTTCTTCGGAACATACGCCATAGAGCCGCTACCTGCTCACCTCGTTAGCCATCAGCCGTGCATTCTAGCCCCAACATCGGCCCGCCACAACCGCGCAAACCACCTCACCACAAATCCCCCACACCACCCAATTCAACAGGCCAGTGGCATAAGCCGTTCGCTGCGATGCACATACGCCTCATGTGCCTGCATGCGCCGCCCGCTCTTCCCTTCGTGCCCTTCGCGCCCTTCGTGGCGAAAAAAGGCGGGGCAGACATCCCTGTCTGCCAACACTGGACGCCCAACGTTCGACGTTCATGTGCGCATCTTCCGCCTTTCCCCATCTCTTCCCTTCGTGGCCTTCGTGGTGAGAAAAAAGGTGGGGCAGACATTCCTGTCTGCCAACCCCGGACATCCGCCCTTCAACGTTCAATGTTCAATGTCGACGCTCCCCCCTGCCCGCGCTCCCGCAAAACCCCCTCCACCTCACCCCGCCCCGGAATCCCCGCACGACCACCCAGCCGACGGCACTTCATCGCCGCCGCCGCCGACGCAAACCGCAACGCATCACCCGGCGCAAACCCCTCCACCAGCCCGTAACAGAACGCACCGTGAAACACATCCCCCGCACCCGTCGTATCCACCACCTCCACCGCAAACGCCTCATACCTCGACAGACCCCTGCCGTCCGAGTACACCCCGCCGCGCGCACCCAGCGTAATCACCACTCGCCCCGGCCCCAGCGCGTGCAGCCGCTCGCACGCACCCGCGAGATCGTCGCCCGCCAGATCCCGGGCCAGCTCCTCCCCCACAATCGCATAGTCCACCTCACCCAGCAGCGCCCGCGTCTCGTCCGTCAGCCGCTCGACATCCCCCACCACCGGCACCCCCAGCCGCCGCGCCGCCCGGGCCGCCGGAAGGGTCGTGCCCGGCAGCGTCCCGTCAACCAGGACGCACCCCGCCTCAGCCACCCGGTCCGCCGCACACACCGGCCGGCCGGCATCCACGTGCCCCGTCGAATACGCAAACCTCCGCTCACCCGTCCCGCCGTCCACCGCCACCGCCACCATCGGCCCCCGGGCGCCCGTCACACGCCGCACCCGCGACACATCCACCCCCTCCTGCGCCAGTTCGCACACAATCGCATCGCCCATCCAGTCCGCGCCCACCGCCGCCCAAAGCTCCGCACGGCCCCCCAGCCGCGCCACCGCCACCATCGCCGTCGCCGCCATCCCACCGCCCTGGACCGTGTAATCCAGAACCGCATTCTCAGACAGCGGCGCTCGCACATCCCGCCACAGCACAAGCTGGTCCAGGCACGCCATCCCGATCCCGATTAACCGCTTCCGCATACCCACCATCCACAAAACCCCAACCGTCCCGCCGCCCCGAGCGCCGACGTGCAGCGCCCGAGCGGCGACGCCCGACCGGCTCACAAAGTGTAAACCCACCCTCCCGGAATTCAACCGCGAATCCCGGCCCCGCCCGCGCGGGCCCTGGCCAGGCCGGTGTAGGCGGCGGGCCGTCGCCCCGAATACGGCGCACAAGACGTCGAACGGAAGCGTGCGGAGCGTTGACAAGCCCGCCCGGCGCGCGACAATCTCTTGAGGAGCGAATTCAACGGCGGACAGGAAAGGGGACACTCCCATGCGAAAACGATCTGCGGCGTGCATGCTTTGGGCGCTGGTTGCCGCGGGATGGACGGCCGCGTCGGCGGCGACGGTCGCCGACTTGGTCGAGCGCGCGAGCCCCTCGGTCGTGTACATCGAGGGGGATCGGAGCTGCGGCAGTGGATTCGTCGTCCGGACGGACCCGCACATCGAGATCGCCACCAACCACCACGTCATCCGGGGCGGCGGGATCTACACGGTCTCCTTCTTCCTGCCCAGCCAAAACGGGCGCCAAGTGCTCAGACTGGAGGCGAAGGCGCGAGCCACGTTCGCAGTCAAGCGCATCGACTACGGCCGGCTGCGAGTCGACCCCAAGGACCCGGCGCTGGCGCGGCTGCGCCCGGACCTCAAGGCCCTGCCGCTGGGCGACAGCCGCCGCGTGCGGCCGGGCGAGCGGGTCTTCCTCATCGGCAGCCCCGTCGCCGGGAACGTGACGCTCGGCAACTCCGTCTCGGACGGCATCGTGTCCGGGCGGAACCGATTCCTCGCCGGAGTGCCGCATATTCAGACCACGGCACCGGTGAACTTCGGAAACTCGGGCGGGCCGCTGCTGAATATGAGCGGCCAGGTGATCGGCATCGTGACCAGCAAGAGCACGCACACCGACAACATCGGCTTCGCACTCCCCATCCATATGACCGACCCGCGGGAACAGGTGCCGTTTCTGCCCGAGCGGCTGGGCGCCGCTGCCACGGCCCGGATGGAAGCCGGCACAGCCGCGCTGCGCGCCAAGCGGTTCGAGGACGCCTGTGCGGCGTTTCGGAAAGCCCAGCAGGCGGAGCCGGGGAAGGCCACGCCGCTGATGGGCGAAGGGTATGCACGGGAGCAGATGGGCCGGGCGGCGGACGCGGTTCGGCTCTTCCAAAAGGCCGCCGCCCTGGAGGACGTCAAGTACGATGACCTGGTCCTCTGCCACCTGGCCCTGGGACAACTGCACGGCCGCGCCGGCCGCACCGAGGCGGCCATCGCGACGTTCCGCACCGGCCTGGTCAGGAACCCGATGCACGCGGAGCTGAACCGCAATATCGGCGTCGCCTATGCCAACAGCGGCCGCAAGGCAAAGGCTCTGGCGCACTGGTACATCTCGCTTACCTCGAAGCCGAACCAGCCGGACCTGCGGAGAGATTTTGTGACCCTGCTGGGGCGGTAGGGGCCTGGAGGACGGCCCACCCGGGGGGCGCCGCCCGCCGTCACGGCCGCTTGTCCTGCGCCGCCAGGGCCGTGAGGACGAACTGGGCCTCGAAGAGCCACTTCCGCACCGCCGCCGCTTCGTCGCGGTCCGAGAGCACCTTGTCCGTGCGGCCCACCAGCTCTGACAGCTTCTTCCGATCGGCCGGGTCCGCCGACTTCAGCGCCGCTTCGACCTCGCGGAAGACCTGCCGCACGGCCGCGTGCCGCAGTTGCTTTGACGTCGTCTGGGCCCGGTCCAGCAGGCCGGCGCCCGCCTTGCGCAACGCGGGCAGCCCGCTCAGGCCGGGGGCCTGCGCCTTGACGTATGCGGCGGCCAGCAGGTCGCGGGCCTCTTTCTGCCGGGCCTCGAACCGCGCGGCGCGGGCCTCCGCGCTCAGCCGGGCCAGGTTGAGACGGGTTAACTCCTTCCCGAACGCCTTCTGGAGAGTGTCCAGCCGCTCGCTGGCGTCGGCCAGCCGCTCCGCCAGAGCCTTCGCTCCCTGTTTCTCGAGTACGCTCACATAGGCCGCACGGTTGTCCCGGTGCACCGGCTTGATTTGCGGTGTCAGATGGTCCAGGGTCTCCACGAGCCGCCGGTGCTTCGCCTCCAACTCCCTCAGCCGCCGCTCGGCGTCCCTGACCTCGCCGTCTCGCGCGGCCAGCCGGTCCTTGAACGCCGCCTCGATCCGCAGCCGCTCCTGATCCACCCGGCCAGAGACCTTGCGCTCGATGGCCTCTGTATCACCCGCAGACCGCGGGCCGAGCAGAACGGCCGTCAGCGCCGCGGCCAGGATCGCCGCACCGGCCGCCGCACCGGCCACGGCCACCCAGCGCCGACCCGGCCGCCCTTCCTCAGTCCCAAACAGCCGTGGATACAGGCGGCTCTGCTCGCCTCGAACCGCCTTCTCCGAACCCCATGCCCGGAGAAGCTGCTCGACCCTCTCTTTCGACTTCCCGTTCTGCGTTGTCATCGTCCTTCTCCCCGATCCAGGGTTTGTCCACCCCTCTATAGTCAGGAAGTGCCCCAAGCGCGAACATAAAAGCTCATTTTTCCAGCCCCTTTTTTTCGAGGCATTCCAGCAGCAGCTCCTTGGCCCTGGCCAACCGCCGGCGGGCGCCCGCGTTGCTGATCCCCGTCGCCGCAGCGATCCCACGGAAGGACGCGGCGTCCACATAGCGAAGCGTCAGCACATCCACCAGCCGGAGCGGCAGCCGCCGGATGCAGTCATCCAGCATGGCCATTTCCTCGGCACACGCCGACCGGGTATGGGGGCCGTCCCCTCGAGCCAGCGCCTGTTCGGCCAGGTCCGAGTCGAAACGGTCCGGCCGGGGCCGACGTGCAAAGCGCCGTTTCGCCAGGTTTCGCGCGATGGTCGCCAGCCAGTTGATAAACTCCCCGCGACCCGGGTCGAACGTCTTCAGTGATCTAAATGCCTTAACGAAAGTGTCTTGCGTCAGCTCGTCCGCGTCGGCGGCGATAAACCCGCGCCGGACGAAACTGGCCCGAACAAGTGACGCATACTTCGTGTGGATCTCGTGGAACGCCGCCTCCTCACCCCCCAGGCACCGGGCCAGCAAGTCCAGTTCTGTACTGTCGATGTGAGTCGTCACTGCCTGTCATTGTGCCAGACCGCCGTCACGTCCGTCAAGAAAACCCCAAAATATTTTCGATTTTCTTGTTCGCGCTTTGGGGGCGACATGTCTATAGGGGGTTAGAAGACAAGACCGCCCGGAGGTCGCGGCCGAACCGGTCATCAGATACACGGAGGAGTGCCAGGCAGGGGGTGGTGCGGTGGTCAGCGGCGCGAGCTACAAGGTCGCGGCCGAACCGGTCATCAGATACACGGAGGAGTGCCAGGCAGGGGGTGGTGCGGTGGTCAGCGGCGCGAGCCCGGTGAAAGCCCCAGGGGGAATGGCCGCGACGTCCGGGGATGCGACGGCACAGGTCAGGCAACGTCTAACATAATGGCACGTAACATAATGGCACGATGGCGCCACGTCGCCTTTACTTCCGCCGAAGGCCGCAGCCGCCCGGCCCCACTCGGTTCACACCGGCCCGCCAGGTCAAAGCCGATCAATCAGCCCTCAGCCATCAGCCCGGGTCCGTGCCTACCCTGTGCGCCCGTTTGCACCTTGCCTTGCCCTGACGATGCAGGCCCCCTGGTGGGGCGGACATTCCTGTTTGCCTACCCGACGACGCTGACCGAAAAACCCTTGACCGCTGTCGGCCCGCGCGGGCACAATGGCCGCGACGAAATCCGGCAGGGGGTGAATTATGAAACCAAGACCCAATCCGACACGACCGCGCCGCGCCGCCGCGTGGCTGTCCCTGGCGCTCCTGGCCGTGACGGTCGCCGGCTGCGCCGCGGGCGGCATGAAGGGCACGCCGTTCTGGACGGAGGACCACGAGGAACGCAAGGGCACGCCGGAGGGCCGCATCAACGGCTGGCCCGTTCTCTACTACCGCGATCCGGCGCTCTCCGTGCTCTGGCCGATCTTCGAGCTGACCGACGAGCACCTCGCCGTCTGGCCCGCCTTCAACATCGACGGGCTCGACAAGAAGAAGCAGGTCTATGGCGTGTTGTGGCCGATCTGCGAGTTCGATACGCAGTCCGATGACCACCGCGTCTTCCCGTTCCTGTGGTGGGGGGCGTACGGCAAGAAGCAGCGGTACCGCGTGGTGTTCCCGCTCTACTGGCACCGGGGCGATCCATACTGGGACCGCGACGGACTCGATTCGCTTTTCCCGCTCTGGCTGTACGGGCGGCACAAGGACGTTTACGAGCTCTTCCTCCCCTGGCCGCTGATCCGCCGGTACCGCTACAACGACGCATCCGGCTGGCACGTCTTCCCGCTCGCCGCCAACCACACCTCGCCCGACGGCTATCAGCGTTGGATGCTCTGGCCGTTCCTCAGCCAATGGCAGACCAACAGCAAGACCCGCCACGGCCACGCCGTCCTCCCTCTCTGGTACTGGTCGTCGGGCAAGACCGACTGGCGCTTCCTCTCGCTACCCTGGTCGTGCGGCGGGACCCCGGTGGGGTCGCACTGGCAGCTTGCCCCGCCGCTCTTCTACCGGCGGGGGGACAAACATCGCTCACTGCTCGTCACACCCCTCTGGATGCAGGGTGCCGACGCCGACGCAAAGACCTCCTGGCGAGCGGCCATCCCCCTCTTCCTGCACCGCTCACGGCCCGACGGATATGCGTTCGACACGCTGCTCGGAGGGTATGGCGTCGAAGGCGACAACCGCCGATGGTGGCTCCTCCCCTTCGCGAGTGGGTCGAGCGACGGCAAAACCACCAATTGGGGGGCGTTCCCGCTCCTCTCCCGCAGTAAGACCGGCCCGGACGCGGGCGAGCAACTCTTCGGGCTGCTGGCCTACCGCCAGTGGGACAAGGACTCGTCCGTCCACGGCCTGTTTCCCTTCTATCGCAGCGAGCGGCTGCCCGAGAATGGGCACGAGTTCGGCCTGCTTACCCTCCCGCACTGGGACGAGGACCAAGATGCATACCGATGGACCGGTCTGCTCTTCCATCACGGCGGGAAGGGCGGCGAACGCTGGACCTGGCTCGCTCCGATGCTCACCTGGTTCCGACGCGACGAGAAAAAGGGCGCCTGGGTCTCCGCGCCCATCCTCGGCGGAGGCACATGGAACGGCAACGACTACGAGATGCTCGCCGCGCTCGGTCTGTTCGGCACCGCTCGCAACGGCCCCGCCTTCGCCCACCACCTCCTCCCGCTCTACAGCTACCGGCGCGACGCGGAGAGTTGGCGACTGCTCACACTGCCCTGGTCCACCGGCGCCGGCCCGAACAACCTCCGATGGCACCTGGTCCCGCCGCTCTGCTACGTCCGGAACCACGACGACGGCGGGACGCTGATCACGCCGCTCTGGATGCACGGCTCATCAAAGAAAAACGATTCGGACTGGCAGACGCTCCTGCCCCTCTACCTGCGACGCAGGGCGGGCGACGAATCGCTCTTCGTCACACTGCTCGGAGGATGGCAGACCGACAAACAGGGAAAACGCTGGCTCGTCTATCCGCTCCTCTCCGGTGGACGCACCGACGAAAAGACCGGCTCGATCTGGGCGCTCGCACCGCTCATCCATTACGGCTGGGACGAAAAGACCGATTCGCACCACGTCCTGCCGCTCTACTATTGGGACGGCGCCAGCCGAACCTTCCTCTCCCCGATCCTCGCACGCTGGCCCAACGCCGCAGGCGGCCGCACCACCGCCCTCGTCCCCGGCCTCTCCTGGTACGCCTCCGCGCCCGACCGCGACGACCTCTGGCTGGCCGGGCCGCTCGCTCATTTCAGTTGGGGCGAAAAGCCCGGCTCAGACCACGTCATCCCGCTCTACTACCGAAACCGCAACACCGGCACGTTCGCCTCGCTCCCGCTCAGTTGGTGGAAGAACGAGCGCGGCGGGCGGACCTGGCTCGTCCCCCCGCTCCTCTCCGGACTGGCCGCGGGCAAGGACCGCAAGGACCTCTGGCTGGCCGGGCCGCTCGCGCATTTCAGTTGGGGCGAGAAGCCCGGCTCAGACCACGTCATCCCGCTCTACTACCGCGACCACGCCGCCGGCACCTTCATCTCCGCACCGGTCAGCACCTGGAAAGGATCCGACCGCACACACTGGCTCATCCCGCCCGCGCTATCGATGTATTCCACCGGCAAGGACGCCAAAGACCTCTACGCCGCACTCGGCCTCTTCCACGAACGATGGGGCTGCCCCCCCGAGA
>Ga0272441_10015379_pt1 | contig 10716 bp, 4 predicted proteins | sample SSMProp6N_FD_193582 | JGI IMG/M metagenome (GOLD analysis project Ga0272441, IMG submission 193582) | Marine sediment archaeal communities from Little Sippewissett salt marsh, Falmouth, MA, United States - SSM-Prop-6N | ecosystem: Environmental > Aquatic > Marine > Wetlands > Sediment ...
ACGGGTATCAGCCCAGCGATGCCAAGGTGCGTGTGGTCTTCACCGGCGGCGGCTCGCAAAGCGGCTCGTTTGTCTCGACCTGGGGCACGGCCAACGAGAACGTCGCCTGCACGATCGCCACGCATACCGCCGGCGTACCCGGATTGAGCGGCCCGCACACGGTCGCTGTCGCGCAGAATGTGCCGGAGTACATGGCGCGCAGTGGCCAGGCAACGTGGTTCGTCGACGGCAGCACCTTCTCGCTGCGGTTGCCGGAGCATTTCACGTTTCTCCAAATGCCGACTGTCCAAGCCACCGGTCCGGGCGACCTGCTCCTCGGACCGCCGACACTCGAGGAAGACGGTCGAGCCCTCTGTGTACCCGTGGTCGGCAATGCCCGCCAGGAGCCGACCAGCGGCATCGAGATCTCCGACGCCGTGTTTGCATACGACGGCACAGCGCCGCCCGACTACTACTGGCCGCGCATCATGGCCCTGGTCGACCTTGCCCCTGGCAGCGACCCCTTCAATCCAATCGAGCAGGCCGAAGCGACGGGGCACTACCGCGGAATCGCCGTGCAGACGGATCCCGCGCTGTACTGGCTGGACGAGACCGGCGCCGGCACATTCACGACCTTCGCGGACGTCCAAGCCGCCTACGAGACCTGGCTCGGCACGCCGGATAGGACCGTCGACTTCGAGGATCTCCCGCTCGGGACGAAGGTCACCGATCAATACGAGCCACTGGGCATCTGGTTCTCCGGCACCGACGGCGGCAACTACAACGAAGTGACCGGCGTTCAGCAGGAAGGTGATCCGGCCATCATCGAGAATCTGACCGGCTACGACGGAACCTACCAGCCCGACGGATCTCAGGTATACGGCCGTTTCCAGAACACGATCGAGAACCCCCACGCGCCCGTCACCTACAGGTTCGACAGCGTTCAGCGGCGGGTCGGCGGGTTTATCGCCTGCGGCGTCCAGGGTGTGGACCACAGCTTCACGGTGACGGCTTATGACGACTACGGACAGGAGCTCGGCAGCCGCGTGTACGTGGCACAGATCTGGGAATCGGACCCCACGGGACAAAACGCCGAGACGTTCTTCGGCATCGAGGCACCTTTTCCGTGCATCCGCAGCGTGTCGGTGCTGAACAACTCGCTTGTCGAGTTCGCCGATTCGCTGATCTTCGACAACGTGGCCTGGTCCACTTGGCCGGCCCGACTCCTCGGTGACTACGACAACGACGGTGACGTGGATCGGGACGATTTCGACGCGTTGGCAGGCTGCCTGAGTGGCCCGGCAGAAGGCGAAGGCTACCAGCAGCCGAGCGAAGCCTGCCAGGCGGCATTTGATACGGACGGGGATTGCGACATCGATCTGGGCGACTTCGCCGTCTTCCAGGAGGCCTTCACCGGAACGTTGTACGCCCACGCCCCGTTCGTCCCCTCACCCGGTCAGAGCCACGGTGAAAGAACGGGCACGGTGTGCACCGTCGCGCACCAGATCTACGCGCACAGCGGCGAGTTTTTCGAGCAGCGGGAGCTACTGCGCCTTTGGGGCCGATCCGGTCTGCACTGGAATCTGACCGTGACGTACCGCAGCGGCCTGATCTACGACGGTCCGCTCGGCAAAGGCTGGGACCTCAACCAGGACGTGTGGTTGACCGAGTTGCCGCTCACCGGCGAAGTCCGTGTGCACACCGGCTACGGGCGTGAGGACGTGTACCACTTCGTCGCGCCGGGACAGCCGTATGCGTCACCCCCGGGGTCGTACACCGTGCTCCAGGAGAATGCCGCCGGCGGGCACGCGCTGACCGATCGTTACGGCTCTGTCACGCGGTTCGACGAACGCGGGCTGGCCGAGAGCATCACGCATCGTAGCGGCAACCGGATTGTCTTCGAGCGTGACCCGATCACACTGGAGCTGCTAACGGTTACTGATGCGCTCAGCCACGTCGTTACATTCGGCTGGAACGCGGACGGACGCCTCGAGACGGTCACCGATCCCGAGGGACGCGAAGTCCGTTTTGCATACGATCTGTCGCGACGGCTGGAGACGATCACGCTTCCCCCGACGCCGGATCAACCGGATGGAAGCACGACGACGTTCACCTACGCCTCCGGATTCGCCGATCCGTGTCTGAACGACAACCTGCTGACGATCGAAGACGCGCGCGGGATCCTAATGGTCAACAACACGTACGACGATCAGGATCGCGTCATCACCCAGTGTTATGGACCGCCGGCCGCCGTATCGGCCATCGACTACCAGCCGGCCCGGACGATCGTCACCGATCCGGACGGGTTCGTGGTCGAGTACGACGTTGACGGCCAGGGATTGCCGGTCCAGACCACCACGCACACACACGGGATCCGCCCCGGCGATCCGCCGGTCTTCATCTGGCAGCAGCAGCACAACGCCGACATGGAGCTTACCCTGCTGACGCTGCCCAACGGCAACAGCATCGCGTACATCTTCGACGAGGCCAATCCGGACCGGCTGCAGCGCGGCAACCTGCTGGAGGTGAGCAACACCTCCCACCTTCCGGGCGAGCCGCCGCTGGCGTACAGCTACACCTACGAGCCGCGTTTCAACCTGGTCAAGACGCTCACCGATGCCCGAGGGTTCACGACAACGGCCTACTACGACTACGAGGAAGCAACGCTCGGCGACCTGAACGGCGACGGGCTAACGACGCAGGAAGGTGGCCAGCTCGTCAAGGTGGAAAACCCAACGGCCTCGCTGGGTCAGCCGGCCCCGCAGCCGATTGTCCGCCTGTTCTGGTACAACGCAGACGGCCAGTGCGTTCGGCAGATCGAGCCCGACGGGCAGACCATCACGTACGATTACTGGACCTCCGGTCCGGGGCAGGGACAGCTCCGCACGATGGTCGAGGACGTCGGCGGCCTCAACCTCACCACCGAGTGCGGCTACAGCGCGCGCGGCGACGTGCTGTGGGAGACGGAACCACAGGGTACGACGTTCACATACGAACGCGACGCCCTGGGGCGGATTACCCACCTGATCAAGCCGGCTCCCTTCAACTACGAGGAGGTCTATCACTACGACGAAGTCGGAAACCGCATCTCGGAGGCGGTGCAGAACGTCGACGAGAACGGCGCGCATGACCCCGCCATGCCCTGGATCACAACGACGTTCACCCGCGATGAGATGAACAACATCACTTCACGCACCGACCAGGTGGATGGGCGCAGCACCGTTACGACGACGTACGAGTACGACACGGATGGCAACCTGCTTGCCGTCACGCAGCCGAACGGCAATACGGAGCGCTGGGTGGTCGACGAGCGCGACCTGGTCTACCAGCACACCTGTGGCTTCGGCAGTCCGGTGGAAGGCACCGAGACCTTCAACTTCGACGGCAACCGCAACCTGATCGAGCAAATGACGGCGGAAGGCAATCTGCACGGCTACGCGTACGACGGCTATGACCGGCAAACGCGCTACATCGCCCCCGACGGCGGCTACGTGCTGACCGAGTATGAGGGGTTTCGCCTGACCAGCGGCATCACGTACCTGGACGCCACCGAGAGCACCGTCGCCCAGCGGCGGTTCCTCTACGACGAGGCGGGACGGCCGTACCAGGAGGATGCCCTGCACCTCAACTCGCACGGTGCCCCGGTCGGTGATGGCTGGGCCACCATGACCTGGCAGCGCGACGCGGCCGGCCGGCCATTGGTGAAGACGCACGACGACGGCAGCCAGTTGCTCAGCGCATACGACGGTGCCGGTCGCCTCATCGAGCTTTCGCAACCGCTGTCCAGTGGACATGAGAACCGGACCGTCTTCGCGCTCGATACGATGGGCAACGTCCTGACACAAACGAAGCACCTCTACAACGAAACGACCGGCGCTGATGACATCTTCGTCAATACCTACGAGTACGACCCGCTGACGCGGCCGATACGCGAGGTACGCGGCGCCAGCGGCGAGGAGTTCATCGAGCGCCGCTACAACTCGCGCAACCTCAATACGACGACGATCGATGCCGCCGGAACGGTCATTCGCAGTGTTTATGACGGCCTCGATCGCGAGACGGAGATGATGGTCGAGCTGCCGGTCCCGTATACCCTGCATCGCACCGTCTGGAACGACAACAGCCTGCCGGCGGAGCAATACGACGCCAACAACAACGTCACGACGTTCGACTATGACGAACGCGACCGTCTGACCACAACGACCTACGCCGACGGATCGCAGCGCACGCGGGGCCACGATCGCGACGACCGCGTTGTATCGGTAGTGAACCCCACGGGCACGGTCGAGACGATCACGCCCAACTGGCGGGGTGCTCCGCAAGACGTGGTGATCGCCGTGGGGCCGGGCGTCAGCGGAGACACGCACATCAGCTACGGCTACGACACGCGCAACCGCCTGATCTGGGGTCAGACGGAAATCGGCGGTCTGCCCACGACGACGACCGAGTGGCACTACGACACAATGAACAACCTCGACCGTCAGGTTCAGTGGATCGAAGGCGCTCCCATGCCGCGTGAGGTCGCGACGACGTTCGACGGCAGCGGAAACCCCATGAGCCTGGCCTACCCGAGCGGATTGCTGCTCGAATACACGATGGATGAGGCTCACCGTCTCAAGGAAATCCGCAACGGCCCCTACGTTCTCGCATCGCTGGACTACGTGGGACGCAAGACGTCCGACCGCACCTATCCGAATGGCGTCGCCACGAACGCGACGTTTGATGACCGCTTCCGCATGGCAGCCCTGACGCACACCGGTCCGGGTAGCGACACGCTGGCCGAGTTCCAGTATGCCTACAACCCCGCCGGCTGGAAGAAGTACGAACATTGCCCGCACAACCTGAAGGGCGACGCCTATCACTACAACGAGCGCGGCGAGTTCCTCGGTGCCAAGTACGGCGTGCCGAACCTCGACCCGACACTGGAATACGAAGACTACAACACGTATGACGGATACACAGAGCTGTCTCTGGACCCCCAGCAGAACCGCGTTCAGGAAGATGAGAACGGCGTCATCATTCCCTACAACAGCCCGAGCGGGCCGTACGAGCCAGATCCGCTGAATCGCTACTACGACGTTGGCGGGATGATGCGGACGCACGATGCCAACGGCAACCTGACGTATGACGGGGCGCGCACTTTCACGTACAACAGCCGCAACCGCGTATTGACCGTTCAACCGCTTGGCGTGAACTACGTGTACGACTGCATCGGCCGGCGCGTGCGCGCCGACTCCCCGGACGGCTCTCGCTTCCTCTACTACGACCGCGAGCACTGCATTGAGGAATGGGATCAGTACGGCGCACCGGACACGGCCTACATCTGGGGCTACGAGCTGGACGACCTGGTAGCGATGCAGCGTATGGGCATCGCGTACACCTGCCACCAGAACGACCTTGGCTCCGTCACGCTGCTGACGGATCCCGCCGGCAGCCCGGTCGAGAAGATCGAGTACGACGCCTACGGGCAACCGAGCTTCTTCATGTGGGATGCGGGTGGCGAGACGTGGGATCCCACGCCGCTGAGCGTCACCGGCCTGCCGTATCTATACATGGGGCAGCGCTACGATGAGCGGGTCGGACTCTACGTCGGTCGCAGCCGGGCCTACGACGCAAACACCGGGCGCTACCTGCAGGTTGATCCGGAGCTGAGCCGGGATGCGCAATACAACAACCGCTACAGCTTCGCCGACAACACGAACAACTACACCTCGGCCGAAGACCGCTCGCCGTATGGCACCGGCGGCATGATCGGTACACAGTCCTGGACGGGCGGGGCGAACTACAACATCGCGAGCGAGCCGATCTACGAGCACGCCGAGCGCACCGTAGCCGACTGGGACGGCCCCTACGGCAAGGAAAACCACTTCTCGATGTTCAAGATCCCGCACGTGCAGGTCAAGCCCCGAAAGCGTGGCGCACGGAGCTGCAACTACGGCTCAGCGCAGCTCAGGGGAAACAACTGCAACAGCACCTCCGGCATATGGGTGCAGCGCGTCAAGAACGGCAACACCGTCGAGATCTACGTGCACCTGTTCTTCACCATCAACGTGAATTCCTCGAAGGTGTGCACGTACTACGAGGAGAGGGATCCCGAGATCGTCAAGAAGCGACAGCGGCAGGGAAAGCCGTTGCGCGTGCACATCACGCAGGACTTCATCGTCGGACATGAGGACACCCACGTCACGCAGATGCTGGACGCGTTCGACGCCGTCCTGGCCGACATGCTGAAAAACGGCGTCAATCCGAAGACCAGCGGCTTCCCGCGCAAGATCCGCAAGAGGCTGAAGGAGGCCTACCAGCAGTTCAAGGAGGACAACGCCCGCGGCTACCCCTCCAGCCCAACCGAGCGCGAGGCGCGCCAGAAAGCCCTGGAGAAGTGGGACCGCACCCAGCCGCAGGGCCACCCGGGATGCGACAACCCCGGCGCCGCCGGCGGCCGCCCCGGCCGCGGTTGACGCGCTGCCCCGCGCAGACGCCATCCGCCCCGGAGAAACGCAGCAGTTGCCCCCGGGGCTCAGAAGCCCGGGCCGGTCAGGAGAGACGCGAACTCCGCGAAGTCAGAGAAGTCCACATCCTCGTCCAGATCGAGATCGAAGAGCGCGCACAAGCCGGCAGGCGTCGGCCCCGCCGGACCACCGAAACAAGCCTGGAAGCAGGCGAAGTCGACCAGGTCGTGATCCCCATCAGAATCGCAGTCCGCGCTCGCGTGCGTGAAGACGTACACTGTCCCGCTGTCGCCGTTGTTGAACGGCGTCCCGAAGAAAACCTCGTCGAGGCCATCGCCGTTGACGTCTGAAGCAGCCAGCGAAAACCCGATGCGATCCTGCGCCGCCCCCAGTATGCGCAGGTCGGTGTCCACGTTGGCGGTGAACGTCGCCCCGCCCGCGAACACGCGCCCCAACAACACCTCGACGACGCCGTTCGTCTGTGGGCCGCCAAACCGCTCTGAGGCGGCGATGTCATCGAAACCGTCCCCGTTGAAGTCGCCAGCGCTGACCTCATCGCCCAGATTCTCTTCGAACTCGCCAATCAACACGAAATCCGGCGTGGCGGAGCCGTAATCGATCGTGTGTGTCCCGGTCTGGTACGCGGCGGAGCCCAACAGACCATACACAAACCCATCGCCGCGCTGGTCGTTGTGAGCGCCCGCATCCGCGCCCGGGGCAGCGACGGCCAGGTCCATGATGCCGTCGTTGTTGAAATCGCCCACGGCCGCGGCCGTGCCCAGCACATCATCCTCCCGGGCTCCCAGCAGCGTGATGTCGGCCGGACCGGCGGACAAGCTGATGAGGCTCGGCCAATCTGCGCGGCCACGGAAGATGTGCACCGCCCCCTCGGACGTGAACAGCCCCTGACTGGCGTATTCGTTCGGCAGAATCAGCTCGTCGATCCCGTCACCCGTCAGATCAGCGGCCAGAACCACCGTGCCCAACTCGTCGTAGCTGCTCCGCCCGTCGATCCGCACTTCGTAGCTGCTGCCCACAGCCAGGTTCAGCGTGAACCCGCTGGGGAACGGGCCGCCGGAGATGACGTACACCCGCCCTGACTGGCTCCCCCCACCCGTGGCGAGGTGCACGCCGAGGATGATGTCGCCGTAAATATCGTCGTTGACCCTTCCGATGGCGGCGGCATGGGCATCGAGCCCGCCGAAGAGGTTCGCGCCTCCCATGTCGCCGGACGCGACTGGTCCGATAATGCGCAGGTCCCACTGGCTCGTATCGCTCAGATCGCGCGTAGCCGAATCGAAGAATGTCGCCCCGCCGAACACGAGGTACGCGATACCCCGGTCCTGAATGCCGGCATGATCCGCGGTCGATGCGCAGATGAGGAGGTCATCGATCGTGTCGCCGGTGACATCGCCGGTCCCGATGGAGCAACCCAGGTTGTCGTCCACGGCGGCCCCAAGAATGACTTGGTCGCAGCCAACAACCGACAGATCGACGGTGCCCGAGGCGTGCCGACCTGGACCGCCGCGAACCACGTAGACGCGGCTGAGCGTGCCGCCCCACGATTCGGACGCGCCGACGATGACCTCGTCGTAACCGTCGCCATCCAGATCACCCGCGGCGAGCGGCCGTCCCCAATCCTGGCCGTTCACGGCACCGAGGTAGATCGCGCCGGCATCCGAAGCCGGGCGCTCCGGCGGTGTCGCCAGGGCCACCTGAATCGCCACGTATGCCGCGATCAAACCACACGCCATGACCGGCCGATCGAGCCGAAACGCAGTTGGGCGTCGACCTCGGCGTACTCTGCGATTGCCCATTCCGATGCCTCCTTCATCGCCCCTCAGCCACGAATTAGCGCCCTCCCCCTTATCGTACGGATTCGCGCCAGCCGGTTGCAAGAATGAAGCCTATGCGTCGGCTCCTGCGGGCGACGTGACGGGCATTCTGCACGGTACATGAGCATCTGGCGCGTTCCCGCGGTGATCTCCATGCGGAAGTGAGTGTCCTTCACTCCGCGTTTCGCTGTGGTTATTATAAGAGGAGGAACAGGGTCGGGAATGTCGCCGGGGGACAGGGCCACCCGGGATGTTCCGGCGTGGAGGAGGTTCCATTCGCCACGGGGAATCAGGGCTCGGCAGTCAACACGGGCAGTGCGAGGGAGGAGGACTCATCATGCAATGGGCATGCATCAGGCGATCGGCGGCGCTGCTGGCGACGATCATGGCCGCGCTTTCGGCGGCAAACGCGATCGCGGCTGACTACTGAGTCAGCACGTACCTGACTTTGCGCGTGGTCACGCCAACATCAAGCACATTCACTTACAACGCGTACGCGGGGATCGGTGACGGCGGGTTCCAGCAGGTCGGATTCACCTACGCGGATTACTCCTCCATGCCAACTCTGGCATACAACGGCGAGGGAGTCCGCAGCAACAACATGGCGTTTGGGGAGGGCTTTCCGCCGGGCTACGGCCATGCCGAGTCATGGGCCCAGGAGAGCCAACCCGGCTTGATCGAGTTGTACAACCACGACAGCGTCGAGCAGACGGTCGAGCTCGAGTACGAGTGGTACTGGGATGTGAGCAGCGATGAGTACACCGAAGACGATTTCGTCGAAGGGACCATCGAGATCTGGATGAGTCTGGCGGATCCGTGGTCGCAGACCTTCACCGGACCCTGGTCCTGGTTCGAGGAGGGCATGGAGACCTATCAGGTCATGCTGCCACCGGGCACACCGGGCGACCCGTCCATGAGGGCCGTGGATCTCTGGTCGCGTGTCTCGGGGTGGGTGACGATCATCCCGGAACCCGGCACGCTGCTGATGCTCAGTGTCGCCGGCCTCCTGCTCCATCGGCGATAGGCGATCCGTATCGTAGAGAGCGCGACGCGATCGGCGATGCCGAGCGCGGGTGTCCCATCCCTTCAGGCCGGCGGGATTGACAGTACCCGGAGCGTGCGCGCACGTAGCCACGCCCCGCAGCCGCCAGTCTCACAGATTCAGACAATTTTGCCTTGCATTATGCGACTACGTGTGTAATACTGCTATTGCCTACATGTGTAATCGATAACAGACCAGGAGGTGGTCCTTGAAACCGATGCCGCAGATCTCCGAGGCCGAATGGCTCGTCATGAAGGTCCTCTGGGAGCACGCTCCGCGGACCGCCAACGAGGTCGCCGAAGTCCTCGATGCCTATACGGACTGGAAACCCAAGACCATCAAGACACTGCTGAGCCGCCTCGTTCAGAAGAAGGCACTTGGTTTCGAGCGCGCCGGCAAGGCGTACCTTTATCGGCCGCTGGTCTCCGAGGAGGCCTGCGCGCGTGTCCGTCGCCGCACGCTTCTCCGGCGTGTGTACGACGGCGCCCTCACGCCCATGATCGCGGCATTCATCGAGGACGAAGACCTCACCGCCGAAGACATCGCCGAACTCCGGAAGCTGCTCGATCGCAAGGAGAGTGGCGTATGAACGAATTGCTCGACTGGCTGGCGCGCGGCACGTTGCACGCAACGCTTGTCGCGACGCTCGTGCTGCTGGCCCGTGCCCTGTTGTTACGGCGTATGTCGCCCCGCTTCCTCTCCGTCCTCTGGATGATCCTGCTCGTGCGTATGGTCCTCCCCTGGGCGCCTGACAGCGCACTCAGCATTCACAACCTGACCGGCGATCCGTGGGCCGCCGATCCGCAACCGATGACGATCTCACCGAATCCCAGCTTGTGGCCCCTCGACGCGCCGGCAATGACGCGGCCGGACGCCGGCGTCGTTCTGGCTGCCGACTCCGCGCAGCGGACGGATGCGAGCCTCACCTCGCTCGCGGCACGGATGACTCCCGCCGCGTTCCTGACCGCCGTCTGGTTGGGGGGAGCGTTGTTGCTGACCGCCCTCACAATCGTGGTCAACATTGTGCATTGGCGCCGTATCTGCCAAGCGCCGCCGGTGACCGACGCCGCTGCGCTACGCCTGCTGCGTCAGTGTCGCCGGAAGATGGGGCTGGCGCGGATCCCTTGCCTGGTGGAAACAGATCATGTGCGCGGCCCAGCACTCTCTGGCATGATTCGGCCGCGATTGCTGTTGCCGACGGGCACAATCGCGTCGCTGAGTCCCACCGATCTGCGACATGTTTTCAAGCACGAGTTGGCCCATATCAAGCGGCACGACATCCTGCTAAGAGCCTATCCCATAACCTCTGCTGCCCGGAGCGTGATGTACGCGCAGGCGAGATGGAGCATGGCCGTGTAGTTGGCGACGTTTTTCTCCCAACGGATCAGGAGACGCCGGAAGCGGTTGAACC
>Ga0272441_10015380_pt1 | contig 10715 bp, 11 predicted proteins | sample SSMProp6N_FD_193582 | JGI IMG/M metagenome (GOLD analysis project Ga0272441, IMG submission 193582) | Marine sediment archaeal communities from Little Sippewissett salt marsh, Falmouth, MA, United States - SSM-Prop-6N | ecosystem: Environmental > Aquatic > Marine > Wetlands > Sediment ...
AGCAGGTCGAATGTCGCGAGGGCTTCCTCGTCTGTGATCGAGGTGTAGTCGACCCGCCTGAGATCGCGCAGGAGGCTGTGCTCCGGCCCGACGGCCGGATAGTCCAGACCGGCGGACACTGAATGCGTTGCCAGTACCTGCCCATCTTCGTCTTGAAGAAGATAGGTCCGTGTTCCGTGCAACACGCCGATCCGGCCGCGCTGCGGGTCGGAGAATCGGGCCGCATGATGCGGCGTTAATAGACCGCATCCACCCGCCTCTACACCGAGCATCGCCACCGGATCGTCGAGGAATGGATGGAAGAGGCCGATCGCGTTCGATCCGCCGCCGACGCAGGCGACGAGCAGATCGGGCAGCCGGCCGACGGCCGCGAGAATCTGCGCCCGCGCCTCCCGCCCGATGACCATCTGGAAGTCGCGCACGATGCTTGGATAGGGATGCGGGCCGAGGGCGGAGCCAAGCAGGTAGTAGGTCGAATCAACATGGTTCACCCAGTCGCGAATCGCTTCGTTGATCGCGTCCTTCAGGGTGCGGCTTCCGGCACCGACCGGTCGTACCTCCGCACCGAGAAGCCTCATCCGATCTACGTTCGACGCCTGCCGCACCATGTCGTCGCTCCCCATGTAGACAATGCACTCCAGGTCGAGTAACGCCGCAGCCGTAGCGGACGCAACGCCGTGCTGGCCTGCACCAGTTTCCGCGACAATCCGCCTCCTGCCCATCCGTCGCGCAAGCAAGGCCTGGCCGAGGGCATTGTTGATCTTGTGCGCACCAGTGTGTGCCAGATCCTCCCGCTTCAGGTAGATGCGCGCTCCGCTGGCGTGACGCGTCAGATTCGCCGCGAGCAGAAGCGGTGTCGGGCGGCCGACGTAGTCGCGCAGCAGGGCAGCGAGTTCCGCCTGAAACGCCTCGTCGGCTCGGGCCTCAGCGTAAGCCGCGTCGAGCGCGTCGAGCGCCGGGATCAGAACCTCCGGCACGTAGCGGCCGCCGAACGGGCCGAAGTACCCGGCGGGCGTAGGTCTCTTACCAATTGCCGCCCACTCCCTTCTTCGCGCCTCAGCCATCCTGACCTTCTCCTCGATCGAATGCGGCCCTCGCCGCGGCGATGAATCGGCGAACCTTCTCGCCATCCTTCCTCCCTGGAGCTGCCTCCACTCCGCTCGATACATCGACGCCCCACGGCCGCGCGGCTCGGATCGCGCCAGCAACATTGCCCAGCGTGAGTCCGCCTGCGAGAAGAACGCGCCGATCGACGAAGGCGTCACCCGCCAGAGACCAATCGAACGTGCGTCCCGTCCCGCCCGCCGCTTCGGCGGCGTACGCGTCGAGCAGATGGGCGTCGGCCTCGAACGCGTCCAGCCTGGCAAGATCGACGCTTCCGGAGACACAATGCGCCTTGATCACGAACAGTCCCTCGCCCCGAAGACGGTCGACGGCGCTCGGCCGCTCACTTCCGTGAAGCTGCACCCCGTGAAGGCCGATTGTCCTGGCAGCGCGGAGGACATCGTCTGGTTCCTCATCGACGAAGACGCCGATCCAGCGGACCGAGGGGGCGCGGACCGCTCTCACCAGGGCGGCGGCCTCTTCAGGATCGACGAATCGTGGGCTCGGCCGATGGAAGATCAGGCCGAGCAGGTCCGCGCCACACTCCGCGGAGAGGGTCGCGTCCTCGATGTGGGTCAGCCCACAGATCTTGATCACACTCATGACGCGGCCCGCCCAACCAGCTCGCGCACCTTCCGTCCCACATCAGGCGCCGTTACCAGCGCCTCTCCGACAAGCACTGCGTTCGCCCCTTGCTCCGCGAGGCGGGCGACGTCCGCCCGCGTCTTGACCCCGCTCGCCGCCAAGACGATCGTCTCACCCGGAAGCCTCCGCCGAAGCCTTCCGAAAGAAGAGAGATCCGTGCGGAAGTCAGACAGGTTTCGATGGTTGATCCCAACGATCGCCGGCGCCAGAGGAGCGATCCGTTCGATGTCGCGCACGTCGTATACCTCAACCAGCGCAGCCATTCCCCACTTCGCGACCTCCGCGGACAGGCCCGCCAACTCCTTGTTATTCAAAGCGCGGACGATCAGAAGGACCGCGTCGGCCCCGAACGCACGCGACTCGGCAACCTGGTACGGATCGAGAATGAAGTCCTTCCGCAAGATTGGAATCGGCTTTCCCGATCCCGCCACCGCCCTCCGCGCCGCGGCCAAGTCGCCGAGCTCGCCAAGGAAGAACCGCTTGTCGGTCAGCACGGAGATCGCTGCGGCGCCGTTCCGAACGTAGATCTCGGCAGCCTCATCCGCCCGCAGTTCTGGGGCAAAGCGCCCCTTCGACGGCGACGCTCGCTTGATCTCGGCGATCAGCCCCACGTCTTTCCCGCGAAGCGCGGCCGTCAGATTGTGCACGGGCAGCCACGCCGAGGCTCGCTTGAGAATCTCCGATAGAGGGGTCTGTCGCTTGCGCAGTGCAATCTCCTTGCGCTTGTACGCGATGATCTCGTCAAGAACCATCGAGGTTTTCCACTCCCTGTGTCATCGCGATGAGGGCGTCGAGGCTCTGGTGTGCAGCGCCAGAGTCGATCGTCTCAGCGGCAAGCGCCAGCCCTCGCTGCAGGTCTGCGGCACCCCCTGCGGCAACAAGGATTGCAGCAGCGTTGAGTAGGACGATGTCGCGCTTCGGCCCTGTCTTTCCAGCGAGCACCGCACGCAGGATGCGGGCGTTCTCCGCCGCGTCCCCACCCTCCAGATCGCAGAGCCTGGCGAGCGGAAGCCCGAGTGATACTGGATCGAGGTCGAACGACTCCACCTGCCCATCGAACAGCTGGGAGACGCGGTTCGCACCGAGGGTCGACAGTTCGTCCAGTCCTCCACCACCGTGCACGACGAAGGCGGATCGGCAGCCGAGAGAACGAAGCACCTCGGCCATCAGCTCGGTGAGCGCGGGATCGTACACCCCGACGAGCTGCACTTCCGCTCTCGCCGGGTTCGTCAGCGGTCCGAGCAGATTGAACACGGTCCGCACGGCCAACTCGCACCGGGGACCGATGGCGTATTTCATCGCCGGATGCAGGGTCGGAGCGTAGAGAAAACCGATGCCGATCTCGTCGATGCATCGGCCGACGTCGTCCGGCGCAAGATCGAGGCGAACTCCGAGCGCCTCGAGGACATCGGCGCTCCCGCAGCGACTCGACACAGATCGATTCCCATGTTTCGCCACCGACAGACCCGCGCCGGCAGCAACGAAGGCCACAGTGGTCGAGATGTTGAACGTGCCACGCGCGTCCCCGCCCGTCCCGCAGACATCGACGCAGATCGGCGCATTGCGCGCGACGCTTACCGAGTTGCGAAGCATCGCGCGCGCGAAGCCAGCGATTTCATCGACCGTCTCCCGCTTGATTCGAAGCGCCACGAGAAGGCCCGCGATCTGGACGTCGGTCGCTTCCCCGGCCATGATCCCGTCCATCACCTGCTCCGCCTCGGCCGCGGTCAAGCTCGCTCCGTCGATCGCTTGCGAAATGGCCTCTCGGATCGTCACGTCGCCTCCACGCGGTACGCCGCAGCTGCCACATGCAGGAAGCTCTCGATCAGGCGATCGCCGTGCGGCGTCAGGATCGACTCCGGGTGGAACTGCATGCCGTAGAGGGAATGCTCGCGGTGCTCGACCGCCATGATCTCTCCCTCGGACGTAAACGCCGTCACATCAAACCCCTCGGGAACCGGCTCCCCAACGATCAGCGAGTGGTAGCGGACGGCGACAAACGGACTCGGAAAGTTGGCAAAGATGCCCTGTCCAGTGTGGTGGATCGTCGACGTCTTGCCGTGCATCAGCCGGGGCGCCTCGTCGATGTTCCCTCCGAAGACATGCACAATCACTTGATGGCCAAGGCAAACGCCGAGGATCGGCACTCGACCGTGCAGCCGATCCACGATCTCCAGGCAAACGCCGCTTCCTTCCGGTCGGCCCGGCCCAGGAGATAGAACGATCCCGTCCGGCTTCATCGCCTCGATCTCGGAGATCGCGATCGCATCGTTGCGAAAGACCTGCAGGTCGGCGCCGAGGGTTCCGAGGGCCTGCACGAGGTTGTAGGTGAACGAGTCGTAGTTGTCGATCACAAGGATCATCGCACCGCCCTCCTTTGTGTGACCAGGACCGAGTTTTCGGCTCGCTCCACCGCCTCCGCAAGAGCCCTTGCCTTGCTGAGCGTCTCTTCGAATTCGCGCCTTGGATCGGAGTCAGCCACGATGCCTGCCCCGGCCTGGACGTGTATCTTCCCGTTGTGTATCACGAGGGTGCGGATGGTGATACACGTGTCCATCGCCCCGCCGTAACCGAAGTACCCGACTGCTCCCGCATACGGCCCCCGCTGCTTCCTCTCGAGATCGGCGATGATCTCCATCGCCCGCACCTTCGGCGCACCGGAGACGGTTCCAGCGGGAAAGGTCGCCCGCAGGAGATCGAACGCCGTTCGATCCAGTTTCAGCTGGCCGAGAACGCTCGAGACGATGTGCATGACGTGCGAGTACTCCTCGATCTGCATCAGCTCGGGCACTTCCACGGTTCCGTAGCGACAAACGCGCCCGAGGTCGTTGCGGCCGAGATCGACGAGCATCACGTGCTCGGCTCTCTCCTTCGGGTCGGCAAGGAGCTCGTCGGCCAGCACCTTGTCCTCGGCCCGATCAACGCCACGCCTCCGGGTGCCGGCGATCGGTCGCACCTCCGCCACCTGCCCCTGCAACCGAACCATCGTCTCGGGCGATGACCCGATGATCCGGAGCCCGTCGGGAAGATCGAGGTAGAACATGTACGGTGATGGGTTAAGCATGCGCAGGGCTCGGTAGATGGCAAACGGATCCGCATCGGTCCGCCGGGACAGCCGCTGCGAGAGAACCACCTGGAAGACATCGCCCGCCCGGATGTACTTCTTCGCCACAAGAACCGCTTCTTCGAAGTCGGCACGTTCCACGTTGGAGACCCAGCCGGCCGTGTCCGTCTCCTCGCCCTCAGGCTTCCCATCGGCCTCAGGAAGCGGACGAGAGACCGCCTCGGCAATCGTCCCGATCCTCTTCACCCCTCTCGCGTACGCCTCCTCTATCGAGTCCTGTTCCCCAACATGGATGTTCGTCACCACCAGGAGTTGACGCTTGACGTGATCGAAGGCGGCCACAGTGTCCGCTAGCAGGAAGACCGCGTCCGGCAGGTCGAGGCCAACTCCGTCGGCGAGCGACGCTCGTTCGAAGAATCGAACCGCGTCGTAGCCAAGGTAACCGACCATCCCCCCGTAGAACTCGGGAAGCTCGGGGCACGGCACCGGCTGGTAGCGGGCGAGCAGAGCCTCCACCGCGGCGAGCGGGTCGCCTTGCGGGATCGCGACTTCTTCGTCCCTTCCCTCGACAACGATGTTCCCAGCTCTCGCGGTCAAAACGGCAATCGGATCGATTCCGAGGAAGGAGTATCGCCCCACCTGCTCCCCTCGTTCGACACTCTCCAACAGGAAGGACGGGCCTTCGTTTCTTAGCTTGAGATACACGGAGGCCGGCGTCTCAAGGTCGGCCGGCATCTCCATCCAAATCGGAATCAGGTTTCCCTTCTCGGTCAGCTTTCGCACTTCATCAAGCGTTGGACGCACCATGACGAACTCCTTCTCCTAGGGAGTCAGGCTTGCGGCATTCGGGCGACGGCCTCGGGATCGGCATCGCCACCAGCGCGCGCAGCGCCAGGCCACGAAGGTGCAGCCGAATTGCAGGGGTAGACGTTCGAATCGGAGCGGAGTTCGCACGGCAGCCTTCACAGCGACCTCCCGGCGGCAGCCTCCGTCGACTGGAGTTGGAATTCCCTACTCGCCCGCTTGAATGGGGTACGCGTGCTCATGACACCTTGCACGCCGGCCAGTGCTTCGATTGGATCCCGATCGAGGCGCTGCGGATTTCCCGCAACACCAATGACCGTCTGACCGTCGTCACGCGTGATGTGGGCCTGGCAGCCTGCCTGTTCGATGTAGGCTGTCACGCGAGCGATCTCGCTCGCGCTCGCTTCCCGACGCATCACGATCAGCATCTCACACCTTGTCCTTCAATCCGTCCCTGCGGCCCAACATCCCCGCGAGCAACAAGAAAAGGACCGCAGGCATCGCCTGCAGTCCTGATGCTGATCCTTCGCAACGCACCGTGTCTCGTTGCGCTACGGAGAACCAGCGTCACGCCACCACCAAAGGAGACCGAGGAAGGCGTCGTACTTCTGCTCGAAGGCCCTCTCGATTCCTCGTGGCATGATGGCCCATCATAGAAATCGCCTGATCCGAAGTCAAGAGGAAGTTCTAAAATGACCTACCCATCAGCTCTCTAACGATTCGTTCTTGACATCACTTGCGGGGATCCCTATGATGCGACCGTCATGTCTATGGGAATCGAGCGCAACATCAAGCGACGTTCGTCCGAGCCCCGTAGCTTTTCCTTTTGGTACTACTTTGAGGTCGACCTCGCTGCGTTGGCGTAACGACTAGCCACTCACAGCAGGAGGTCGACAGCGGACTGCAGGCGATGCCTGTGGTCTTTTTTCTTGGGCCTTATACCCGCAACACACAAGGCGAAAGGAGCGGTGAATGAGTGGAGAAAAGGTTACGGATCTAGCTGACGAGATCTATCGCCTTTACCTTACTCGCCGACGGGCGGCCAAGGAACGCGAACGGGTTCCTGATCCTCTTGTAGAGGCGTGAATCTGTCTGTGATGTATACGTCCCGCGAGGAATACAGGTACGTGCGGCCGCACCCGCCGCATGTGTACTCCATGAGTATCGCTTCCCTGTTGGGGCGGCCCTGCTCATATGCGACGATTCTTGACAGCTCAAGGCCTGGATCCCCGGTTTCAAGCTCAAATGGTATTGTCCGGCCACAGTTCCGGCAGTCCAGCAGGAGATATTCGCGACGTTCTTCCATTGATGGCCTCCTTACTGCGGAGGCTATCCGAGAAGTGATGGAAAAGTCAATCGGCAGGCAGGCTTGGGCAATCCACTTGGCCCAATACGCGGGTCGCCAGGACTGTGTTGCTCCGTCTCGACATCGAAGTGTCAGTGACAGAGTGAAGCGAGTGCGCCTGTCCGGCCCAAGCCTGCCCAATCCCCGTGGGTCTGGACAGCTCCCTTCCGAGGCCCCATGTTTGCCGAGTGAGGGTCCGGCTGGAATAGCCCCAGTGGCGCCCTCTCTCTCGATCGCTACCCAACGCAGGCTATTGCCGATGGGTGACAACGGGGTTCAGAGGCATAAGTTGACCCAGCAGTGGAATGATCACTGGAATCATGCTTATCACCTCCTTGTGGAGATGATAGCGCGCATGTCCGCCAAGTTGAAACTAGACGCTGGCCAAGACGAGTTCGAAGATGTCCTCGTTGTGCCTGTTGTTGTACCGGAATACGAACTCGTTCAGGTAGGCTTGCAGGTACTTCGCGGACACGCGGTGGTAGACGCCGATGATCGCCCGCTTGAGGAGCGACCAGAACGACTCGACGCCCATGGTGTGGACGTTCCCGTTGACGAACGTCTTGGCATGGCAGACAGTCTTGTGCGGGAATCCCTCTGCGGCCTTCTTGAATCCCTTGTGCTCATCGGTGCAGAGGAGTTCGGCGTTGATGCTGACGTAGGTATCGAGCAGGGGGCGGAGCGTTTCGGCAGAGAGGTTTTGGACGACCTGAGCCACGACGGTACCGCCTCGCTCCATCATGCCAACGACGATCTCCTTGCCGGGAGCGCCGCGACCGCGCTTCCCGCCGGATCGCTTTCCGCCAACATAGGTGTCGTCGGCTTCGACAATCCCCGCGAGCTTATCTTCGAACCCATACCCTGGCCGCATGGCCTTGCGGATCTGCATCGCCATTCGCCAGGCAGTTTTGTAGGTGACTCCAAGGGATCGCTCAAGCTGTTTGGCGCTGATGCCCTTCTTCGAAGTGACCATGAGCCAGATGGCGACATACCACTTCTGAAGGGGCGTTCGGGAGCGGTGGAAGATGGTCCCGGTAGTTACGCTGAACTCATACGAACAGGCTTTGCAGCGCCAGATTCTACGGGTGGAGATCCAGTACGGGTGTGCTGTGCCGCAACGCGGACAGGTAACGCCTTTGGGCCATCGCTTGGAGCGAAGGAAGTCTTCGCACTTGCGCTGGGTGGAGAACCGTTTTTGCAGGTCGATGATGTTCATGCTATCATCCTATGGAAGGAGTATAGCACGATTCCGTCAGTGCGTCAAGGGGATAAAGCCTTTTTTCTTTTTGCCTAGGGCTAAGTGGCGGAGCAGATGTGAAACGAAGAAGGAGGATGGCGATGGGTTGCTGCGGCATACGTGGAGCGACCAGCGTGGCACGAAACGACGAGGTGGAGATCCTCGAGGCGACTCGGACACTGCTCGACCGGATGCGCTTTGAGAACGACGTGCCGATCGAGCGAATCGTCAGTGTGATCTTTACCGTCACGCCGGACCTCAACGCCGCTTATCCGGCCCAAGCGGCTCGCGAAATCGGGTGGTGCCAGACGGCTCTCCTCTGTGCCGCCGACATGAGCGTCCCAGGAAGCCTTCCGCGTTGCGTGCGAGTTCTCATGCACGCCGACATCGATCGTCCTTCGAGCGGCTTGCGCCACGTCTATCTCGGTGAAGCACGCTCACTCCGGCCCGATTGGGCCGAGGAGGTGGCACTATGACACGCGTCGCATTCCAGGGAGTCGTCGGCGCCTACTCGGAAGAGGCGATTCGCCAGTATTTCGGTGGCGATATCGAGGCGGTGTCGTCCGAGACGTTCGAGGACGTCTTCCACGCCGTGGAGACTCACGAATGCGCGTACGGAATGCTGCCAGTCGAGAACTCGGTTGCCGGGTCGGTCAATCGATCCTACGAGCTCCTCGTCGAACACGACCTGCGCATCTTCGCCGAAGTCATCTTTCGGGTGCGCCACATGCTGCTTGCACCAGTTGGCACCGTGCCGGCGTCGATCGAGGTTGCTCGATCGCACCCCCAGGCGCTCGCGCAGTGCCGCCGCTACCTGGCCCGCCGCGGCCTGAAACCGGAGGCTGCAGACGATACGGCCGGCGCCGCAGGCGAACTTGCCGGCCATCCGGAGCCTGGCGTCGCGGTGATCGCCGGCGCCGGTGCCGCCAAGCTGAGCGGGCTCGAAATCATCGACCGACAGATCGAGGACTCCCCATCCAACTACACGCGGTTCTTCGTTTTGTCGTGCGAGGACGCCCCGCGAGCACAGCGGAACAAGACGTCGCTCGTTTTCACCACGCCGCACCAGCCAGGCGCTCTCTATGAATGCCTCGGCGAGTTTGCCGCCCGCCATGTGAGTCTCTGCAAGATCGAATCTCGCCCGAGGGCGAATCGGCCCTGGCAGTACGTCTTCTATCTCGACTTCGAGGGCCATTCCCGCGATCCGGAGTGCGAGGCAGCGATGATGGGCCTTCTACGCAGATCATCGTTCGTCAAGATGCTCGGCTCATACCCCGCGGCGACGACCCCGGTCGACGAGCCCCAGACCCTTGCCGCAGGTGCTTCCGAGACGGAGACAGGCGAATGATCGTCCTCATGACGAAGGAAGCAACGCCGTCACAGCTGACGAACGTCATCGCCCAGATCGAGCAGATGGGCTGCCAGGCTCACGTCTCCCGCGGAGAAGAACGCACCCTCATCGGGATCATCGGCAACGGCCGCCCATTCGACCCCAAGCAGATCGACCAGATGCCTGGAGTCGAGAAGACGATGCCTATCACCCAGCCGTTCAAGCGGGCGAGCCGCGACTTCCACCCGGAGGACACACAGATCGCCGTAGGCGATGTCGTGATCGGCGGCCCCGGGATCGTGCTGATCGCCGGACCCTGTGCGGTGGAGAACCACGACCAGATGGTCGGAATCGCTCACGAAGTCAAGGCACGCGGCGCGCAGATGCTGCGTGGTGGTGCCTTCAAGCCGCGAACCTCTCCCTACTCCTTCCAGGGACTCGGCGAAGAGGGCTTGCGCATTCTCGCCAAGGCTCGCGAAGAGACCGGCCTGCCAATCGTGACAGAGGTGATGCAGCCCGAGCTCGTCCCACTGATTACGAGCTACGCCGACGTGCTGCAGATCGGCGCACGCAACATGCAGAACTTCGCCCTGCTTCATGCCGTCGGCAAAGCTCAGTGCTCCGTTCTTCTCAAGCGAGGCATGATGTCGACGGTCGAGGAACTGCTGATGGCAGCCGAATACATCCTGTCGCACGGAAACAGTCGCGTGATCCTGTGCGAGCGAGGGATTCGCACCTTCGAAACCTATACCCGAAACACACTCGACATCAATGCCGTCCCGCTGTTGAAACAGCTGACCCATCTTCCAGTGATTACCGACCCAAGCCACGGCACAGGCCGGCGCGAACTCGTCGAGCCGGTCTCTCGCGCAGCAATCGCCGCCGGCGCGGACGGTCTCATCGTCGAAGTCCACACCGATCCGAGCCAGGCCCTCTCCGACGGCGCGCAATCGCTGACACCCGAGGGATTCAGCGAGCTCGTTGGGACCGTCGCCAGAATCGCCTCCGCCGTGGGGAGGGAAATGTGAAGCGGCTCGCCGACTGCCACGTCGCCATCGTCGGCCTCGGTCTGATGGGGGGATCGCTCGCCGGGGCGCTACGCGGGCGCTGTCGAAGCGTCACAGGTGTCGCCCGTCGAGCCGGGACAGTCGAACTCGCCGCCGTCCGAGGCCTGATCGATCGCGGG
>Ga0272441_10015382_pt1 | contig 10715 bp, 8 predicted proteins | sample SSMProp6N_FD_193582 | JGI IMG/M metagenome (GOLD analysis project Ga0272441, IMG submission 193582) | Marine sediment archaeal communities from Little Sippewissett salt marsh, Falmouth, MA, United States - SSM-Prop-6N | ecosystem: Environmental > Aquatic > Marine > Wetlands > Sediment ...
GCGCGGCAGCTCTACATGGCCTACGACTGCGACGACAAGCTCGCCCTCACCGAGGCCGTGACGCCCCACGGTTACTCGCCGAAGACGCGCATCGCCCTGTTCAACTGGTTCGAGAAGCATCTGAAAGGCTCCGACCGCCGCGTCCTGGAGGACCTGGCCCCCAACCGCGAGAAGGACGAGGACCTCGCCGTCTACAAGACCATGAAACCGCCGGCGAGCGACAAGCTGAAGGACGTGGACAAGTCCTTCATCCCCCTGCCCGACCCGCCCAAGGTGACCGGCAAGGCGGCATGGCAGAAGCACCAGAAGGCGTCCCTGAAGAAGCTGCGCGAGCTGACGTTCCGGCTCATCCCGAAGACGCTCGGCATGCCGGAGTACTCCTGCCGCCGCGAGGGACAAGGCGGCGCGTGGCAGTACCGCACCTACGAGTTCGAGTCCGAGCCCGGCATGCTCATCCGCGCCCGGCTGGCCATCCCCCTCGAGGGGCCGAGGCCCTATCCCGTGGTCGTCGGCGCCATGCAGCCCGATGCCCGAACGCCCTTCGTCGGACGGGGGGCGAGCAACTCGGGCGTGAACCCGAAGGTCGGGGGCTTCGCCACTATCGAGGTGCGCGGCACGGGCGGCAGCTCGATCGGCCCGGGGCTGGAGTGGACGTCCCGGCGCGCCTACCCGCTGGTGGGCCAGACCTACTACGAGCGCAAAACACTCGATCTCCTGAGCGCCGTCCAGGTGCTCCGGCAGGAGACCAATACGAAGGAGGTCGTGGCCTTCGGTCACGGCGCGGAAGCGGCCGTGGCGATCTATGCGGCGCTGCTCGACCCGGCCATCACCGAGATCGTTCTCATGGAGCCGGTGACGACGCATTGGGACGCCGGGCCGGAGTTTCTGAATGTCCTGCAAGTGGGCGATCTGCCCCACAACCTCGGCCTCGCCTTTCCTCGCCCGATCACATTCGTCGGCAGGATGCCGAAGGCGTACGCCTGGACGAAGGCATGCTATGAGGCATGCGGACAGAAGGACAAGGTCCGAACCGTCAAGCGCCTGCAAAACTGGGCGCCCCGCGGCTCGAAGTGATTGGGAAGGATCATCGTGACACCCGTACCGAAGACGAAGCGTCCCCTGTCCGGCCACGGCAAGGCCGGCGCGGAGCAGTTGACACGCCTGGGACTGAACACCGAGCTGCCGACTTCACTGGAGACGGCAGGCCTCGATGGGCTCGCCGATCTCGCCACCTCGGCCCACGCGCCCTTCTCGCGGGACGGCGCTCGCCTGAACATCGCCTGCCCGAACGGCGAACGACGGCGCTTCTCCCGTGAGACGATCCGGCAGTACATCGAGCAGGCGGCTCGGTTCCCGAACGTGAAGCTGATCGTGTGCCATGCGGCGCCCAAGGTGTGGTATGCGAGAAAGGACGGCGCGTTGCAGCAGACGGGCGAGTACGCGCTCCTCATCGAGGGCCTTCGCGAGCTGGCCGACGCCGCCGCGACGCACGGCCTCGACCTCGTCATGGAGAACAACCGCGCCTACTATCACGACGAGTTCCCCCTCGGCCCGGGGCGAGCGGACGGACCGTCGGACAACTTCTACATCGGCACGGCGCCCGAGGAGTGGCGCCTCATCGCCCGCGACGTGGACCGCGACAACTTCGGGCTGTGTCTGGACACGAGCCACGCGTCCACCTTCTGCCACCTGTTCCCGGCCGACGAGCGCGCCGCCGTGCTCATGCGCTACCTGGCCGAGCCGGAGCTGATCCGGCACGTGCACTGGAGCGACAGCCTGCTCCACGACGAGGCAGGCCGCAAGGACATGCATCTGTGCGTGGGCGAGGGCACGCTGCCCGCCGCGGCGCACCGGGCGATCCTGGACCTCGACGCCACGATCCTCCTGGAGCACTTCTACGACGTGCCGCGCCTGGAGAAGGAGCTGGAGTTCATCTCGCGATTGTGATCTGAGAACCGAAAGGAGACGTGACCATGGCCTCGCTACGGATCGGCGCCGCACGCAGCGACATCACCCCGAGCTACCCCGTCGAGATGCGCGGCACCTTCAACCGCAGGCCCACGGAGCGCGCCAACGATCCGCTCTATGCCAAGGCGCTCTGGTTTGACGACGGCACCGACCGGGCGGCGCTCGTGACGTGCGACATCATCTGCATTCCCCGCGACTTCACCGAAAAGTGCCGCGCGGCGCTGGCCGAGAAGATGGGCCTCGATCCGCGGCAGCTCTTCCTCATCGGCACGCACACCCACACCGCCCCGTGGCCCCGGCCGCCCTACACCGACGAAATCGTGAGCAATGTCGTGGAGGCCGTCGAGGCCGCGCGGGACGATGCGAGGGAGGCGTCGGTCAAGACCGCCCGCGCGCTGGTCTACGGCATCAGCTTCAACCGCCGCGCGTGGCAGGTCGACGGCAGTGTGGGCATGTACTTCGGCTACCAGAGCCAGGATCTGGTGCTGCTCGACGGCCCCATCGATCCCGTCCTCGGACTCTTTGTCTTCGAGAGCGAGGGCCGGCCGCCCATCGTGCTCGCGAACTACTCGCTCCATCCCTGCACCGCGGGCGGCGGGAGTCTGTCGGCCGACTACCCGGCGGCCTTCGAGCAGGCGCTGCGGGAGAACCTGGCCGAGGAGGTGCACCTGCAATTCACCAACGCGCCCTGCGGCAACGTGAACCACTGCGATCTGTCCCGGCCCCGCGGCGCCCAGCCGAAGGGGATCCATCGCCTGCGCGTCGGGTCGATCCTTGCGGAGAACGCGGCCCGCATCATGAAGGAGGCCCGGCCCATCGACGGCGTGCCGGTACGGGCGATCTCGCGGAAGAAGACGTTCACGTGCCGTTCATACACCGAGGAGGAACTCGCCGAGGCGCGCAAGTGCGACCGGTACGACAGCTCCACCTGGGGCGGCGATTTCCTGGAGGCGACGAAGAAGCTGCGTATCTGCACCTGCGCCGACTGGGGCGGCGAATACGAGCTTGAGGTCCAGGCGCTTCGCTTCGGCGGGGCGGGGCTGGCCTTCATGCCGGGCGAGGACTACGTGGAGTTCGCCATCCGCATCAAGAAGGAATCGCCCCTCTACCCCCACACCTATGCCGTCGAGCTGGCCAACGACGACATCGCCTATGTGCCTACGAAGGAGGCCTTCCCCAAGGGCGGCTACACGGTCTACTCCTGCCGTTTCGAGCCGGGCTGCGGCGAGGCCCTCACCGACGAGGCGCTGGAGGCACTGAGAGAGGCAGCGAAGGATTGACCCCATGACGGCCCATTGCGACGGAGCAAGAGTGCCACGCCGAAGCGCTGCTTCGGTGCGTCTGCCGGCGGACAGCAGGCGCTCGAACCCTCGCACATGGCAACCGGCCCTCGGGCGTCTGGCACTTTTCTTGCTGACCCTCCCGGCTGTGGCCGACACCGCATGCGCACAGCCGCGTCGGCGTCGGCGCGCTCGCCTGAAGATCCTGGACACGAAGACGCGCCTCGGCGATTCCGTCGATCTGGGCAACCGGGAGGGCTGGCAAGCGGCGGAGCCCGGCGCCGGCCCGGAACATCGCTTCCAGGGCGACGTCGTCGTGGAGAGCCAGAAACTCATTGCGGGGCTCTGTTCGCAGTCGGGACAGGTTGTTCTTCTCTCAAAGGCGCCGAATGTGAAGCGCAGCGAGCGCATGCGCCTCCGCCTCGTCTCGGCAAAGGGGAAGACCTGCTCGACCCTCCGCGCCGTGCGGATCGAGAAGAGCACGGGGCAGGAGGCCACGCTTCTCCTCACGGCGGCGACGGCCGAGGGCGAAGAGGTCAAGGCGGCGCTTCGACTCGGGGCCTTCACGGAGTTCGTCGAGGTCCGCCCGGTCGCCAATGCCGGCGCGCTCCGGGTGGCGCAGCGGTCGCGCTTTCTCGCGATCCCCGAGCCCTTCGGAGATGATACGGTGTACGATGCCTGGGCCTTTCCCGGCGCATCGATCCGCATCCCGTCCGAGGGCCTGCTGGCGGCCTTCCCCGACGGCGCGGAGAGCATCGCCCTCATGACATGGCCGACGAACCGTGACAAGCGCATCGACGCCTTTCTCGAGGGCCGGGGCGCAGAGCGCCGGTTCGCCGGGTTGTCGATCTCCTTCGACGGCAAGAGCGTGTTCACCGCCTTCGTCGATCACCCCGGCATCTGGCACGCCCGCGCCGTGGATGACCCGACGTGGCTGGACAAGGACATCGCCACGGAGTGGCAGCGACCCTTCGAGGCCGTGTGGCGTGCCGACTTCTGCGGGCAGGACGGCACCGATTCCTGGAAGCCCCAGCCGAAGCGGGTGCATCGATGGTCGAGCCGCTTCGCCCGACGCATCACCTACCCCTTCTGGTTCGACGGCGATCGCGCCGTGGTGCGGCTCATCGGGAAGGACTACCTGGGCTGGGTGCTGATCTATCCCTTCGACCGCTCCGACCGCACGCCCCTGGAGGTCCGCACCTTCGACGACATCATGCGCGACACCGTCGGCATGGGCATCTGCGAATACGTGCTCGACAAGGAGAAGGACAAGAGCAAGCTGTCGCGGCGCTACCTGAAAGGCGGCGTGTGCGACTCCACCGGCGCGCTGCAGCACTTCTTCCTGCGCGGCATCGAGACGAAGCAGCCCGAGGTGGTGGGCACACTCGTGGACGACGCGGTGGACCTCATTACCACAAGCCGTGAGCGCGTTGAGGAGTACCGCACCTTTTCCGCCCGCGTGGGCGAGCTGTGCCGCACGGTGGAGGGCAAGTCGTCGGGTCTGAAGGCGCTGTCCGACAAGCTGCAGCGCTGGGCGGGCGAGATCGACAAGGTGTGCCGCGACCAGCGCGAGCGCATGCAGTCGCCGGAGGCCGCAGCGGAGATCGGGCGCGAGATCAAGGGCCTGACGAAGGAGAAGGACCCCGAGAACCTGGGCCGCTGCATGGTGCTCGGCCGCGAGCTGCGGACGATCCAGAGCAGTCACGAGGTCATCCTGGCGCGCGTCCGGAAGGCGGTCTCGCGTATTCGTCAGCTCGCCGCCCTCGCCGCAGCGGACGATCCGGAGGCGACGACGCTCGGCGCACAGGTGAGAGAAATGGAACGCAAGACGATTGGGAGAGATTGAATGGACAACACGCTCGGATGCAACACGCTGTACCCGCACGGCCGCCTCAACGACGTAAAGACCCAGTTCACGCTCGACGCGCAGAAGCAGGCGCTGACCGATGTCAAGGACGGTGGCTTTGCCGCCTGCGAGTTCTCGCACAGCGAGCACCTGACGCTCGCCGAGTGCGACGCGCTCCGCGAGGAATGCGCGCGCATCGACCTCCTGCCCTGGTCGGCCCACTCGTGGGTCTCGCTGCCGGCCGCGGCGGGGCGGGTGGAGGAGGCGCTGCCCAAGCTCCTCGCCAATCTCGATGCCACGGAGCATCTCGGCGCCGGCGTCATGGTGGTGCATGCGGCCGGCGGCGATCAGGACATGACCCAGTCCGAGCCTCGAAGCGCGCGCGCCGAGGCGCTGCAGGCGGTTCTGCCGCCGCTCTCCGAACAGGCCGCACCGCGGGACATCGTCATCGCCATCGAGAACTGCGGGCCGAAAGCGGATCTCGAGTTCCTCATCGAGACGGTATCGGCCCTCGACCTGCCCGGCATCGGCTTCAACATCGACACGGGCCACGCCGTGCTGAAGGGCCTGGATGCCGGCGAGGCCATCCGCCTCATGGGCGCGCGCCTGGTGACCACGCACATCCAGGACAACTTCGGCGAGCGCGACGACCACCTGCCGCCCGGTCTCGGCACCATCGACTGGCCGAGCGTGATGGCCGCCTTCCGCGAGGTGGGCTACCGCCGCACACTCATGGTCGAGATCTCCGACTGCCCGCCCGGCCGCGAGCCCGTAGCGCGCGAGGACATCCGCACGGCTTTCGAGAACCTGACGCGGTTTGCAGGGGGGGTGGCGTAGGCTCAATTGTCTTGACACCTTCGGGGTGCGGCGGTACAATTACGGGTCTTGTACGGGGGCGTTTGCGCGTTCAACAGAAAGGAAGCAGCGATGGGGTATCTGATCGGGATCGACGTCGGCACCTCGGGGACCAAGACCCTCTTGATCAACGAGGCCGGCCAGATCCTCGGCAACGTGATCGAGGAATACCCCTGCCAGTCCCCCAAGCCGCTCTGGTCGGAGCAGGACCCGGCCGACTGGTGGCAGGCGACGCTTGAGTCGGTGAAGCGCGTCATCGCCGAGGCGGAAGTGGACGGGCAGGAGGTGAAGGGCATCGGCCTCTCGGGCCAGATGCACGGGCTGGTCTGCCTGGACGAGGACAACGGCGTGCTTCGTCCCGCCATCCTCTGGAACGACCAGCGGACCGGCGAGGAATGCGAGGAGATCACGAGCCAGGTCGGCGCCGAGCGCCTGATCGAGCTCGTCTGCAACCCCGCCCTCACCGGCTTCACCGCGCCGAAGATCCTCTGGGTGCGGAAGAACGAGCCGGAGATCTACGACAAAACGAAGAAGATGCTCCTGCCCAAAGACTACATCCGGCTCAAGCTCACGGGCGAATACGCCACGGAGGTGAGCGACGCGTCGGGCATGCTCCTGCTGGACGTGAAGAAGCGCGCCTGGTCCGACGAGATGCTCAGCGAGCTGGAGATCGACAAGGGATTGCTGGCCGAGTGCTTCGAGTCCCAAGAGGTGAGCGGCAAGACGCTGCCCGAGATCTCTGCGGAGCTCGGGATCCCCGAGGGCACGCCCGTGGTGGGCGGCGGCGGCGATCAGGCGGCCGGGGCCGTGGGCAACGGCATCGTGAAGACCGGCGTCATCTCCGCCACGCTCGGCACGTCGGGCGTCGTGTTCGCCTTCTCCGACGAGGTGCAGACCGACCCGCAGGGCCGGGTGCACACCTTCTGCCACGCCGTTCCCGGCAAGTGGCACGTCATGGGCGTCATGCTCTCGGCGGGCGGCTCGTTCCAGTGGTGGCGCAACCACCTGTCCGAGCTGGAGCTGGAGCAGGCGCGGAAGATGGACATCGATCCGTACGAGATCCTCTGCGAGGAGGCCGAGGAGGCCGAGCCCGGCAGCGAGGGCCTCGTGTTCCTGCCCTACCTCACCGGCGAGCGCACGCCCCATGCCAACCCCAACGCAAAGGGCGCATGGGTCGGCCTGACCGTGCGACACAACAAGTCCCACATGATCCGATCCCTGCTCGAGGGCATCACCTACGGCATGAAGGACTCCCTCGAGATCATCAAGGGCATGGGCGTCGAGATCAGCCAGATCCGCGTATCCGGCGGCGGCGCCCGGAGCGAGTTCTGGCGCCAGATGCAGGCCGATGTCTACGAGCACCCCGTGTGCACCATCAACGCGTCGGAGGGCCCGGCCTACGGCGTGGCGCTCCTCGCCGGCGTCGGCACGGGCGTGTACGGCTCGGTGGAGCAGGCCTGCGAGGCGGCAATCCAGGTGGTGTCCGAAACGGCGCCGAATGAAGAGAGCTCGAAGGTCTACGCCAAGTTCTACCCGATCTATCAGCAGCTCTATCGCTCGCTGAAGGACGACTTCGATCGCATCACCGAGGCGGTGGGATAGGGCTGGGTTTCGCGCGATAGCATCCTCTTGCATGCGGGAGATGGGCACTCCCGCGTTGGGGTTCGTTCCCTGTCCCGGTGATACCTCTGAGAACCCGTCGTTGCCTGCCGGGCGGACGGGAGGATTCCTGTGATCGTCGGCTTCGTCAAGGGCGTTGGGCGCATCGGGGGGTTCGGTGTGCACACCTTCCGACACGCCTTGACCCCGCCCATCTTCTGGCGTCAGGTGGTGGAGCAGATGCACAACATGTGCTTCCGCTGCTTCATCCCCGTGGCGGTGGTGCTGGCGCCGCTGGGGGCGGTGGTATCGCTCCAGGGCCTGCTGATCCTCCGCATCTTCGGGGCCGAGCCGCTCATCAGCAGCCTGGTGGCCACGGCCGTCTTCCGCGAGCTGTCCCCGGGCCTCGCCTCGCACATGGTGGCCGCCCAGGCGGGCAGCTCCATGGCGGCGGAGCTGGGCACCATGCGCGTCAAGGACGAGATCGACGCCCAGGAGGTCATGGCGGTCAACCCGTTCAAGTACCTCATCCTGCCCCGGCTCATCGCCGGCACGCTGGTAACCCCTCTACTCAACATGGTCGGCGTCACCATGGGCGTCCTCGGCGGGTATGCCGTGGCGGTGGGGATGCGGGGCGTGAGCCATGGGGCGTTCATGGGGAACATGTACAACTTCCTCAAGCCCATGGACCTGGTGCAGGGGGTGGCGAAGGCCGCCGTCTTCGGCTTCATCATCTCGCTGATCAGCTCCTACAACGGCTACCACGTCACCGGCGGCGCGGCGGGGGTGGGCCGGGCGACGAACCGATCGGTGGTGCACTCGATTCTCTGCATTCTGGCGGCGAACTACATCCTGAGCTCCTTCTTCTTGTCCATTACGTAGGAACACGGCGGACCCATGCGAGCCCTCTTGGCAACGGTCGGGGACAGAACGACGCGCTTCAGCGCCGAGGTGGGGCGTATGACGCTGTTCCTCCTTCGCGCGCTGCGGTGTCTGCTCACCGCGCTGCCGAACCGGGAGACGCTGGTGGAGCAGATGGCCGCCATCGGCGCGGGCTCGGTGGTGGTGGTGAGCTGCGTGGCCGTGTTCATCGGCATGAACATCACGCTGCAGGGCTACTACATCTTCAAGCAGTTCGGCGGGCAGAACATGGTGGGCATCCTCGTGGCCCTGGCCGTGGTGCGCGAGATGTCGCCCATGACGGCGGCGGCCATGGTGTCGGCCAAGGCGGGCACGGACATGGCGGCGAAGCTGGGCACCATGCGCGTCAAGCAGCAGATCGACGCCATCGAGGTGATGGGCGTGAATCCCTTCTGGCTGCTCATCGTGCCCCGGATCGTGGCCTCGCTGCTCATGGTCCCTCTCCTGGTGACGCTGAGCAACTTCTTCGGCCTCATCTCCGGCTACCTGGTGGCCGTGTATCAGTTGAACGTGAATCCGGGTCTCTACGTGGAGAATGTGCTACAATACGTCCGCTGGAGCGACCTGCTGAAGGGCATGATCAAGGGCGGCGTGCTCGGCTTCATCCTCTCGGTGGTGAGCTGCTACTACGGCTACTACGCCTCCGAGGGGGCGAAGGGCGTGGGCCGGGCGACGAACCGGGCGGTGGTGGTGAGCTGTGTCATCGGCGTGGTGGTGAACTACCTTATGACCGAGATCATGTACGGATGATCCTCATCAAAGACCTGTGCAAAGCGTTCGGGGACCATGTGGTGCTCGATCACATCAACTGCCGCGTGGCCCACGGCAAGACCACAGTCTTCGTGGGGCCCAGCGGCGTGGGCAAGAGCGTGTTGATCAAGCACATGGTGGGCCTGCTCTACCCCGACGAGGGCGAGGTGATCGTCGAGGGGAAGGACCTGACCAAGCTCTCCGAGCGGGAGCTGTACGAGCTCCGCAAGAAGTTCGGCATGCTCTTCCAGGACGCCGCGCTGTTCGACTCCATGACCGTCGAGGAGAACGTGGCCTTCCCGCTCCGGCACCACACGAAGAAGTCGGAGTCGGAGATCGGGGACATCGTGGCGGAGAAGCTGCGGCAGGTGGGCATGCCGGGGACGAAGGAGATGATGCCGTCGGAGCTCAGCGGCGGAATGCGCAAGCGCGTCGGCCTGGCCCGGGCGCTGGCGCTGGACCCGGAGATCGTGTTCTTCGACGAGCCGACCAGCGGGCTCGATCCGGTCATCGCCGCCACGGTGGACAAGCTGATCTCGGAGACGCAGGCGGAGCTGGGCAAGACGTTCGTCGTCATCAGCCACGACATCCCGGGCACGTTCGCCATCGCACATAACATCGGCGTGCTCTTCGACGCAAAACTGATCGAGTACGGCCCCAAGGAGGAGATTCGCGAGTCGCCCAACCCGATCCTGAGGCAGTTCTTCGCGCGCAAGGCGGAGGGCCCCATCAAGCTTGTATAGAGGCCGAGAAATCGGTATAACTGCAGACCATGGCAAAGAGGAAATACATCAACGAAGCGAGGCTCGGCGCGTTCATCCTCCTGGTCCTCGTAGTCTTCGCCTATCTGGCGCTCCGGATCGGGCGGTTCAACGTGGGCGAGGACGTGGTGGTCGACGCCGTCTTTGACGACGCGGCCGGGCTCGTGCCCGAGGGGCCGGTGATGCTGGCGGGCGTGCGCATCGGCACCATCGTGCGGCTGAGTGTGGAGCACGACAAGGCGCGCGTCACCTTCAGCGTGCGCTCCGACGCCAAGGTCCGCAACGATGTCCATGGCACGATCCGCATGAAGAGCCTGCTGGGCGAGAAGTTCCTCGAGATCATCCCCCAGTCGGAGGACGCGCCGTTCCTGAAGACGGGCGACACCATCGCTCACACGTTCGTTCCCGTCGAGTTCGACCAGGTGGTGAATCGTCTGGCGGCCATAGTCGAGCGTCTGGACACGACCGACCCCGAGCGGGGCAACACGATTGACAACGTGGCGCGGCTTACGGCGGCGCTGCGCAAGATCGCCGAGGAGAGCGGCGACAGCATTCCCCCCGCCATGCGCAACATCCGCGACGTGACGGCGGAGCTGAAGGAGACCATCGCCGAGAACAAGAAGGGCGTGAAGGAGACCTTGAGCGAGGTGCACGACCTCGCGGCCACGGCCCACAGGATCCTTGACAACAACGAGACGCACATCAACAATATCGCCAGGAACCTGGACACGACCA
>Ga0272441_10015384_pt1 | contig 10714 bp, 10 predicted proteins | sample SSMProp6N_FD_193582 | JGI IMG/M metagenome (GOLD analysis project Ga0272441, IMG submission 193582) | Marine sediment archaeal communities from Little Sippewissett salt marsh, Falmouth, MA, United States - SSM-Prop-6N | ecosystem: Environmental > Aquatic > Marine > Wetlands > Sediment ...
ACCAGGAAGACAAGAGCGCCCATATGAAGCACCTCTCTCTCCGCAGATCACGGGACGCGGACCGCGGGAATTCAGCCCGCAGACGCCCTGGAAGCCCGCGTCGTTCGAGTACCGGCCCAAAAAGATCTCATCAGGCTCCGGAACGAGCCCCTCGTACCGAAAGTCCTCATGGCCAGGATGACCGCCGGGACAGGCCCGTTAGCCGCCAGGACGATCGGAGTGACCGCCCTGACCGTCGCGATGACCGTTCTCGAAGCGCCGGCAGCCGAAGTGACCGCCGGGACAGGCCCGGCTCCCGCCCGGCAAATAAAAGACCAGCCCAGAAGCCCGGGACAAAAGCATCGAAAAAGCCGGCCGCCAAGCAAGCGAATAAGCCTGTGAACGAACCAGCGAGAAGACCGGATAATCAGCCCGACAAAAAGCCCGCAGGAAATCCCGAAACGAAACCCGGCCGCGACACGAACCTCGACAGCCGCCTCGAATATTACCGGCGGAAATACGGAGAGGATTTCAAGCTCAAGGACTGAAGCGGTCAGGTTGAAAGAAAGGCAGAAAGGCCGGAAGCCGTGCCGGCCGACATGTCGGCCGGCTTACAGACGCTATGCTTCCAGGATAGCGGTGATTATTTCATCCATGGAACCTTCATAGTTCTCAAGGAATCCGCAGTCAATGCATTTTATCCGGTTGAATAACTCTACTGGAAAACTCTTCAGCCGGATGATAAGATCTTCGTTTGAAAACCCCGCTTTCTTATGGGCCGCATCAATGATCTCATTCCATGAGACAGAGTAATGGGTATGAATCAAAATGATGTCAAAAACATCTTTCGGATCATCACGTCCTATTACCGCTGTCAGCTTGTTCGCGAGGATGTTCTCCACTGTATCGATGATATAGTTTTCCCTGGTAACTACAGGATCCTTGTAACGAAAAGGCCCGTCGTTCACGAAATCGAGCTGCAGGACGTCATCTACCCGCAGCCGTTGAAAGTTTTTCGTCTCAACTTCAATATCCAGACTGCAATTGTCCACCAGAACATTGCGGATATTTCTCATAGCAAAGGCAAATCTGGCCGAATCATTTGCAAAAAAATCCAAATCATCAGAATAACGTCCTGCCGTGTAAAATCGACTCAGACATGTCCCGCCGGTCAGATAGAACTCCGATTCAATGGAAAAAATTGTCTGAAGTACTTTATCCTGCAATGTGTATAAACTACGATACTCTTCTGAAGGAGCCGGTTCCGGCACATGACTTATGCGGTCCATTTGAGCTCACCGATCTTCAACTCTTTATCAAAGAAAAAAACCTCGGAGATATTCTTCCGGCGAAATGCATAATCGTGATTGAACTCGGGAATCTTGTATTCTTCGAGCAGAATACGCAAGTCTTCCCTGTCAAAAAGCTGCAAATCATGCAGATAACGTGAACTTCCAAGCAGGATTCTTTCGAACAGCTGTTTCTTCCTGCGCAAGTCGCCCTGCATTACAATCTTCCGGATCTCATCCCCGGATATACTGCTGTCCCAGAAACACTCCCTTACAATCCGATCGTAATCAACCATACCCCAATAATACCAGCTCGGTATCCGGCCTGCAAGCTGAACTTCACGCTTGAAGGCTGAATACGCTGTGTGGAAAAAAACTCCACTCATTTATGCAGGCCAGACAGTTTTGTCATAAGGACAGGCTCAAGCACCGTGGCAAAGCACCCCCCCCCGCCTGCGGAGAGGACCTGATCGAAGAGGACGTCAGAAAACGAAAGACTATATTAATCAATGATTTTCAGTTATTCCTGGAGGGGCTTCAACGATACCCGTCCGGGTATATCGAAATAAAGAACTTTCTTACGGTTCCGATATTGCAAAACGGTTAAAACATCGTTGATATTGTCAGTGTGGCGAATAAAGAAAGCGATTACGACCAGACCGGCATTCTACAATTTAACCTTCTGATGGATCCGGTGTGGAAATCCGCGGAGTTCATGAAGAATGAGACCGCCCTTCAGGAAAGTGAAAAACGGCGGTTTGAAATGGATCATTGGACACGGCAAGCCGGGCGCCTGGGACGGCAACGGCAGAGTTACCAGGATGGTGAGAGTGCACATCGAACTGGCAGCCAGGCACAGACCTTCTTGAACCTGCTTGAACCTTTTTCCGATCCGCGATAAAAAAACAGAGGGGCCTCAAGTAAATCATGGCGGAAATAAAGGACAGAAAAGCAGCTATCGTCACGGGGGCGAGTTCGGGGATCGGCCTGGAGACAGCCCGGGCGCTTCTCGATGCCGGGGTGTATGTAATCGGGATCGGCCGGTCGAAGGAGAAGTGTGGGCTCGCTATCCAGGAGTTAACCGGCGGCGTTCGGGACCCGGCGGCGGCAAACCGGATAGATTTCATCATCGCCGACCTCTCTTCCCAGCGGGAAGTGCGGGAGGCCGCCCGGGCTGCCGCCGAGCTTCTTCAGGAAAAAAGCGGCAGCCGGCTGGATGTGCTGATCAACAACGCCGGGACCGTAGCAAGCCGAAGGATCGAGACGGAGGACGGCTGCGAACTGCAGTGGGCGGTGAATCACCTGGCGCCCTTCCTTTTTTCCCATCAAATGCTTCCGTACCTGCTGAAGGGTCACGAGGCCCGAATTATAACGGTATCCTCACAGAGCCATCGGGGCGCCCGTATTCACTGGAAGGACCCCAACCTGCGCAGGGGATACAATCCATTGCGGGCCTACAAACAGTCGAAGCTGGCGAATGTCCTCTTTACCTGTCAGCTGAACCGGCTCCTCGGACCCGAATCATCGCTGAGAGCATTCGCGGCCGATCCCGGTCTGGTACGGACGGAGATCGGCTACAAGAACACCACCGGTATCAGCAGGCTGATCTGGTCTCTGCGGAGGACAGCTGCCGCTCCTCCTGCCGAAGGTGCCGCCACCAGCGTCTTCCTGGCGACGACACCCCGTGATGTTCTCGAAGGCGGATGCTACTGGAGGAACTGCAGACCTGCCGCACCGAGCCGATATGCACGCAGCGACGAGGCGGCTGAACGGCTCTGGCGTATCTCCGAGGAGATGTGCGCAGTAGCGTATGATGATTTTTTACCTATATCTGCAGCGAGTGCGGATCGGATTATTCGCCAGGCTGACACGGAAACAGAGCTCGAAATTATCCGCACCCTCTTCAGAGAATATGTCAAGGAACTGGGGGATAATCTGGATTTTCAGGGTTTTGAGGAAGAATTGGACCACCTCCCCGGCGAATACAGTCAGCCGCATGGAAGTCTTTTCCTGGCCTGGGTGGAAGGTGTCCCAGCCGGGTGTATCGCCCTCCGGCAAATCGACGGGAGCACCTGCGAGATGAAGCGTCTGTTCGTACGTCCCCGGTATCGTTCCCTGAAGATCGGCCGTACCCTCGTCGAGACCATCGTCGCCGACGCCCGGTCGCGGGGCTATCGGACCATGAAGCTCGACACCCTCGAGCGTCTGCAGGCGGCCTATCATCTGTACCGCAGCTTCGGCTTCCGTGATACCGCTCCCTATACCTACAATCCTCTGCCGGGTGCGGTCTTCATGGAGCTGGAGTTGTGATCCATTACAGCCGCCCCGAATGAACGAACAAAAAATGGTTCGTTCGTAGAATATTTTAAGGAGAAACCAATGCTTGCCAACAAACATCCGGAATTCAAAATCAGGGGCATCACCGCCCGTCTCGCTGAAGACGCGCCGCAGCTGACCCAGCAGGACCTCGAAGAGGATATCCGGGAGGTGCGCCGCAATCTTGTGTACAAGTACGGTGAGATGGAGCGAAAGGAATTGAAGCAGCTCGAAATGCTGCAGCCCTTCATCCGGTATTTCAAGAGCTACAAGAAGACCTATCACCTCTTTCTGCAGCTCGAGTCTTTCATACACAAGGACAAACCCCTGCCTTTTATCACACCTCTGGTGAGCGCATACTTCCTCGCGGAACTCGAGACCGGCGTGCTCGCTTCGGCCCACGACCTGGATAAAATAATCCCCGGGCTCTCCCTTACCGCTGCGGAGGGCGGCGAAACTCTGACCCTCATCAACGGCGAGGAGCGGAGCGCACCGGCCGGGGATGCACTCCTGAAAGACAGCGAAGGGCTCCTGACCTGTGTTATTCAGGGCCAGGATTCCCGTACCGTCCTCGGACCTGGATCCAGGAATGCCGCCTACTTTGTATATGGTCCTTCAGGAGTAACCGATCAGGAGCTTACCGCCGCCCTGACCGTACTCTCCGACCATCTAACCGCATGGTACGGCGATCTATTGGAGATCGAGGAAATACCCCGTGCCGTATCGCTGTAAGTTCCCCCGCACCCGGCTTGCAACGATAGATCACGGGGTAATCGCCGGCCGAAGGCACCACGTCATCAGTCTTCTCGAACTCGACGTGACCGATGCGCGCAGCAGTATACGACGGCATCGCCGCACTACCGGGAGTCCCCTTTCCTTCAACGCATTCGTCATCAAGGCTGTCAGCCGCGCCCTAGAAAATTTTCCCGAAGCCCATGCCTACCGCGGCCCGGGGCGAAGCCTGGTGCTCTTCGAACATATCGACATCACGGTAATGGTGGAGCGTGCCATCGATGGGAAACAGGTCCCCCTCACCTACGTGCTGAGGAACACCGAAAAGAAGAGCGCCGCGGAGATCACAGCCGAACTGGAGCAGGTACGGGGCGCGGATGGTTCCGACTCCGACGTGGTACTCGGGCAGGAGAGCGGATTCCTCTTCAACCTCTATTTCCGCCTGCCAGGACCGCTGCGGCGTTTGTTCTGGCGGTCTATCAGGTTTTTCCCGGAATCAGCGGAGCGTCAGATGGGCTCGGCAGTTATCACGAATGTCGGCATGATGGGGCATACAGCAGGCTGGTTCATACCTAAAACCCAGCACCCCCTCTGCGTAGGCGTGGGAGCGATTATTAAAAAGCCGGCAGCGGTAAAGAACCAAATCCTGCCACGGGAGATTCTGCACCTGACGGTCCTGCTGGACCATGATGTGATCGACGGGGCCCCGATGACCCGGTTCATACAGCGTCTGTCAAACATTATCGAATCGGGGATATAAACCCCTGAATGTATTGATTTTTTTTATTTTTTTCAGTATTTTGTGGCCTGTACCGTTGCGTACTGCAGACAGCCGGACCCTATTTTATGCTTACGATGTCTGCGCATATCTTTATTGGATGGCCATTGAACATGGCCAGTCAGAAAGACGGAATGCCATCGAGGTATGGGTGTTCTGACAGGGTGGTCCGGTGAGCCGACTTTAGTATAACTAAAAGTGTGTACCTGAAGCACCTCCGCCCGCGCGACCCCGCCGCACCGGTTTTCGTTTTCGAAGGAGGTGAATTTATTGAACACCAGGACCATTGTAGATTCCCCCGTAAAGATTCAATCGGCTTCGGCTTACTCTTCAATGCACAATGGAACGCTCATCGGCATGCGGATCCCCCGCGATTTCTTTGTATCGTCCGGGACCGGAGAGAGCGATATTACCGTACACGCAGGTTCTTACCACTTGGCACTGAAGGAAGCCGGAATAGAAATGTGCAATATCATGACCTACTCATCAATACTGCCCGCCTGCGCCCGGCGTATAGAACCCCCTGCTTCCCTTCCTCACGGGGCGGTGATGGAGACCATCATGGCGGTCTCTACTGCTTCCTGCGGTTCCCGCGCCACCGCAGGCATCAGCTGGGCGTGGCTCACCAGCCGCGAAAGCGGTGATCTACACGGCGGTCTGGTATGTGAGTACAACGGAGAGCTGGATGAAGACAGCGCCCGCAATCAGCTGCACGCGAGTCTCCAAGAGCTGTACGAACATGGATACAGCGAAGCCTTCGAGCTGGGTGAACCTGAATTCGTGAGCCGCAGTTTCATCCCGTCGAGGGCCTTCGGAACCGCCCTCGTTTCTCTCAACTTCGTGAATTACATTGTCCCGGTTCTCGACGGGATAGACCAGGACGCCCAAAAAACATCGCATGGTACCTTCTAATTTTCTCGACCTGCCGCCGGAAGCCGCAGAATACGGTCCGGCGGCATATGCGGTTCTGCCGGCGGGCTATGACGGAACCAGCACCTGGAAAAAAGGGGCCGACCGGGGCCCCGATGCGATACTAGAGGCATCCTCCCAGGTCGAGCTCTACGATATCGAGACCGGCGGTCAGGCCTGGAAGCGAGGGATCCACACACTCCCGCATGTAAGTGCCCCTTCAGTCACCTTCGTCTCCCCGGAAGAGTGTGTGGCGTCCGTCCAGTCCGCTGCGGCAAAAATTTTCGCAGACGGGAAGGTGCCGGTGATCCTCGGCGGTGAACACACCGTGGCCGTAGGCGGAGCATGGGCGGCGGCTGATTTTTTCCGGGACCTCACTGTCCTTCAGCTGGATGCCCACGGAGACCTTCGCGACAGCTACGAGGAATCCGGATTCAACCACGCCTGCGTGATGGCCAGGATCCGTGAGCGGAGCCCCATCGTCCAGGCGGGAATCCGAAGCATTTCCCCGGAGGAGGCGGAAATAATCGACCGGGACCGTACTTTTTTCGCTCGGGAGATCCATTGTGGAAATGGGGGGTGGATCGAACGGCTCCTGCCGCTGCTGACCACCCGGGTCTACATCACTTTGGACCTGGATGTTTTCGATCCGGCCTACGTGCCGTCCACTGGAACCCCGGAGCCGGGAGGCCTCGACTGGTACCAGGTGACCGGCCTGCTGAAGGCGGTGGCTGCCCGTTCGCAGATCGTCGGCTTCGACGTGACAGAGCTGTGCCCCGGAGGACATCACGCCTCGGAGTTTCTGGCGGCAAAACTTATTTACAAGATTATGAGTTACAGGGAGGAATACACCAATGGAAAAGCGTGACCTTCTCAATGAGACCATTACTCAGATTGATTTCACCTCGTTCGACTCCAGCGCCATCATCACAGCCATGCAGGGAATGTCGTTCAGTTCCCGGGAGACCGCCCGGGCAGCCGATATTTTAAAAAAAATGGTGGATGACCCCGACTGCACCGTCATCCTGACCCTGGCCGGCAGCACCAGCGCAGCCGGCTGTCAGCGGGTGTACGCCGACATGGTCGATCTCGGGATGGTCGACGCAGTCGTTGCTACCGGGGCCAGCATCGTCGATATGGATTTCTTCGAAGCCCTCGGCTTCCGGCACTACAAAGGCAGCGCAGCCGTTGACGACCGGGTCCTCCGGGGACACTACATCGACAGGATCTACGACACTTTCATCGACGAAGACGAGCTGCAGACCTGTGACCGCACCATCGGCAAAATAGCCGACTCCCTGCCTCCGGGCCGATACAGCTCCCGTGCCTTCATCCGGGAGATGGGCCGCTTCCTCGCCGAAGGGGGCTACGACAAACCGAGCCTGGTCAGGGCGGCGTACGAACATGACGTGCCCGTCTTCTGCCCGGCCTTTTCCGACTCCAGCGCCGGCTTCGGACTCGTGATGCACCAGGAAAACAGGGAGGATTACGTCTCCATCGACTCGGTAAAAGACTTCCGGGAGCTGACGGAAATAAAACTTCGCAGCGGCCAGAGCGGACTCTTCATGATCGGCGGGGGCGTTCCCAAGAACTTCGCCCAGGACACGGTCGTCTGTGCCGAAATGCTCGGCCGGGACGCTCCGATGCACAAATACGCCGTCCAGATCACGGTAGCCGATGTACGTGACGGGGCTTGTTCCAGCTCAACCCTGAAGGAGGCCTCCTCCTGGGGCAAGGTCGACACCGTCTACGAGCAGATGGTCTTCGCCGAAGCGACTACCGTAGTACCCTTATTGGCCAGCTACCTCTACCACAACAGCGGCTGGAAATCCCGGGAACCGCGCCGCTGGGCTCGGGTTTTTTCGTAGGTAGTGTCCCCGAAACGGTACTTTTTAGCCGGTTATTAGTGTCCCCGAAACGGTACTTTTTCGAGGCTGGGCCCTCACACCCGTGCGTCAGCGCCTATCTCAGCCCGATATGCCTTCAGGGCATCTGGAAAAGGTTCAAGTACCCGTTCCACCACCCCATGGGCAGCCGAAATGGCCACACCGTAGTTAGTGATCGGCACCCCCGCCTCCTGTGCCTGTTCTATCCGGCTCAGCATAGCCCGGCGGTTGAGCATGCAGCCTCCGCAGTGAATGATCAGTTTGTACTGTTCCAGATCACGCGGATAATCCTTCCCTGCGACCACCTTCCAGTCAATTGATGCGCCGGTGTACTCTTCAATCCAGCGCGGAATCTTCACCCGGCCGATGTCGTCTTCCATGGGATGATGACTGCAGGCTTCCGAAATCAGCACTTTGTCGCCGGTTTGCAGTTTTGCTATCTGAGCAGCTCCGCGAGCGGCCGCAGCCAGGTCACCTTTGAAGCGGGCGAATAGAATAGAAAAAGTAGTGCAGACCACATCTTCCGGCGTTTCCCGAATCATCTGGTCGACCACCTGGGAATCACAGATCACCAGGTCCGGTTTGAGCGAAAGACTGGAAAAAAAGTTACGGTACTCGTCTTCTTTGACCACCGAACCCGCGGCGCCGGCATCCAGTAGTGCTCGGAGGGTCTGAACCTGCGGCAGAATGAGCCGCCCCTTCGGTGCTTCGATATCGATAGGAACGATCAGTACAGCGTGTCCGCCTGCAGGCACCAGATCTTCAGCCAGAGGCGGCGGCTGCAGGTAATCCTTAGGCGCTTCCTCGATGAGGATCTTTTTCACTGTTGCAATAGCCACTTCTCTGCCGTCTGCGTCAAGAGTCGAACAACACACGACATGCCCGGTAATGGTTCGAAGCATGGTGAGAAAATCTTCCGTCGGGGCGTGTTCATCTATCTTGTTGTTCACTATCACCAGCGGAATTCCACGTCTGTCCGCCTCCTCCGCGATGTCCGTCTCATGACTGCTCCATTTTCCGGACTCGATTACGAGAAAAATAATGTCCGCCCGGTCAAGTACCCTGCGGGACCGCTCCATCCTTGCCCGGCCGAGCTCGGACGCGTCATTGGTACCAGCTGTGTCGAGAAATACAACCGGCCCGAGAGGCAGCAGTTCGGCTGTTTTCTCCACTACATCGGTGGTCGTCCCCGGAACCGGCGAAGTAATGGACACCGACTGTCCGGTGAGATAATTGACGAAGCTCGATTTCCCCGTATTAGTCTGCCCGGTGACGGCGATATGCAGCCTGAGTGCTTTGGGGGTCTTTATCATGTGGAGGCTCCTTTTTTCTGTTCAATTCTGCATTTCAGGGAATCACCCCTGGAAAAATCGGGGACGCGGTCTGCCGCTACTATGGCGCTGCAGGCCGAATTAACCTGTACACACCCAGCGGTCTGATTTCGAACCGAACCGCGTGAGGCTTCTGGATAGATATCATAATGAACTGCATACCGTGCAGGAGTGAAATTAGGCATAATGACATTGGCGCCTGCCAGTAAACCTCTTGACCGGAGGTCAACTCGACCAGCTGCCAGTGCGGTAGTCGCCGGCATATGGGCATTGCGGGTCAGTATGCGGGTGAGAGCGATTACCCTGCAGGTCAGTTCAGCCGTTCCGGGAGGAGATTCACCAAGTGGGGTATTCGGATGCGGTACGAAGGGCCCGATACTTATCATGTCGAAGTCGAGGTCGTAAAGGAAGAGAATATCCCGGGCTATCGATTCGAGGGTCTGGCCAGGCAATCCGGTAATGATACCTGAGCCATTCTGGTATTCAAGTTCAAACAGATGGTTCAAACATCGGAGACGATTATCATAAGACATACCCGGGTGCAGTTTTTCATACAAAGCCCGGTCAGTGGTTTCAATCTTGAGGAGAAAACGGTCCGCTCCAGCGTTCCGCCATTTTTTATAGAACCGATACGGCCACTCCCCCACCGATAGAGTCACTGCCATATTATAGCGTTCCTTGATACTGCTGATTACCCGGGCCAGCCAATCTTCTGAAATAAGCGGATCTTCGCCGGATTGCAGCACTACCGTTTTAATTCCCTGCCTGTAGATGTTCTCAACCGCAGCCATCACCTGTTTTCTGCTCATCCTGTACCGGTGGACATCTTTGCTTTGGCTGCGCAAACCGCAGTATAAGCATGTATTGCGACAGTAATTAGAGAACTCCACTATGCCGCGGAGCAGAACTCCCTGACCGCACTCCTCCAGACAAATCTCCCGAGCGTGTCTGTACAGCCCTTGTATCCGGTCAGATTCCTCCGCACGTACCGGCAGCTCCCACCCGGAAGCAGAGAACAGCCAGGCGAGCAGATTTTCAGTCTCAGGCCTCACATCAATACATTTTTCAACAGACATGCTCACACCTATTCCCCACGGCGACTTGCGATAATAATGTCCCGCCGTGGATGTTTTACATAAAAGAACAAAGTCGATCGAGAGGTTCCGGGATGCCTAAAGCGCTCTTTCGGGCCGCCCTTCGGGAGGTCCTTGAGCCAGCCGCACTTTCAGGCGTCCCCGGATTCCGAATGATAGGAGGTGAGTACGGATTTCACTTTCAGTCCCTTCATCCTTCCAATCTTGCCAGTCAGCGCCCCGATCTCATCCGTAGTTCCCTCCACAATGAGGGAGATGAGACTGATCTTCCGGTCGTGTAGGGGCACGCCCTGCCGTCCGATGATGATATCGCAGTAACTGGTAAAGAGTTTGTTCAGTGCGGGAATTTGTGTTCGGTCCGTCACCAGGATAATGACCGACCCAATCCTCTTTTCCATCA
>Ga0272441_10015385_pt1 | contig 10714 bp, 15 predicted proteins | sample SSMProp6N_FD_193582 | JGI IMG/M metagenome (GOLD analysis project Ga0272441, IMG submission 193582) | Marine sediment archaeal communities from Little Sippewissett salt marsh, Falmouth, MA, United States - SSM-Prop-6N | ecosystem: Environmental > Aquatic > Marine > Wetlands > Sediment ...
GATCGGATAGCCGGAGGATTCAAGGTCGCGGGCGGCGTGGACGAGGGCGGATGTGATTCGCTCTTCATCTCTGAGTGCGCGATGGAAGAACGATCCGGCCAGTTCGCGGATCGTCCTTGGCTCTACGAGGATCAGTCCTTCGGCCCCAAACAGACGACTCCAGATCCTTGCGTGCCAGGTGGCATAGTCATCGGAAGGGTCTGCGAGGAACAACGATCGAGCGTCGCGATCGGTGTCCGGGATCAAGGCGATCGCTTCGTCTGTAGCCGTGCGGACAGCGGGCGTGATCGGAAGGCGTTCGATCGGGAGTCCGCGCCGATCCCAATCGAACGAGATCGCGTGGAGATCGCCGGCGTGATCGAGGAACCTGAGGCGGTTGATCTCGGTGAAGTCATGATCCTCACTGGCGAGCCAGAAGATCGGTACGACGGGTACGTGGAGTCGATCGGCCAGCCGCGACGCTGCATGTAGTACGGAGCGGATCTTGTAGACGGTCAACAACGGCCCGCCGAGGAAGCCTGCCTGCTGGCCGCCGATGACACAAACGGTTCCCGGCGCCGCAAGACGGTCGATGTTCGCCTGCGTCTCGGCCGATCCATCGAGGCGATCGTTGTACTGGCGCAAGAGGGAGGCCAGCGTGGCTCGTGGAAACGTCATCGACGCGCGCGCACTGCAAGCGGCCTGAAACTCGGATGGGGCGTGTTCGAAGAAGCAAAGCGCCGACGGCTCGCCGGCCAGGTAGTCGAGGAAGAAGCGGCGGTCGGGGTGAAGAAGCGTCGGGTCGATCCGCTGGGTCACACGCGACCTCCTTGGAGTGGCTTCGATGCGATCGCAATCATGCGAGGGCTGTGGCTATCATACAATCGACCATCGAGTGCTCCGTGGAATCTCAGACGGCGGAACCCCACGCGCTCAAGCATCGCACGAAGCTCGGCGGCCTCATACATCCGGACAGACTCGTTGTACCGTCGAGGTGGCTTGTCGTCCGGCTGAATCCGAATCGTCTTCTCGATGCGTAGGCGGTCGGGAGTGATCGAGCGGGTGATGATCACGCGGTCGCCATCGATGGATTGCTCGGAGTGCGGTGAGAGATTGGCGATGGTGGACGCACGGTGCATCGTATCCAGAAGGAAGACGCCGCCGGGACGGAGAGCACGATAGACCGAGTCAAGAACAAGCTGGTTGTCGTCGTCATCGAAGTACCCAAATGACGTGAACAAGGATAGGATTGTCGCGAACGCTTGATCGAACGGAATGCGCCGCATGTCCGCACGAAGCAGCCGAATGCCCGTTTGGGATGCGATGTGCCGTTGCGCGACATCGAGCAATGTCTGTGAGAGATCCATCCCGGTGAGGCTGGAGAACCCCGCTTCGCGGAGCGCCCGAAGATGGCGACCTGCACCACAGCAGAGATCGAGCAACGGGTCAAGTCTCGGCGGATCGATCAACGCGAGGATCGCGGCAACATCGGCGCGGGCTTCCTCGAAATCACGATGCGGATACAGCGCGAGATAATCTTCGCCGAACGAAGCCTCGTACCAAGCGCTCACGCGATACCGTGTTCCTTCTTGTACGACGCCCAAGTGCGCTTCAGATGGATGAACGAATCGAGGTCGGGGCAACGAAGGAATGGGTTGGTTTCGCGCTCATGGGCGATCGTTGATTCGGAGGCAACGCCGACATCGTGCCCGGGGAAGACCCGGGTAGCTGGCGGCAGTGCAAGAAGCTTGTCATGCAACGATGCGTACAGCTGCTCCGCGCCGCGACCGAGATCGGTGCCTCCAACCTTGCCGACGAACAACGTATCGCCGGTGAAGAGAGCGTCTCCAATGAGCAGGCAGATCGAGTCGGGCGTATGCCCGGGCGTGTGGATCACCTGAACGGCGAGTTCTCCGAGCGGAAACTTCGCACTGTCCGAAACACTTGTCCGAGTCAGGGGATCGATGTCGCCGAAGAGAAGGGGGCGTACACCGGTTAGGCGCTCGAACTGCGGATTGCCGTTGGTGTGATCGTGATGCCCATGGGTGCAAAACGCTCGGCGGATGGAGACGGCGGCTTGGTGTGCGACACGAACGGGCTTGTCGGGCGCATACGATGGGTCGATCACCAGGGCGATGCGGGCCGAGCTGTCCGCAACGAGATAGGCAAGATTGCGATCGCCGCCGGTCCTGATCTGACGGATTAGCACAGGTCTCCTTTCCGATTCCATTCGAGCCAGAAGTCAAATCATTCTACGTTCGAGAGGGTGCAGAGGGCAATCAATCGTGCTTGCCTAAGAGCAGTAAAGAGAGTATCCTAGCATGACAGACAGAGGACGACAGCATAGGAAAAGGAGGGAGAATCATGGAAAGTGCGAGGCGATGGACCGGATGTGGCGCGATGGCTGTAGCACTCGTTGCGCTGGTTGCTTGCATCGGGGCGGGTGTTGTGGTGAACGAGGTGAGCTGGTCCGGCACGGCTGCCAGCTCCAGTGACGAGTGGATCGAGCTGTACAACCCGACCGATGCACCGGTCGATCTGACCGGTTGGGTGGTCGCATTCGGCGATACCGTGATCCATCTCGATGTGGCCGAAGACGCGACTGTCGAGGTTCGGAGAACATCAATCGACCCTGACGGCTACTACGTTCTTGAGCGAACGGACGACGACACGGTATCGGACCTCGATGCCGATCTCCTCTACACGGGGACGCTAGCCAACGGCGGCGTGCCGATCGAGCTAAGAGATGCTGCAGGCGTTGTCGTGGATCGCGTGACCCTCATTGAATCGGGTTGGCCTGCGGGCACGGCGTCGTCCGGTGAGCCGTCGTATGCATCGATGGAACGCGTTGGCTCGGTTGGCAATGCGGAATCGACGGAGTGGCGAAGCAACGACGGGACGATCCGAAACGGCCTCGACAAGGACGGCAACGCGATCAATGGCACGCCCGGCCGTGAGAACAGCGCAGTCATCATCGCACGGACCGTGCCGCGCATCGATCTCGTCGCGCCGATGTCGGAGGGGGAGGTCTTGTCTGGAACGGTGATCGTCCAATGGGTTGCGACCGATCCCGATGGCGCCCCTTCCGCACTGCATATCACAATCGAGTGTTCCATCGATGCAGGAGAGACGTGGTTGGTCCTGGCCTCAACCCTTGCAAACGGTGGTAGCTACGCCTGGGATACAACTCGGCAGTCGAACAGCGAGACGGCCGCGCTCCGTGTGCTTGTGGAAGACAGTCACGGGCACAAGGCGTTCGCCACAAGTCCGGAAATCACGATTCGGAACTAGGCGAATCGGGTAGGATTGGCCGATCTCCGAGAATGTCCCAAATACGATCCAGGTGGGCACGTATGACGTCGACGCCCGCCTGGATTGCTTCTCTTGTGTGCTCGAATCCGAACATCTTGATCCATCCGACGTTCGGTCGAAGCACCACCAGACGGTTCTCGAGGTGTGCTTTGGCACGAGCAAGCTGAAGGTCCGTGAGATGCTTGGACGTTGCTCGTTGGGACTGAAGGATCGCATCGAGACAGGTCTCGATCCGTCGTGTGAGCGGAGCACCGGTATCGATGGCGAGTACGGCATCGGCGCCCATCTCGATGACCACGTCGACCGGCAGCTTCTCGAGAATGCCCCCATCGATGAGATACCGGTCTCCCATGGCGACGGGAGAGAACACACCGGGAATGGCCGTGCTGGCGGTAATCGCAGGAGCCAGCCTACCCTCTTGGAGGACTACGCGGTCTCCCGTCTCGAGATCGGCGGCGACGGCTGCGAACGGAATGATCGTGTCCTCGAAGCGCTTGTTGGCCGTGAGCACGGAGAAAAGCTCGCACAGTCGAGCCAGGTCATGCGGCGAAGCCCCTTCCTCGCGCCACACCGAGCCGCGAACGTACTCCAGCATGCTTCGGCCGATGATCTTCTGGAGTTCGCGGAGCGTGCTGTCCGTGATCTGGAGGAGGTCGTTGAGGTCGATGATCTCTAGCACCTTGCGGATCATCTGAAGGTCCGCACCGATCGCACGGGTTGCGCCCATGGCCGCCCCCATGCTCGTGCCGGCGATCATCGAGACAGGAATACCTGCCTCTTCAAGGGCAAGGAGCGCACCGAGATGAGCCAGCCCGCGTGCCCCACCCCCCCCAAGCGCCAAGCCAAGCTTCCTCGTCATCGTATCAAATCAAACCCCTTCCGCCCGATCATAGTCGAGCGGAAGGGGGCTTCCAACCTGTAAGGTCGGGCAATCCTAGTACGGCATACCACCCGGCATCGGAGGTGCGGCTGCCGGCTCGTCGTCCTTGATTTCTGCAACAAGCGCGTCGGTCGTCAACAGCATCCCGGCGATCGAAACCGCATTCTGCAGTGCCGAACGGGTGACCTTTGTGGGGTCGATGATCCCCGCATCGAACATGTTGCGGTACTCCTCCGTGGCTACATCAAAGCCGATGCCGTTTTCCTGTTCGCGGATCTTCTCGACGACGATTGCGCCTTCGAATCCGGCGTTGAACGCGAGCTGGCGAAGCGGCGCCTCGAGCGATCGCTTGAGGATTGCCATGCCGACGGCCTCATCACCCTTGAGCTTCTTGCTGTCGAGTGCTTTCGACGCATTGAGCAGCGCGACGCCGCCACCGGGGAGAATCCCTTCATCGACTGCGGCCTTCGTGGCCTCGAGTGCGTCCTCCATCCGGTGCTTCTTCTCGGACAGCTCGGTCTCGGTCGGCGCACCGACCTTAATCACGGCAACACCGCCGGCGAGCTTCGCCTTGCGCTCTTCGAGCTTCTCGCGGTCGTAGTCCGAATCGGTCGTCTCAACCTGGGCCTCGATCTGCTCGATGCGCCCCTGAATCGACTCGGTCTTGCCCTTTCCGCCGATGATCGTCGTGTTGTTGTTGTCAACCTTGACGTTCTCTGCGGTGCCGAGCATGTCGAGCGTGGTGTCCTTGATCTGCATGCCGGCATCCTCGGCAATGACGGTTCCGCCGGTGAGTACTGCAATATCCTCGAGCATCGCCTTGCGGCGGTCGCCGAAGCCAGGTGCCTTGACCGCACAGCTGGTCAGCGTCCCCTTCAGCTTGTTGAGGACGAGCGTCGTTAGCGCTTCACCGGTTACATCCTTTGCGATAAGGAGCAACGGCTTGCCGGTCTGGACGACCTTCTCGAGCAACGGGACGAGGTCCTGGGCCGCCTTGACCTCCTGGTCGGTGACGAGGATCAACGGCTTGTCGAGGAGAACTTCCATCTTCTTGGGGTCGGTGACAAAGTACGGGGAGATGTACTCGCGGTCGAACTGCATTCCCTCGACCACATCGTAGTACGTGTCGATCGTGTCTGAGTCTTCGACCGTGATCACGCCGTCATCGCCGACCGCTTCCATCGCATCGGCGATGATCTTGCCGATCGACTCGTCGTTGGCAGAGATGGCGCCGACCTGGGCGGTCTCTTCCTTCGTCTTGAGTTCGCGGCTCATCTTGCGCAGCTCGTCGACGATAGAAGCAGCGCCCTTCTCGAGGCCGCGCTTCAGCTCCATCGGGTTGGCGCCGGCAGCGAGGTTCTTGAACCCTTCTTCGATCATCGAGTGAGCGAGGATAGTCGCCGTGGTGGTGCCGTCTCCGGCGATATCGTTCGTCTTGGAGGCGACTTCCTTGACGAGCTGAGCACCCATGTTCTCGAACTCGTCCTGGTACTCCTGCGCCTGAGCGATCGTCACACCGTCGTTGGTGATATCAGGACTACCGAACTTCTTGTCGATGATGACGTTCCGGCCTCGGGGACCGAGGGTGATTCGAACCGCATTAGCCAGCTTGTCGATTCCATCCTTCATTCGGCGGCGGGCTTCCTCGCCGAAAATGACTTCTTTGGCCATTCTTTATTCCCCCTTTGGCTGAGCTACTCGATGATCGCGAGGATCTCAGACTCTTTGACGAGCAGGTACTTGTCTTCGCCCTCGATCACTTCGGTATTGGAGAAGCTATCCGAAATGATGATCTGATCGCCTACCTTTACCTCGAGCTTCTCGTCCGTTCCGACTGCCACAACCTCGGCACGTACGACTTTCTCGCTCTTGGCACTCTCCGGCAGCACGATGCCTCCGGCAGACTTCTTCTCCTCAGGATCGAGTCTCTTGACCAGAACGCGCTTTCCCAACGGCTTGATTGCCATCTTCTATCTCCTCCCCTGCAGTTGATTAGCACTTGGAGTTTGAGCTTGCTAACAGATTGTATCCAGCGATCCAATCTCCGTCAAGGGGTTGTTGAGGCAAGAGAGACAGGGTATGTTGGCAGTTGAGGGGGATCGATGCCATCAGGGAAAACGCATCTGCGAATCGAGATCGCGTTACTCGTTCCGTGGGGCGCCGTTGCCGTGATGCTTGGGCATTGGGGACGGATTACCGCGAGCGAGATCGGCGGATTCTTCACGGCGTATCTGTTCTCGATGCTGTTGCTCAGCCCCGATCTGGATCTCGCCAAGAGCGACTCATATCGGCGATGGGGTCCGCTTCGATGGCTGTGGGCGCCGTATGCAGCTGCATTTCGGCATCGGAGCGTCTCACATCATCCGCTGTTCGGGCCGATCACACGGATCGCCTATGTGGGACTGATCGCACTGGTTGCGCTATCGATCTACGTGCTGGTGCGCCGGACTGCTGTACCGCAGTTGCGTGCACCGCTCGATCTTGTGATGGCGGTGCTGATCGGCCTATACCTGCCGAATCTGACGCATATCCTGGCCGACGGAGTGCAATCGCTGTGGGGGCGGCGTCGCGGGCGGTTGTAAGGTCGCCATGGGGCTCCTATACTCGGTGAGATGAATGAGACAATCCTCTATGCGGTCGGTGCTGTTGCTATTGTCGGTTTGGCTGTGGTGTTCTCCTTCTTCGGTCCGTACTACGAGACGGGGATCGCATCGTGGTACGGTCCCGGGTTCGATGGGAATCTGACAGCCAACGGCGAGGTCTACGACATGAACGGGATCAGCGCTGCGCACAAGACGCTCCCGTTTGGGACGCTTGTGCGGGTTATCGATCGTGACACGGGACGGAGCATCGTGGTTCGAATCAACGATCGCGGCCCGTTCATTGAAGGACGGATCATCGATCTGTCCAAGGGGGCGGCCGAGAAGCTCGGAATGGTCGATCGTGGGATTATCGACGTCGGGCTGCGGATTGTGCGCTGGCCGTAGCCGGCAGGGGGCGGCCCACCCTTCACACGCGTTTCGCGATATCATATGCTACGTCGTCTCGTGGAGAGCGGAATCAGTCGTTCGTGCGGACGGCTCTGAATAGCGAAGGAAGGGAGACTGCACTATGAGCCTCACAGTAAGTGAGATGCGCCGAGGAATGGCGATCGTGTACGACGGCGAACTCTACGAGATTGTCGAATACGAGCACTCGAAACGTGGGCGTGCTGGAGCCGTGGCGAAGACCAAACTGAAGCATCTCAAGACAGGGAAGGTGCTGGCAGCCACATTCAAGGGGTCCGAGAACACCGAATCGGCTTTCCTCGAGACGCGCGAGCTACAATACCTGTACCACGATGGCACGGACTACGTGTTCATGGACACAGAGCGCTTCGATCAGTTTCCGATTACGAAAGAAGCACTTGCAGAACAGGCGGAGTTCCTGGTCGAAGGAACGAACGTGCAGGGTCTCTACTACAAGGATGAAATGGTGAAGGTGGCCGCGCCGAACTTCGTGGAACTGAAGGTCGCGAGAACGGAGCCCGGCGTGAAGGGAGACACAGTCTCCAATGTGGAGAAGCCAGCGACGCTCGAAACCGGGGCAGTCGTTCAAGTACCTCTCTTCGTCAAGGAGGGAGACACGCTGAAGATCGACACCCGGACGGGCAGATACGTGGAGCGCCTATAGGGAGGAAGTATGGCTGACAAGAGAGTGGAGATCGTCGACGAAGACGGCCGCATCTCCATTGCTGAAGATGTCATTGCGTCGATCGCTCGTATTGCTGCGGAACGAGTGGATGGCATTGCGCAATCCTCCGGGGGATCGTCTGGCGGTCTGATGAGCATATTCGGCGGCGAAGACTTGGCGCCGAATATCAAGACCGAGCTTTCGGGGGCAGAGGTGCGAATCGAGCTTCGTATCGCTGTGGAGTACGGATATCCAGTGCACGAAGTCGCCCAAGGGGTGCAACAGAACGTGCAGCACGACATCGAAAGCCTGGCAGGTATCAGCGTGACCGGCATCGACGTCTATGTGAAGAAAGTCGCCCCGCCGCACACGCACGATACCGAGGAGTAGGGAGGAGGCTCAAGATGCCTGAGGGAAACACAGGGAGTGTCGGGATTTCCAAGGATGTCGTTACGGCGATCGCGGGGATCGCTGCTTCGGAGATCGACGGGATTGCCAACCTACGAGCCGGAGACAGTACGTTCCGCCGCGGGGAAGGGATGAAACGGTTTGTCGACACCACCGTCGACGGCGATGTGGTGACCGTAACCGTGCGAATCACGGTGCTCTATGGCAATCCGATCCACAGGGTGGCCAAGCAGGTGCAGACGCGGATCAAGGCGGAGATCGAGCGGATGACCGGCCTGAGCGTCAGTGCAGTCAACGTGGACGTTCAGCGGCTTGTGGAGTCGGATGACGAACCGGCTCCGGCGCCCGAGGAGGCTGAGGAGGAATGAGGCAGTTCAGGCTGCTCACCGCCATCCACTATCTCGCGTTCCTGTTTACGCTTGGACTCGGCGTGGTGTTAGTGCTGACCGGAGCGGGCGTGTTGTCGGAGGTCTCCATGGCCGCGGCGCTGACGAGCACGGGATGGATGATTGTTCTTCTTGTGCTTGGTGTTGGGGTGCTGTTGGTGGCGCTGCACTTCCTGCTGGTCCTTGCCGATGATCGCTTGAACGCGGTGCTGTACTCCCGCTCTGGGGAATGGGGACATGTCGAGGTGTCGCCGGGAGCCGTGCGGGAGCTCATTAGCGGGATCCTTCGAAATGAGATCGGTATCGACAGGTTCCGCGTTTTCCTTCGGCGGCATGGCAACGGTGTGGCGATCCGCGTGCGAACCGCGCTGACCCCGGATCAACGCGTGACCGATGTCGGAGAGCGGATCCAGCGTGAACTGACCCAGCATGTTGCGGATCGAACGGGCGTTGAAGTCCGAGAAGTCACGGTGTTCGTGCGAAGCATCCGAGCCCATGACAGCGAGGCAGGGCCAGAGGAGATCAGCGGCGATGAATATGACGCTTAACGGGAAGATCATCGGCGTGGCGGTCGGCCTGCTGGTGGGTCTGTTGTTCATCCTTGTGGGTTGGGAAATCGTTCTCATTCTGCTTGGATTTGCGGTTGTGGGATTTCTGATCGGCATGTGGCTCGACTCCCGTGAAGACATCAAACGTCGATTGCAGAGGCTGTTTCGACGGCTGTTCGGCACGTAATGCAACGGCGCGAAGCACGGGAGTTCCTTCTTTCTGCCCTGTATCGCCGGGAACACGTCGATACCCCGCTGGACGAGATGCTGGCCGAGGTGGAGGCGGGGGACCAACAGGAGTACATCCAGGCGATATTCAACGGGCTTTTCGATCGACGCGACGAGATCGACCGGATGATTGGCGAGAAGACGGTTGACTGGCGATTTGAGCGGCTGGCGTTGATCGATCGCAACATCCTGCGACTCGGCGTCTATGAGTTGCTGTTCTATGAGGACGTTCCCCCTGAGGTCGCAATCGATGAGGCGGTGGAATTGGCGAAAGAGTATGGCACCGATCAGGCACGGTCGTTTATCAACGGCATCCTCGATCGGATCTGGAAGGAACACGGTACGAAATCATGACATCGGGATATGCAGATCTACATCTGCACACCGTCGCCTCGGACGGCACGACCACGATTCGAGAACAGGTTCGCAGAGCCAAGGCAGCAGGGCTCTCTTGTATCGCGATTACCGATCATGACGTGATCGCCCCGGAGGTCTCCGGTCGTGTCCGGATGATGGACGGGGTCGAAGTGATCACCGGGGTGGAGATCAAGGCGGACTTCGAGGGCATCACCGGCGAGGTGCTCGGCTACTTCGTGGATCCGGAATGTGAAGAGATGCGATCGTTTCTCGCAGGCATGAAGACGGCCCGGATCGAACGGATGGAGGAGATGATCCGTCGCTGTCGCGAGGAACTGAAGATCGAGCTTGACCTAGCAGAAGTGCGTGCCGTAGCAGAGGGAAATCTCGGCCGGCCACACCTGGCTCGCGTGTTGATGAACCGCGGGCTGGTCGCCAACCTCTCCGAAGCGTTCAACAAGCTGCTGAAGCGGGGCGCGCCATGCTATGCGCCGATCGACAAGGATGGATTCCGCGATGTCATCGACATCATCCACCGGGCAGGCGGCGTGGCGTCCCTGCCCCATCCATGCTTGATGAAGGTTCCCGATTGGGATCGTTTCCTCGACATGGTGGCGGATGCGGGAATGGATGGGATCGAAGTGTTCTACGCCTACGACCCGGCCAGCCGGGGTGTATCGATCGATTCGCGGATGATGCAGACGATGGCCGAGAAGCGAGGCTTCCTCCTTACCGGCGGATCCGACGATCACGGACCGGACTCGACGAAGGAAAGCATCGGAAGAATCCGCGTCCCGTACGAACGGGTCGAAGCACTCCGCGCCGCGCTGCCGGTTCCTGTCTAGCATTCCAGCTTCCGTCTTTGCCCGCGCTGGATACGGAGATCGTTGTCCCCCCTCTCCCCAACCCTCTCCCGCCAGGGGAGAGGGGGAAATGCGAGCGGC
>Ga0272441_10015386_pt1 | contig 10714 bp, 7 predicted proteins | sample SSMProp6N_FD_193582 | JGI IMG/M metagenome (GOLD analysis project Ga0272441, IMG submission 193582) | Marine sediment archaeal communities from Little Sippewissett salt marsh, Falmouth, MA, United States - SSM-Prop-6N | ecosystem: Environmental > Aquatic > Marine > Wetlands > Sediment ...
TTCACCATCACGCCATGTTGCCAACACAGAACTTGTCGTTCCGACATAATCATAACGTGCTTTCTATACCATTGTTTCAGGCATTTTTTTGCAGTGTCTTGCCTGATGGACCTGACACGACGAATGGTGCAGCCCGAAACCGCCAGCCTCCGGACGGCTACACACCCCGTTTCCTGATGAATTGGCGCGGGAATATGCGCAAATTGCGACCTCGTGCCAAAAGACCGGCATATGTTCTTCCTTTTGCCGCACTGACAAGGGCGCTCGTCGTGATTGCCCGAATTGCCACATGGTCACCGCGCACGTTCACAATTGCATGATCTCGCTCGTTTCAACCTGTCTGTGAGGAAATTCATCCCGCGTCCAGATCATCCCACGTCCAGATCATCCCATGTCCAGATCATTACCGATCATGACCCATCTGCCATGATGCCATCGCGATAGGCCTTGATGGAGCGCACCAGCAAGGCGGCCGTTTGACGTCGCCAGAGCGGATCGACCAGCAGCTTTTCATCCTGCGGATTCGACAGATAGCCAAGCTCCAGCAGCACTGAAGGTACATCCGGGGCCCTGAGCACACGAAACCCGGCATGACGATGCGGATTGTTGATGAGATTGATCTCGCCTTCAAACGATGTGACGACCTTGTCGGCCGCGCGGACCGACAGCATGCGTGTTTCGCGGCGCGTCAGGTCGACGAGAATGCCGGCGACTTCGGCCGCTTCCGATGGATCCAGCCTCTCGCTCGCCATCGCTGCCAGATCGGGTATCACGTCGCGTGCCGCCAGTTCAGCGGCAATGTCGTCAGATGCACGATCGGAAAGCGTGTAAACGGTGGCCCCGCGAATGCGGCGCAATCGAATGGAATCGGCGTGCACCGAAATGAACAGATCGGCGTTGTTCTCGCGTGCAAAGCGAACACGTTGCCCGAGCGAGATGAACTCGTCTTCCTCACGTGTCAAAAGGACCACCGTATCCTCAAGAACCGACAGGGCATCGACCATTTCCCGGGCAAATGCCAGCGTCACATGCTTCTCGATCGTGCCGGATCTGCCGGTAGCCCCGGTGTCGATACCGCCATGGCCCGGATCGATGACGATCGTGAAGGCCCGGTCCCTCGCCTGCTTCGAGCCCGGTCGCGCGCTGCGTGCCTCTCCGCCCTCGGGCAACCAGCTGGAAGCGCTGCGCAAATCGCGATGCTCCTCCTCGGAGACAACCGCGAAATCGCTGACGAAACGAAATCCCGTCCCGGCATCGATCGGGTCGACCGATACCTCATTGAGGGCGAGCGGGCTTTCGGAGATCACAATGAGACGTGAACGATCGTTTGCGGCGAGGCCGTAGCGGATTTCTTCAATCGGTCCGCGCGCCTGCAACTGTTCTTGCGAAACGGCGAAACCGGTCCTGGGCAGATCGATGACGACCCGGTACGGCGCGTCAAGATAGCGGATCTGAAAGTCAGGATCGCGATCAAATTCAAGCACCATGCGCGCCCGTAGCGCATCGCCAACAATGCGTGCGCCGAAAAGGACCAGCGATTGCGTTTCATCGCCGCCCGCGTGATCCCGGCGTTCGGCTTTTGCAAACGGCATCACTGCCTGACATGCAATCAGCAAAATGCCGGCACAAAACGCCTTGAGCCTATGGCTTGCATGATGCGTTGGCTGGAAAAAACCGCGCTGCATGCGGGCAACCTCTTGTCGTCATCACGATTCGGTTCTTGTCAAAGGACGTATCGCGTCACGGGCAATAAGGCAAAATTAGCGGTGCAGTTGCCGGAATCTGCCGTTCTGAAACCTTCAAATTTCCGATGGAACAATCTGACGATCTTGCAAATCACCGGCTCATTCACAAAATGAAGGTGGTTTCTTTGCTTGCCACACGGAAAACGGCAGCATACAACAAAGTTTAGCGAAGAATGCTGTCGGCCAACGCAGTGATTCCCGGTGCCGCAATGACGGCACGGGTGAGTGATCCAGGCAATCCGGCATCTTTCCACCATTTGCTCCATTATTTGTGACCGCGCGTTTCAACCAATATCGGTTGCGCCTGCAAGTCACGTATTTTCACCGCACGCATGTTCGTGCGCCACAGATGAGCCTGACAAGGTTCATATCCATCAGAGGCGTTCTCGCAAAAACGAATGATACAGACACCGAGCGCAACCCACAGTGATTATCGAGCGGAAACCATTTTCCGCCATGTGCCCGCGCCGCCAGTGTCACCCACAGCCGTTGATGCGAGATATTTTTTGATCGGCATCCGATCCCGCAATCTGCCTGCAAGTCGTATTGATCCGATTGCAGCCAGTCGCCCCGGTCGGATCCGAGGAGTACACTTTCAATGCCAGACAAAATGCTTATCGACGCGTCTCACAAGGAGGAGACGCGGGTTGTCGTCATTCGTGGCAACCGAATAGAGGAATTCGACTTTGAATCGCAGCACAAGAAGCAGCTGCGGGGCAATATCTATCTCGCCAAGGTGACACGGGTCGAACCGTCCCTGCAGGCCGCATTCGTGGATTATGGCGGCAACCGTCATGGTTTCCTGGCCTTCTCGGAAATCCATCCCGATTACTATCAGATCCCGCTTGCCGACCGTCAGGCGCTGATACAGGCGGAGGCCGAATCGGCGAGTGCCGATGCGGATATGGACCTGGTCGAGTCGGCACAGGAACCCCCTGCATCGCCATCAAAGACGAAGACACGCACGCGCAAAACCCGCGCGGCGAAAGACGACACGGCCAAGGCCGATGATGAGGCAGCCGACAGCGCAGCCGAAAAGCCAAAGCCGAAAGCGCGCAGAAGCCGAAGCCGGAAAAAGGCGGACACGGCGCAGACGGCCCCCGACACGGCGCCCGAGACGACCCCTGAGACAGCGACAGCGCCGGCAATCTCAGACGACGCGGATGCGTCCAACGCGCAACTGCCCTCGCCTGCACGCGATCTGGAAAATTCCGATCCACAAAACACCGATCTGCAAACCAGTGATGCCAGCCCTGCCGATACAAGACCGGGCGCAGAAGACACCAGCAAAACCGACGCGCAACAGGTCGACGGTGAAGACGACAATGGCGACAACCCGGAAGGTACAGGCAAGGGCTCCGGCGGGCGCAGCATGGCGGCCATCATCGATGCCGACGTCATTTCGGAAGACGCCCGTCAGAATCGCGATCAAAATGGCGATGCCGATCGTGACGACGATGGCGAAGACGATGACAATGATGGCAACGGGGATGCGGATGATGAGGATAACGGTTCCCGGGTTGATCTCGTTGGCGCCGAAGACGCACTGGAAGAATTGCCGGAACGCGCGGACAAGCGGCCGCGCAAGCAATACCGCATTCAGGAAGTCATCAAACGGCGCCAGATCCTGCTGGTCCAGGTCGTCAAGGAAGAGCGCGGCAACAAGGGCGCGGCGCTGACCACCTACCTGTCCCTGGCCGGGCGTTATTCGGTGCTGATGCCCAACACCGCGCGCGGTGGCGGTATTTCACGCAAGATCACCAATCTTCAGGACCGCAAGCGGCTGAAAGAGATCGCACGCGAACTTGATGTCCCGCAAGGCATGGGCGTCATCCTGCGCACCGCCGGCGCCAATCGCACCAAGGCCGAGATCAAGCGTGATTTCGAATATCTGATGCGCCTTTGGGAAAATGTCCGCACCCTGACCCTGAACTCCATCGCCCCGACCCTGGTTTACGAGGAAGGCAGCCTCATCAAGCGCTCGATCCGCGATCTCTACAACAAGGATGTTTCGCAGATCGTCGTGGCCGGCGAGGATGGTTATCGTGAAGCCAAGGATTTCATGAAGATGCTGATGCCAAGCCATGCCAAGGTGGTGCAGCCCTATCGTGAAATCCATCCGATCTTCGCGCGCGCCGGGATCGAGGCCCAGCTTGACAAGATGCTGCAGCCGCAGGTCACGCTGAAATCGGGCGGTTACATCATCATCAACCAGACCGAGGCGCTTGTTGCCATCGATGTCAATTCCGGGCGATCGACCAGGGAACATTCGATCGAGGACACGGCGCTGCAGACCAATCTGGAAGCCGCCGAGGAAGTGGCCCGGCAGTTGCGATTGCGTGATCTCGCCGGCCTGATCGTCGTCGATTTCATCGACATGGAAGAAAAGCGCAACAATCGCGCCGTTGAAAAACGGATGAAGGATTGTCTGAAAAATGATCGCGCGCGCATTCAGGTCGGCCGCATCTCGCATTTCGGCCTTCTCGAAATGTCGCGCCAGCGTATCAGGGCCAGCGTTCTGGAAAGCACCATGCAGGTGTGCGAGGCATGTGGCGGAACCGGTCATGTCCGCTCGATGTCTTCCGTTGCCCTGCATGTTCTGCGCGGAATCGAAGATCATCTCCTGAAAAACACCACCCACAACATCACGGTGCGGACCGATCCCGAAACCGCTCTTTACATACTCAATCAGAAGCGCGATTCGATCGTCGACATGGGAAGCCGTTTCGGGGTCAGGGTTCTGCTCGAGGCCGATCGCAATCTGGGTGGCGTTCACTTCGCCATCGACCGTGGCACGCCTGTCGAATCACCGGTGACGATCGAGGCCCCGGCCGACGGTTCCGCGAAAGGGGCTGGCGAGAGCGCCGAGGATCACGAAGATCTCTGGGCTGAGGAAGCACAAAACGGCACGGCTGCTTCACAAGCAACCAAACAGGCAGACGATAACGCAAGTCGCGAAGATGGAGAGGGCGAGCAGAAGCGCAAACGCCGTCGCCGTCGCCGTGGCGCTCGCCAGAGCGATGATCAGGCTGAAAATCAGGTTGCCGCCGCTGCCGGCGATGAGAAGATCGCCAATGCGCCAGGGTCTGAAACGGACGCGAATGACGAAGAAGACAATGGTGAGGCCAGTGCCGCCAGGCTTGAAGCTTCGGAGGAGCCCGGCAGCGAGGAACCACGCCGCAAACGGCGTCGTCGCGGCAAGCGTGGCGGCAGGCGCAACCGCAGCGAGGAGGGCGAGCAATCCTCCGAAGCACAAGAGGTTTCGGTGAGCAGCTCCGGCAGCGCGCAAGAGGAGGCGGCGGCAAAAAGCGACCTGTCGGAAACCGCATCGAACGGCAAGACGCCTGCTCTTTCGCAGGCAACGGGTGAAGACGCACGGCAGCCCGGCACAGAAATATCGGCCGGAACGGCTGACACTTCGGATGCTGACACATCGGATGCTGACGGCACGGATTTGCCGGAGGCTGAAACGCAACCGGCCGACAAGCCCCGTCGGCGCCCGCGCGAATCGCGAGCGACATCGTCACGGCGCACGCCCGACACCTCGCCGGACGAAGCCGAAGCGGCTGCGCAGAGCGATCGTGGCGAGCAGACCCGCACCGCCGGCGAAAGCGCTGAGGAAACCGCCGAAAACATCGCGGCTTCATCGTCAGTCAGCGGCGACGATGCATCAAGGGGTGCAGCGACGGCAGATGACCATGAATCCGTCGCGGCCAGCGAGGGCGCGAGCGATCAGCCTGCGGCAGAACCGGTCGTGGTTTCTGTCACCGTGACATCGCCTGAAACCGAAAGCGAGGAGCCCAAGAAACCCAAAAGAGGCGGTTGGTGGCAACGTCGGGGTTTCATCTGAGCCAGGCAGCCGGGCATCGATTTGTCCGTATCATGCGAGCGATTTCGCCCGGATGATACGGACAACCGCATTGCAAACCATCAGTTTTGTGGATCGATCTTGACGCAGGTGTCGAGAAACTGCGCCATCCGCGCCATCGCCTCTCTGATCGAGGCATTGTCGCCCGCATAGGAAAGCCGGATCGTGCGGTGACCGTCAACGGGATCGAAATCGATGCCGGGCGTTACCGCGACATGAGCTTCATGCAGCAATTGACGGGCAAAGATCATGCTATCGTCGCTGTAGGCCGATATGTCGACATAAGCATAGAAGGCACCATCCATGGGGGCTGCCTGAACCAGCCCGACCTGCGGCAATGCTTCCAGCAGGAAGTCGCGATTGGCGCGATAGCCGTCACGCACAAGATCCAGTTCGTCGCGCGCAAGAAGGGCTGCTTCGGCGGCGATCTGCGCAATCTCCGGAGGGCTGATATAAAGGCTCTGGGCAAGGCGCTCGACAGTACGCGCGGCCTGTTGCGGCACCACCATCCAGCCGATTCGCCATCCGGTCATGCAGTAATATTTCGAAAAGGAATTGATCACCACCAGCTGGTCCGAAAAGGTCAATGCACTCTCTTCACCGCCTGCATAGGTCAGGCCGTGGTAGATCTCATCCGAAATGAAGGTAATGTCGTAATCCTGGCAAAAATCGATCAGCGCCTTGAGGTCATCGGGCGGCGTGACGGTCCCGGTGGGATTGGCGGGGCTGGCCATCAGCAGACCGGCAATCGGAACGTCCTTTGCCTCTTCTGCCGCCGCCTCGACCATGGCCGGCGTGAGAAACGGGCTGTTGCGCCCGCCTGTTTCCACTTCGATCACCCGTAACCCCAACGTTGCGAGTATGTTGCGATAGGCTGGGTATCCCGGTCGCGTTATCATGACCGCATCGCCGGGATCAAACAGGGCCAGAAACGCCAGATTGAAAGCCGCCGATGATCCGGTCGTCACGATCACCCGTGCCGGATCGAGGTCGATATCGTGGCGCGCGCGATAATCCGCGGCGATGGCCGCTCTGAGGCTGCTGCGTCCTGACGCATCCGTATAGCCGAGCCGGCCATGCTCGAGTGCCTGTCTTGCCGCTGCAAGGGCTGCCTGGGGCGCAGGATGAGCCGGCTGGCCGACCGCCAGCGAAATCACCGGATGGCCGGCAGCTTGCCGTTCGCTCGCAGCCGCCAGAACGTCCATGGCATGAAAGGGTGCGATATTTGCGGATCGATCGGACAGTTTCATCTGATTGGCCTTTTCGAATGCGCGCCGCCGGTTTCACGCCCGGTAATATAAAAGTGTCCATATCGGGCAGTCTCCGCCGTACTTCTGCCGGATTGACCGGGTCTCGACAATGGCGATCTTGTCTTTCACGCGCTAGAACGATGACGGAATTGCTCCGTTGAACGTTGCATGCCCTGGAAAGCGACAGGTTCATACGGACCTTACAAGGTAAAATCGGCGGATCGAAGAGACAAAAGGGTTGCAAGATGCAGCAGGTAAAACGGTTCAAGACATTGGTGGGTCACCTTGCGACAAAAATGCCTGCAAGCTGGCAAGTGGACCGCAAGCGCATATACCTGAAGCCCGTCCTGTCGACGCTGGTCGCGATGTCCATGGTTTCAAGCGCGGCCATCCCGGCATCTGCGCAGGGTCGTGTGCAGATTGTCCGCGATGCCGAAATCGAAACGCTGTTGAAGGATTATACCTTGCCGATTTTGGGCGCAGCGGGCTTGTCGCGCAATGGTGTCGAGATCGTTCTCGTCAACAATCAGAGTTTCAATGCTTTCGTGGCCGGCCGGCGCATCTTCATGAACACCGGCGCGCTGATGACGTCGGAAACACCCAACGAGATCATCGGCGTGATTGCACACGAGGCCGGCCATCTGGCCGGTGGTCATCAGCAGCGTCTGCGTGAACAGATCTCACGGGCCCGCACATTGTCGATCGTCGGAACACTGCTTGGCGTCGGCGCCGTCGCGGCCGGCAGTGCCGTGGGCGCCGATGGCGCCGCTCAGGCCGGTACCGGTATTGCCGTATCATCCGGCACGACGGCAAACCGGCTGCTTCTGAGCTATCGCCGCTCCGAAGAGATGAATGCCGACCAGGCCGCCGTGAAATATCTCAATGCCACGAAGCAATCGGCAGCCGGCATGCTGAGGACCTTCGAGCGCTTTTCGCAGGGTCTGGCGCTGGCCGGTGTCAGGGCCAATCCCTACGAACTCAGCCACCCGTTGCCGCGCGAACGTATCGCGCTTTTGGAAGAGCTCGCCAGGCAAAGCCCCTATTTCGACCGAAACGACCCTGAATCACTCGTCTTTCGCCACAACATGATGCGTGCCAAGATTGCCGCTTTCAGCGGCGGTCACCCAGCCGTCGCAAGGCTCTTTCGCAACGATCCGCGTGGTCTTCCGGCGCGCTATGGTGCTGCCATTGCCACCGACCTGTCAGGGCGTTCGGACAGTGGTCTCAGTCAGATCGACAGCCTGATACGTGAATTGCCGAACAATCCGTATCTTTACGAAATGAAAGGCGAAATGCTGCTGAAACTGCGCCGGCCCGGCGAAGCGGCCGATGCGTTTGCGCGCGCATTGCGTCTCGACAAGGCCAATTCCGGGCTGATCAGGGCCCGTCTTGGTTTCGCCCTGCTATCGACCGGGGAGCGCAACAACATGGACAGGGCCATCAGTGAGTTGCGCGCTTCCATATCCAACGATCCCGACAATCTGGTCGCCTATCGGCAGCTTTCCCAGGCCTATGGCATCAAGGGCGATGTGGCCAGTGCCGAACTGACGATCGCCGAGGGTCATTTCCGGGCTGGGAACAAGCGTGAAGCACAGGTATTTGCAGCCCGTGCACAACAGAAGATGCAAAAAGGAACGCCAGGCTGGCAACGTGCGAATGATATCCTGACAGTTGGTCAGTAAAATCTTCATTTCTGACGTTTCATGAACAAGGGACAAAAACAATGCAAGGTATCGACGTCAGATCACTGCTTCTCTCCGCTGCCGTGGCTGCCATTGTGGGGCTTGCCGTCGTCTATGGCAGCGGACAAATCCCTGCCCGTCAGGCTCCCGCACAGGACGGTCCGCAATCGGCAAATTCCGCGACAGGCCAATCCGCCGGCAACGGCATCGCCTCGCTCGATTCCGACGAGATCGGTCCGCTGGTGCGTGAATATCTGATCAACAACCCCGATGTGCTGCTGGAGGTGCAAAGCGCGCTCGAACTGCGTCAGGAAGCCGAGCGCCGTGAAATGGTGGCTTCGGTCATTGCAGAGCGAGAAGACGATCTGTTCAATTCCAGCATGGACATCGCTCTCGGCAATCCGCAAGGCGACGTGACCGTGGTCGAATTCTTCGACTACAATTGCAGCTACTGCAAACGCGCCCATCAGGACATGGTCGACATCATAGCCAATGATCCGAATGTGCGTTTCGTGTTGAAGGAATTTCCGATCCTCGGCCCGGATTCCCTTGAAGCGCATCGTGTCTCGATGGCCCTGCGGCTGGTCGCACCACAACATTATGAGACATTTCACAACACACTGATTGCCGGCAGCGCGCGCGCCGATGCGGCAAGAGCGCTGGCAATTGCCGAGGAACTGGGCGTTTCACCCGAAGCGCTGACAGCCCGTCTTGACGACCCTGCGATCGAGGCAAGCATCAACGAGGCCTATGAACTGGCCAATGCGCTGGGTATTTCCGGCACACCCTCCTACGTGCTGCGTGACGATACGGTGTTCGGTGCACAAGGGGCTGAAGTTCTGGAGCAGAAAATCGCAAACCTGCGCACCTGCGACAGCGCAAACTGCTGAAGCATACCATGATCATTGTTCACGACGCGGCCGATGACGCCGGGTTGTGGACTGATCCGATAAGCCTGGCCTGCAGCCTTTCACTGAATGATGCGTCGGTATACAAACGGGAAATCATAGCCCAACAAGCGGTCTTGTCATGGTCTGACGAGCCGCCAACATCAATTGAGGTTGCGGATTGATGCCGGACAGCGCCAGACGCGTCATCTTTGTCCTGAACGGGCCCAATCTCAACCGGCTTGGCCTGCGCGAGCCCGGAATCTATGGCGCCATGACACTTGCCGATATCGCCGCCAGCGCGGAAGAGACGGCGCGTCAACTGGATTTTCGGCTTGAGTTCCGGCAAACCAACCACGAAGGCGTACTGGTCGACTGGCTGCACGAGGCGGATGACAAGGCTGCCGGCGTTGCTCTCAATCCCGGCGCCTATGGCCACACTTCCATCGCGCTTCACGATGCGATAAGGGCAATTACCGTTCCGGTTGTCGAACTGCATCTTTCCAACGTCCATGCGCGCGAAGATTTTCGCCACAAATCAATGGTAACGCCGGTCGCGCGTGGGATGATTTGCGGTTTCGGACCAACCAGTTATACGTTGACGCTGCACGCGCTCGCCTCTTTACTGCAAGAATAATGGCCCAAGGACCACTTGATACATGGCAACGAAGAAGTCCGGCATCGATCAGGATACCATCCGTGATCTTGCGAAAATCCTGACCGAAACCGATCTGACCGAAATCGAGGTCGAGCAGGATGACCTTCGCATCAGGGTGTCGCGCGCAGGCGTGCATACGGTAGCGCAAGCCCATTCCGTGCCCAATCTGAATGCCACCGCCGCCGCTGAAACACCACAACCGTCGCCGGCAAGCGAAATCCCTGCCAGGACGAGCAAGAATACCATCAAGTCGCCCATGGTCGGAACCTCTTATCTTGCCCCTGCCCCCGGCGCGAAGCCCTTTATCGAAGTCGGCCAGATGGTCAGCGAAGGCCAGACAATCATGATCATCGAGGCGATGAAGACAATGAACCAGATTCCTGCGCCACGGGCCGGCAAGGTGGCGGAGATTCTCGTCAGCGACGGTCAGCCGGTGGAGTATGGCGAAGTACTCATCGTGTTCGAATAGGCGGTCTTGCGATGTTCTCAAAAATCCTCATCGCCAACCGCGGTGAAATCGCCTTGCGTGTCTTGCGCGCCTGCAAGGAGCTTGGCATCAGCACGGTCGCGGTCCACTCGACGGCCGATCAGGATGCCATGCATGTGCGACTGGCCGACGAAAGC
>Ga0272441_10015387_pt1 | contig 10714 bp, 9 predicted proteins | sample SSMProp6N_FD_193582 | JGI IMG/M metagenome (GOLD analysis project Ga0272441, IMG submission 193582) | Marine sediment archaeal communities from Little Sippewissett salt marsh, Falmouth, MA, United States - SSM-Prop-6N | ecosystem: Environmental > Aquatic > Marine > Wetlands > Sediment ...
GAATACGCAAATGTTCAACCACATTCGGGTTCTCAGGCAAATGCCGCAGTATACCAGGCATGTTTAAATCCCGGGGATACAATTTTAGGCTTTGATCTTTCACATGGAGGTCATCTTACTCACGGTTCACCGGTTAATTTTTCCGGAAAGCTTTACCGACCGGTGTTTTACGGTGTAGATGAAGAAACCGGTGTGATAAACTACGATAAAATAGAGGAAATAGCTAAAAAGGAGCGTCCGAAGTTAATTATAGCGGGAGCTTCTGCGTATTCCCGGGATATGGATTTTAAAAGATTTAGGGAAATTGCAGATAGTGTAGATGCACTTTTACTGGCGGATATTGCACATCCTGCAGGCCTAATTGCAAAAGGGATATTAAATGATCCCATACCACACTGTCATTTTGTTACCACAACAACACATAAAACCCTTAGAGGTCCCAGAGGTGGGTTAATTTTAATGGGGCAGGATTTTGATAATCCTTTTGGGATTAAGCTGAAAAACGGAAATTTAAGAAAAATGTCTGCCTTGATTAATCTAGCCGTTTTTCCTGGTAACCAGGGAGGGCCTTTAGAGCATATTATAGCAGCTAAGGCAATAGCTTTTGGTGAAGCCCTTTCAGATGAATTTTTGCATTATATGTTGCTGGTAAAGAAAAATGCCGCAGCGATGGCTGCAGCTTTTGTTGCCAAAGATTATAATATAATTTCCGGCGGTACGGATAATCATATGATGCTCATAGATCTGCGAAATAAAAATATTACCGGAAAGGATGCTGAAAACATTCTGGTCAAAGCTGATATTACCGCAAATAAAAATATGGTTCCATTTGATGATAAATCACCTTTTATAACTTCAGGAATTAGATTTGGTACTGCTGCGATAACTACCAGAGGTCTTAAAGAGCAGGATATGGCCAAAATTGTAGACTTAATAGATGAAGTTATTACTCATCCGGAAGAGGAGGATGTCGTTTTGAAGGTAAAAGAAAAGGTAAATAAGTTGATGAAAAACCTTCCGTTATTTAACAATGGATAGCAAACGCCGTTTTATGGAAAACCAATAGCCCTATTTATTGGTTTTCCATTTTAATCAATGATTTAACATAAATAAGTCGCCAAAAATGATTGATTTATTCTTCAAGTCATAGATTACGGCATCTTTTTCAGAATCGAAATAAAGACCCCAATATTCAAAATAATCTTTCTTATCATTATTTCCAGCCCTAATATTCTTTAGTTTGGTATCATTTTCAAAGAGGTCTTCCTCAAAGACTGGAATATATATTTCATAGGGAGTTTCAGTAAGTTTTTTGGTAAAATACACATAGTGTTCCGCAATAGTTTGAAGAATTTGCCGAAGTTGTTCTTCAATACTATTATCAAATATATTCTTAATGATAATAGAGGAATCTTTTAAAAAAATAGAAAGTTCTTCAATATCTATTCTCCTGCGATTCAATTCATTTAAGCTTCTCAATGCCTTAGAAAATGGGGAACTTTTAGACCAGCTATTCTGTGTAGAGTATATTCTGCCCCAGGTACCTTTTTGTAAATGTGACAGAACTTCAACCAGCTTAAAATTGCAATCCATTTCAATTACTAAATTTTCCCGGGTAGTATCCGTGGAACAGTTTCGTATGGCTACATTAGAAAAATAATCTTTTTCCAAACTCTTTCTAAAAGCAGTCAATCCCTTTATTTGAGGGTTGTCATCCAGCTTAAGCTTAAGATTATCTCTAAAATTATCCTGTTTGTTTGACATTATAACAAAAAAACTTATTGGTATATATCAAAATTAATTTTAAAAAATAATAGTAGGCTATATAAAACCCATAGAATAAATAAGGTTTTACATGCATTTTGTATTTAACTGACAAGTTTGAAGAAAGAAACGGGACTAGTTTTGCTTAGAAGGAGGGAGTATATTCAGATGAAACCTCTGTTTCTGGATTCGGTAATCAAGGCCTGATCATTCTGTTTTTCAACCCCAAAAACTGCTTTCAGATTCCGTTTTCTATTTTCAATACTGGGAAGTGATAAGGATACATAATTAACCATATCTTTAGTTTTAGTACCTATAGAGAGATAATGAAGTATCTTTTTATCTTTCTCATCCAGGACAATATCATCATTAGCCATCTTTTTCCGAATAGCTGCAAGGGCCTTTTGCGTATAATAGGGGGGATTGGACATTACAGTGAGGACCATAGCCTGTAATGATTTTTGATCTATTTCTGTTTTTACCATATAACCTTCGGGATCAACAGTCTTAAGAATACTGTTTATTCTGTAATTATCACTAAATGAAGACATAAAAACAATTTTTGTCCTGGGAATCACCTTTCGTGCAAAAACCCCTATATCTTCACCGGTTTTCGCAGGTCCTTCAACAGCTTGTGATAATTGTATGTCCAATAAAAGAATGTCATAATTAAATGAAGTGACAGAATTTTCTATTTTTTGTATCGCCCCTTCATAGGTTTTGGCAGTATCTACATGTACTTTAAAATCTTTAAATTCTGTGTCCTCCAGGATAAATTTATATCCCATTGTGGTCATTTCATGATCATCTACCGCTAAAATCCGAATCGTTTTCATGATGACGTTTTTTCTACTGTCTTAAATTTTTCTTTTCCATTAATCTGACTTACACTTTCAGATTCCTTTAATTGGTATGGCACTTGTACAGTTACCAGGGTGCCTTTTCCTGGTTTGCTCTCTAAACTCCAGTCCCCGTTTAATTTACTTACCCTGGAAGTAATATTTTTATGACCAATCCCTTTCTTACCTTTTTTGGTATCAAAGCCCCGGCCGTTATCTTTTAGTGTTACTTTTAATTCACTATCTGTTGAGTCCATTTCAAGATTAATCCTTGTAGCAGCGGAGTGTTTAATGCTATTTTGAAGACTTTCCTGGATAACTCTGTAAAGATTAATTTTAATATCGCCACTTAAGGCATCCCAATCAAGACCTTCATCATATTTAAAATGGTACTCCAGATTAGCTGCGTCACATATATTTCTTAATAAATCTTCAATGGATATTATAAAGTTATGGAATTTTTGATAAGAAGCATCGTTTAATTGGTGAGAAATTGTTCGTATCTCTTCCTGCACACCTTGTAACTTTTCAATAGCCGCGCCGCGCATGCTAATTGCATTATCATCTATTTTTTTGTTCAATCCCAACAACATCATCCGAATACCATTCATCTCACCCAGTATGCCATCGTGAAGTTCCTCTGAAATTCGTTTCTGCTCAGATTGTTTTCCTTCCTCCAGTTTTTGGTTCTGGGCGAGCATCAGTTCAAATATTTCCTGGTTGGCCTGCTGTTGTTGTTGCTGGAACCGCAGATTTCGGTTTTTAGCGCGCTGAGAAATAATAATAAGAACGGAAATTGCCAATAAAAAAAGGCCTATAGCAATACCTATCCATAGCTGCCTTTGTCTTGCCAAAAGTTGGTTTTCCGCTATAAACTCATCCGTTTCAAAACGGATCCGGGCAAATTTGTTTCTGATCTTACGATCTTCTTCCTGGAGACTGTCATTTAAAACCAGGTATTCCTTCAGATAGGACGGCGCATTTTCCGGGTCTAATAAAGGGTATAGCTTTAATGTTTCAAGAACAAGCTGGTTATCACTGCTTTCTTTTGCAATTTCAAGAGCCTCCTGAGCATTGGCTATTGCCAATGTAGTATCTCTTTCAGTCAAAAAATACTCCGCCAGATGGTAGCGACTCATGGCAATTTGATCAAGGTAGTTCTCCTGGATATTAATTTGCAAAGCCTTTTTTAAATTGGCTTCAGAAATTTTCATTTTGCCCGTTTTGAACTGACTATAAGCCAAATTATCAAGGGCAAGGGCGTAGCTTTTTGAATTCTTAATCAGCAAACTATCTGTGCTTACTACCTTTTCGAAGTAGGGAATAGCTTTTGAAAAATCTCCTTGTTCCTTATAAGAATTCCCAATATTATTAGCCAGTATATTTTGTTTTTCATTAATTGATTCTTTTGGTAGTTTGCTGAGGTATTCCGCTGCTTTAGAAAAATAACTCCGTGATAGTTCAAATTCATTCAAGTTTTTGGAAATAGCCCCCCATAAATTGTAGCAGAGGAACAATTGTTCATTATTTTCATGTTTTTGGAAGAGTTCTATGGCATTTATGATATTTATCTCGGCCCCGGTATAGTCCTTTATGTCTTTTTGTATTATAGACATCTGATAAAGTAGTCGGCCCCTTCTGAACTTGTCTCCTAAGGCGGTATAAATTTTTTCAGCCTGGGCGTAGTGGTAATAGGCACTGTCCTTAATAAAATAATTCTGATAAAAATCGGCCAGATCCCAATGTAATGCCGCGAGGATTGAAGAATCTTTAATTTCTTTGGAGAGTGCCAGGGCACTATTGTTGACCTTTCTGAAATTTAAAGAATCATTTTGTAGATACGCCAGCGAAAGTTCGGAATAATACTTCAGCTTTATTGAATCATTTGGTTCACTAATAGCACTCTTATAAGCCTTTTGTAAAAAATCCTTTTGGGCTTTTGAAGGTAGATTTGCGTCTGTTCCATTTTTGATCCACACTTGGGTGCTGTCTAGACTGGGAAGTTCACCATTTAAACGGGTAGATTGATTTTCTTTTTTACAGGAAAAAAAAAGAAGGAAGAGCGATATTAGAACTATATGTTTTTTAGTTACCATAACACTTAGAAACAAATGGCTTCTAATACAAGATAATTAAAAAGCCCTAAATACACTATTTAAGGCTTTTTAATAATTTATAAAACTTGTGAGGGTTGAATATATACTTAAAATTAATTTTAGGTTAGGATCTACCTCCTCCGGTCGGTATGTCATCTCCACCGGTTCCTTGCTCATATAGAGATTGATCTTCGGCGCTGTTATCTGCGTCACAGGAATATAATCCCATACTAAATACTACTATTGCGACAATGCTTAAAACTTTTTTCATCTTTATCGTTTTTTTAAGGGGTTAGTTATTATTGACTAGCATGGGACTAATCTAAAAGGATAACCAAAAGTTTATTGTTTTAAAATAAAAGTATTAGCAGATGTACCTATTCTATGAGTATTCGAAAGGTTTTTGAGAGTATTCCTTTAATTGGAGGGTGATATGGTGTTTTTTGATAAAATCTTTTTTAAACCATCTATATTTTCTTTATAAGATTTGGAGAAAGGCAGTTGTGTTTTCCTAATCTTTAAGAAGCATGTAGATTTTCCATAATTAATTCCCGAGACATAATGCGTGTTCAGGATATAACTTTGGTGAACACGTATAAAATTGGAGGGTAATTGATTTTCAAAAGTCTTAAGGGTTTTATAAGCGCTTATTTTGCTGCCGTCTTTCATGATAAAATCGGTAGCATTATTGTCTGCTCTTAAATAAAGTATTTCATTGGTATCCAGATATTGGTAATCATTGTAAGATTTAAGACAAAGCGTATGAGAAACATCTTCTTTTGGCAATTGTTTTTTAAGCCGTAATAACGTCTTACGAATATCAAATTCATTATAAGGCATCAGCCAGTAGTCAAAGAAATTATTTTTAATAGCATTATAGGCGTACTCCTTGCTTTTTGAGATTCCAATAAGAATGGGAATATTTTTAACATACTGATATAATTCAGTGACCATGTGAAAATATTCAAAAGCCTTGTCGTTTAGGTTAATAAAAACAACATCCGGAGTGTATTTAAGAATCGCATTCAAGCCATCTTCACAGTTTCTAGCCTGACTGGTGCATACAAAATCCCCATAGTCCTCCAAATAGTGCTGCAACTGCAAATTTGAGGTGGCGTCGGAATCAATTATAGTATAAGAATACTCCATGCCAAGCTATTTGGGTACAAAGTAGTAAACCTATTCGAAAAGACACCCTACTTTTACCATAGAATAATTAAGGTTTTTCTACATAAAGTGTTGGAAATCAAGAATATTGAAAGAAAATTCCCTCAAATGATATTGCTAAAGCTTAATTCTGTTCGACAGCAACAAATTCATAGGCCCCAATATCGGGTTCAGAACTGCGATCTGTTCCCAGAAGATCTGAGGGTACCAGCAATGCTGTGTCAGGATCTGCTTTGCCAATTGCCGAATAAGAATTGCCAAGCCTGAAATCGTTTTTTGCAGTATTCCAAAAATCAGCATTCTCATTCAGAAAAACATTGTTGTAGTAGGTATCATTATCAAAATCATACAAAGGATCTGAATCAAACTGATTATTTGTATCCTTAAATTTAATCAGGCAATTCTTGAAAGAAAAGTCAAATGCATTTGTCTCATCAGAATTTAAGGAGAGTTCAAGAGACATATTGCCATCTGCAATACAGTTTATAAAACTAGCTGTAAGGTCTTGTCCGCTTGCACTTGTTTCCTCCACGAGATCATAATTACTGATTTGCAATGCAGCACCTGATCTGAAACCATTACTCCAATAATTGGCTATTGAACAGTGCACAAAAGAATAACTACCCCCATTGGAAAGGATTAATGAGCCATTTCCTGCATTACCCAGCACCAAATTTTCTCCATTAATTGAGGAAGATCTTGCCCAAATATTTATCGCCAGGCTGTTATAAATCTGAGAATTACTGACCGAAAGTTTTGGCAGATTTAAGTCCGAATTACCTTCAACCAATAGTCCTACAGAAGCATTCTTGATGGTAAGATGGTTTATGATATTGCTACTACTGCCGGGAGCCAGCCAAATGGTTCCCCATTGCCCGGGCACCTCTGAGAACTCCGGTTCCAGACGGTCACCCTCAAAAATTACTTCATTTTCCAAAAGAAGCGTATCCATGCTTAAAGTGCCATTTACACTAAGGGAAGCCCCTTCTCCTACCAATATTCCCGAATCTTTATGAAAGTGTACTCTGCTGCCCGCAGCTATATTAAGGGTTTTATCAGATGCTACTCCGGCATAACCATAGATAACATAAGGTTTTTCATTGCTAAAGCTCAGTTGCTCATCGGTAAGAAGAAATCCTTCTATTCTAATTTCATTTCCATCTTTGTCCAGTCCCAAAAGTAAAGTTTCCTTAGTTCCATCAGTATTTTCTGCCGGATAAAGGAATATAGCATCTTTTATTAAAGTCACTAATTGAACTTCCTGCTGTTTGGGGCCTGCATCAAAAAGGATGGCATCTGTGTATAAAAATTCATTCCCGTTTATTGTCGAAATATCAAAAGTTGTTTCGATAAAAATAAATAAGCTGTCTTTGGCCATTAATGGGACATTTTCAAATTCTTTCCCGGCCACACCATCTACATTTAATCTGTAGCTGCTATTATTTCCTTGTGCCAGACGAACACTAGGGATTTGTATATCGTTATTTGATCGGTTATAGACCTTTAGAGAATAAGTACTACTGCCAATATTGGTAAAGACCGTATCTAAATAGACTGTATCCTTTGAAAACTCCAAATTGCCACTGCTCGTATCGTACTGAAAATCCTTCCTGCAAGAACACCAGAGGAGTGTTATCAATAGAATTGGTATAATAAAAAGACTTTGGCGCATATCATATCAGCTAGGATTCTTTGTCACATCTGCAAAAATAGAACGAATTTCTTCTGAAATTCGTATTGGTTTGAGTGTTTCAGGATTAAGAAGGCACCATGTTGTTTTTGAATGTAGCAGAAGAGTATTCGTTGCCGCGTTGTACATCTCAACAACCCTTGTAGAAATGGCTCCTTTGGAATTTTCAATATATGTTTTTAATAGAATAACATCACCCAAACCGGCGGCGCTTTTATAGGTTATGTTATGATTAAGCACTACCCAAATAAAACGCTCCTGAAGCTCTTTTGAAGTCAGGTGCTGCCAATGTTCTTTGGAAATGTCCTGAATCCATTGTACATAGCGGACATTGTTTACATGATTTAGGTCATCAAGATCATCAGGTTGTACAACTAACGTTTTTTCAAAAGCCTCCATCTTATTTTTTCTTGATCCTAATTTCAAAGAGTTTATCCCAGTTTTTTCCTGTGACAAAGAATGTGTCAGTTGTTGGGTTGTAGGCCACGCCGTTTAAAACATCAAGATTTTCATGTTTTTTAACTTTATTCTTCAATCCGGCCATATTAATCACCCCAATGATGGCTCCACTTTCCGCATCAATAATCATCATACTTTCCTTTTGCCAGACATTGGCGTATATTTTTCCATCCACATATTCCAATTCATTGGCTTTATTAAAAATGGATTTATTGGTTACTGTTTCTATATGACTTACTTCCGTGAGCGTCTCCGGATCTAATAACCAAATTTTTTCAGTGCCGTCGCTTTTGTATATCATTTTTCCGTCATTACAGAGCCCCCAACCTTCTTTGCTCTCCCCATATTGAAAACTATTAAGTTCTTTAAAATCAGAAAGTTGGTAAACAAATCCTATGCTGCTGCGCCATGTGAGTTGATAAAGCTTGTCATTTAAAATTGTAATACCTTCTCCAAAATAATTTTTGGCAAGGTCCTTTTGTTGCAATACTTTACCGGTTTTATAATCTATTTTCCTGATGAACGATTTAGCATTTCCACCACTGCCGGTACTCTCATATAAGGTATCATTGTAAAATTCTAATCCCTGAGTGAATGCGTTTAAATCGTGTGGGTATTCATTGACAATTTCATAAGTGTAAATTTCAGGGGCTGTGCCCGACAAAACCTTTATCTTTTTAGTTATTTCCGCTGTATTCCCTTCATATTCAATAACAGCTTTGAGTTCTTTTTGCCCCAAACGTGTTATATCCAGGCTTAGTTTGTCTCCTTTTACCTCCAATACTTTTCCGTCGATGGAATAGCTTATTTTATCTATTGTTTTTCCTTTTTTATTCTTTATGGATACAGCTACGGACTCCTGATTGCTAAACTCATTGGTATTGCCGGCTAACTCAATTTCAAATAACTGTTTGGGTTTTGGATCCCCTTCGCAGGCTAAGAACAGCATAGTTATTATTACAGGGACGAAAAACTTGATGAAATTCATATACGATTTTACTTCTATAGTTTAAGATTAGATAGCCTAATATTGGAAGTTACTCTGAGCAAAAGTATTATTTATTAAATGCTTTAGGGCTAAAATAAGAATGTAAAACGATTGTCCCAAATTTAAATTGGTCGTATATTTGCATGAGGCAAGTCCTACACGACCAGCTCCCTCTGAATCCCCCAGGGTGGGAACGCAGCAAGGGTACGAGGTTGTAGCGGTGCGATGTAGGTAGCTTGCCTTTTTTTATGCAGTTTATTTTGTGTTTTTGACACCTGCAACGGATTAATATAATTCTTCACTTCCGTTCTGAATTAAGATTTCAGTATTTTCTTTCTCTTCTTTTTATTTGTTTATTTGCAAGGTATATGAGACAAAAAATTGTTTTAATTACTGGCGGTTCCTCAGGTATTGGCAGATCTATTGGTTTGCATCTTCAATCCAAAGGATATAAGGTTTATGGTACTACGCGTAACTTGGAGAACTATCCTGAATTTTCAGATTTTCAACTCATAGAATTAGATGTAAGGAATGATGACAGTATTGCACGGGCTATAGATAATTTAATTGCCGCTGAGGGGTATTTAGACGTACTTATAAATAATGCGGGAATTGGAATAACGGGGCCAATTGAGGAAACACCGGAAGCTGAAATAAAAAAAGTATTTGCCACTAATTTCCACGGACCAATTAATACGGCCAGAGCCGTATTGCCGCAGATGAGAAAGCAAAATTCAGGACTAATCATAAATATCACCTCAATAGCCGGATATATGGGATTGCCTTATAGGGGGATTTATTCAGCCAGTAAAGGTGCTTTGGAATTACTTACAGAAGCCCTGAGAATGGAAACCAAAGACTTTGGTATTAAGATAACTAACCTGGCACCTGGTGATTTTGCAACGAATATAGCAGCCGGCCGTTACCACGCACCCGCAAATAGTGATTCGCCATATTACAAATCCTACAGTAAATCATTAGCCATAATCGATGATCATGTACAGGAAGGTCAGGATCCTATAAAGGTTGCAGAAATGGTATTTAGAATTATTAATACTAAAAATCCAAAAGTTCATTATAAAGTTGGAAGTACAATGCAGAAATTTTCATTGATTTTAAAGAAAATTTTGCCTGATAAACTTTATGAACGCTTGTTATTGAATCATTATAAATTGTAGTTTTGTAGGCGCGTTTTTAAAGTAGATACGCAGCTTTCAAAGGTTATTAAAACAAAAGAAAAACATGAAATTTTTTATTGATACTGCTAATTTAGATCAAATTAAAGATGCTCAGGAGCTTGGCGTTTTGGATGGGGTTACTACAAACCCTTCATTAATGGCAAAGGAGGGGATCACCGGAAGAAATAATATCTTAAAACACTATGTGGATATATGTAACATTGTTGATGGTGATGTATCTGCTGAGGTAATTGCGACAGATTTGCAGGGAATGATCAGGGAAGGGGAGGTGCTGGCAGATTTACATGAACAAATTGTTGTCAAGGTTCCTATGATCCGGGATGGAGTAAAAGCACTTAAATACTTTGCAGACAAAGGCATTAGAACAAATTGTACGTTGGTTTTTTCACCGGGACAGGCCCTTTTGGCGGCTAAGGCAGGAGCAACTTATGTTTCACCGTTTATAGGAAGATTAGACGATATATCTACAGACGGATTAAATCTTATTTCTGAAATAAGGCACATTTATGACA
>Ga0272441_10015388_pt1 | contig 10712 bp, 6 predicted proteins | sample SSMProp6N_FD_193582 | JGI IMG/M metagenome (GOLD analysis project Ga0272441, IMG submission 193582) | Marine sediment archaeal communities from Little Sippewissett salt marsh, Falmouth, MA, United States - SSM-Prop-6N | ecosystem: Environmental > Aquatic > Marine > Wetlands > Sediment ...
CTAATAATCATCTGGTAATTACTTCCGATGCGGGATATGAATTCAACCTGTCTGACGATTCGAGTTATGCTCTGGCGGCCCTCGGACTCAATACTTTCTTTGATGGTTATACCGGTAAAGATGTTAGCGTTAACGATGTAATTGCAAATGATCCTTCAAAAATAGCCGCATCCATAACAGGTGTGGCAGGTGATGGTGATAATGCTATTGCTCTTGCAGGTCTTCGAGACGAAAAATTACTTGCCGGTGATACGACATTTACCGAATATTACAGCCTTATTGTTAGCAAGGTGGGAAGCCATTCCAGATCCATGATAACAAGCTTGAGCGCGAGTGAAACATCTCTAACTGCTACCCAAAATCTCAGGGATTCCATTTCCGGTGTAACAATAGACGAAGAACTTGCAAACATGATGAAATTTCAGAGAACTTATGAGGCTTCTGCAAGATTCATTTCGACTATTGACAATATGATCAATACCCTGATCAACGAATTATATGCAGGTTAAATAAATGAGAATAAGTGATTCAAACACCTTCAGGAACTTTTTGTTCAATTACTATAGAATAAAAGAAGACCTGGACAGGTCCAACCAGGAGATTGGAACTGGGAAAAAACTTATAAAGCCTTCAGATGATCCAATCAATGTCGCAAGATCTATTGTCGCACGTTCAACTATCAACAAAATTAATCAGTTCAATAAAAATATTAATTTCAACCTGGCATATTCCAAAGAAGTTCAACTGGCACTTTCAGGTGTCGAAGATATATTGATAGATATTAAAACACAAACCATTAAAGCATTGAACGATACTATGGAAGATGAAGAACGTCAGATGCTGTCTGATTATATCCTCGGTAACATTGAGGACCTGAAAAGTATTGCTAACACAAAATATATGGGTAAATCCCTTTTTACAGGATTTGAAACATCGAAAAAAGCCTATACTACATCAAAAAGTAACGTTGTAAACCTGGATTCCCTGCCTTCAATGATCCTTGGAACGGAAGCGGTCAAACCTTTCGGTGATCTCCCGGAACTCGATAGAGGAATTTATAATATAACAATAGATTCTGATTCTACCGATATTACAATTTCTATGACCGACGAATATGGCAATGTTATCCAGCTCGATGATGATGGCAATGAAGGATCGTCCGATGAAGGCGGCAATAAATTGGCTGACAGCCTGTTCTATCAGAACGCTGCCGGTAAAAGGGTAAATATCGGAAGAGGAATAGAAATAGAATTCGATTCAACATTGACTGCGGGTACCCAAACTTTCAAGATTGAATATTCTGAAGATGGATCAATGGTTTATCATGGAGATGTTGGAGAATATAAAACCAGAATCATGGATGATACCCTGATACCTCTGTCTGTTCCCGGTAACAAGATCTTTCAGGGGGACAGGATTATCAGCACCCGGTTTATAGATGATACAAATGGTTTTACAGTACCCTCTGGAAACGGGGATGTGACATTTACAATTGGTGACGGGGAGACAATATCATCGAATATTGTTCTGACAGAAGGGACAACCTATACCCGTGATGATATCCTCGATCTGCTGGATAATGCCGGTATTTATATTGGCGAGAATGATAATGTCGCAAATACAGTGAATGTTAAAGCATCTTTCGATGAGAACGGTCATCTGAATTTCGGTTATACCAACGAAGCATATGCTGACAGGATCATCATCAGGGAATATTCAGACAATCCGAACAACCTGGAAAATACTCTCGGAATTAAAACAGGTACATATAAAGGACAGGATATTTTCGATGTTCTTACCGATGTTGCTGAAATGATAGAAAACAATACCTTCCGATCGAAAATAGAAAATCCGTCCCCATGGAATGGCTCCAGTGTATCGGAAGTTACCGTGGGTGGTTCCTATACAGGAGATTCCGACAATACTTTTCTATTTACAGTAGATGCAACAGGTGGCACCGTCGGGGTGACTTCTGGAATGACAATTACGGTGACAGATCAATCTTCTGGAGATGTAGTTGCAGTTCTCGATGTGGGTGAAAATTACGAAGCCTATACGGATATCGATGTTACCGACGGTATGTATGTCAGTTTCAGCCCTTATTCCCTTGCAGCAAACGATTCTTTTACGGTGAGTGCCGTCTCCGAAAGAGACAGGCTTGAAAGACTGGAAGATGCTTTAGAGCAGGTTACTGCCCAGTCAGTGAAGGTTGGATACAATATCGACAGATTGGAAGCTGCCGAAAATCGTTTGAAAAATTTGAACCTGACTCTGACTGAAGAACTGTCGAACATGGAGGACGCTGATATTGCTGAGTCTTATGTTAATTACCAATCCGACGAAATAAGCTATAATGCAATGATGCAACTTCATGCAAGATTCCAGAATCTGACCCTTCTGAATTTCATTTAATTTTAACTCGAACTGATTTAATTAATCCTCCTATAATAGAGTAATATCTATTTTTTTAAGGGATTTTACGAATGGTAATAGAATAAAATGATTATTGATTTAGCTTCGAAAGCGACGGGTTACATTTGCTTTTACGTTAATTTGTATGAGGGATAGCAATCTTTAATTATGTTGTTATAGGTTACGTATATCTATGTTCCTAATAATTTAACTCCGTACAGAGTGACCACGTTTAAAATATATTATAGCTATCACATTCCCTTAAATTGCTTTAATCCCTTACATAAAAATTCCATGTTCCGATGGGACCTCTTTGACCATTCTCATTTATGAGAACTGCATTGAGGTTGTAAAATCCTTCAAGAATTACATCCGGAACTTTAAGACTTAAAAGAGTCCAATCCACATCAATATTAGCGGGAAGCAAAAGTGGTACTCCTTTAACCTCTGGTGTAATCCAATAGGGTGTAATGAACTGTAAATTACCTTCAGGGGTTACTAACCAGATATATGCAAAAACATTTCTTTCTGTTTCGTCATTCTGAATTCGCATTCTGAATTCTAAATTATCACCCGGACCAAACTGGATATAATTAGTGCTTGGCGTGATTGTTGATGGATTTTCCCAACCGGTTGTAAGGTAAAGTGTTTCCAACCTGAATCTTTCCGGATTTAAAAGTATTACTTTATTTTGATTTTCCGGGAAAAATACCTTTGTAATCTCTCTTGAGACATCAATCCTTTTGACTAAATCACCCGTCTCGACGTCAATTTCAAATAAACCATAAGGAGAATTATATGGCGGTTCATATTCAGTTCCATTGTCAAAAACAATTACATGATTATTGCTCATGGCCCATTGAGCCTGCACCCTGCTATCATCATTAACATAACAGGCAGTTGGGTTTTCTTGTATTTGACCATAAATTTGTTCAAAGGAATTAGTATCAATACACCATGCATTATAATGACCCCAGATAAACAAATTATCAAGTTCAGGTATTGGTAAAAGATAAGGTATGATTTTAGGCGAGTATCTGTTAAATTCAACATTTATTTGCAAATCGAACCTTTTTGCGATTTCCTTATTACTCAGGTTTATAAATACAGCTTCTCTTGAATAAGTATCTTCAACATATTCATTTATAAGACAAATATATCTCTCAAGGGGATCAACAACAAAGCATTTTAAAGATTTAAATGATTCTATGCTAATATCAAACGTTTCAATTATTTCATTCATTTTTGTTGATAATTTGTAAAATTTCAATATTCCGGTTTCTTTATCTTTTCGAATAATCCAAATTGAATTGTTGTATTCATCATAAAAGGAACCTGCACCGGTTGTGGTTTCAAGTTCAAAAGGCTGCCAGTAATTTACATTATTAAACGGTTTTATGAATTGGGCAAAGGTTGTATGGAATGAAATTATTTGATTTAAAGAGGGATCGGGATCTGTAAAAAAGGACACACTTGAACTGATATTAAAAGGAAGATCGAGATCGTAAGAACTTTCATCATCAAAAAAATATTCTTTGAAATTTTTACTCTCTATAATTACTGCACCACTACCATCAGGATAATGAGCTATCCTCTGTGGAATTATATCAGTTCGGTACAATACTCGCTTTTTCGGTAGCATCAGTTTGAAAAAATCAGGTCCATATTGGTTTGAAAGCAGTGTTGGAAAGTCATCTCCCTTAACTACACTCCAGTCTTCAGGAGAATAAGAAAGGGGAATGCTGGTTTTTACACCTCCGGTATCCAGGTTTGCAACTTGAATAAAAGGAGAGTCTCCCGATGCAAAAATCACGTTTTCATTTTGACAATACAAAAAATCTTTAACGCTTCTCAGTTCAATTCCTGGTAAATAGCTGAGTGAAAAATCATCCAAACTTATAAAACATGGCTTGTTTCTCCAGGTAGCTTGATTTTTAATTAGTGTGACTATTCTTTGTCTTTCCCTATCAAGAACAGGATAACCATAAAATACTGAGTTTTCTTCGAGGGGCATAAAATGGGGAGTATCGGATTTATCTTCCAGATCTAAAACATGCAAGACAGTTGCAGGAACATTTTCAGCCCATCCAAAGATATAAACATAATTTCCAGAAGATGATTGCATTAGTTTAGTTTTTAGAGAATTATAATTATCGAATAGAAACAATGCTATTATTTCTTTTGAATCGATATCTAAAGACCATAAAGAATCATTTTTCAGTAAAAGTATTTTTTTGTAATGATCGTTCCATCCCTGAATATCATATACTGTTTCAAAAAAAATATTTTCAGGAACTTCTATCATGAAGGAATTCTCATTTTCCAAATCGAACACGCAAAGTTGATGAGCTTGTATATTATTACCAAAACTATAAATTAACAGACTATTTCCTGCTTCCGATAAAAATAGATTTAAATATTTATAATCCGAATCCCATTCTTCAGGATAGGAAAATTCTGTCCATTGAATTTCAAGATTTCGATATCGATAAATCTTGTCAGCTACAAAATATACTTCACCTCTTTGAAAGGAAGCTACGGCATCTACTTGTCCTTCATACATAGTCTGAAATTTTTCAGGGTCATGGAACTCTCCCTTTTCATCAATGTGAAGAAATCCGAACTTAGAATCTTCATATGTGGTAAAAAAAATGTCCCATCCAGCACTACCTGATTTTAAAACGACCGGAGTTCTCAACCTTCTGTCGCAGGATAAACTATCTCTAAATCTTGTGGTTGATTTGTCAATAATCATTAAATCCTCACCAAGATACTCTGAACCTAAAAAATTGCTACCTGTCGAGATAAGGACATAAGGGGAATCGGGAATTTCTAGAAATACTCCATTATAAATTGAAGTATTACCCAAACCAAAATTTTCAACCTCAGTCCATTCGGCGGTCAAGGTTGGTGGGATTAAAATTACAAAAATCAATAAGAAAAATGCTAAAAATGATTTTTTCTCAAGCATTATAACCTCCTATTTCTATTTTCATAATATTTCTAATTGATCGTATACTTAGCTCCGAATAGGTAATTGTATTCGAGTTAAGACATGCAGTTAGTAGTCAGTAAAACATTTGTTTTTGGCAAAATCTTATATTACTTATTAAGTATTGCAACTCTAGATTCTACAACTAACTTAGATTTGAAATTTTCAGGTTAAATCATCTCAAAATATGAACACCGGTTTTGCATTATCTGTTGCATTTTAATTTAAAGCTGTATTATTCAATAGTGACTGCTTCACTACCGAACATCTTTGAGAAATCTTCGTTCCATAACTCGACTATATATGTACCTTTCTCATACACGTCGATAATTGCCTCGAAATCAAACCTGCACATACATCTCATAGCACCGTTAGGTAAAGTCTCGATCTCTCTGATGATGATTTTTCCACTTTCAGTTTTTACCTCGGGTACTATTACCGCTCCACAATTATAGACAACATTGAAATGCTGAACGACTATTGATCCATCCTTGACGAATATAACAACACTTTCCTCTTCCGAATCTTCAGATTCTGGATAGAAATAGGTTGGTTCGCCTTTACATTCACTCTGTTTATATGACAACTTTTCGTTTTCAATTTTTATTTTTTCTTCAGAAAATTTTTTGCCGGTCGATTCATTAACCACTCTTACCGTGTATTCACCAGGTTCAATGTTTTGCAAAGTCCCATTTACATCGAATAAACAGAGGCAGTATACTGGACCATTCTTGCCATAAGTCTCTAATTCGACAAATGTTATTACATTATCCTCAACCCTTGATGTCAATAAAATATGTGCGGCACAATTATATTCAACATCGGTATGTTTCATGAAGAGTGTATTTCCATCAATGGTTAATGTGACTTTTCCATCATGTGAAAAGCTCTCATCTGAATAATAGCTTCCCGAGGTGGGCTTGCCCTTGCAGTTTGTCGATTTATAGGAAAAATCCCCCTCGATTTCGAATTCAAATTCACCAAATAGATACGCTGTTGTCTCCTTGTACACCCTTAACGAATAAGATCCCGGTTTGAGATTTTCGATTTTAGTCTTTAAATTGAATCCGCATAAACAATTGGCAGGCCCCATAGGAAGTATTTCATGTTCTATCATGACAATCTCGTATTCGCTTTCAAAATAGGTTATAAACTTTATAACAGCTGCACAGTTGTAAACAACACCAATATGATTGATAGTAACATTATTTTCTTTGACAGAAACATCTATTTTACCGTCAAAATCGGTCTCTTCGTCACCTTTTTGATCGGTGTATATAAGATCCCCAATACAATCGCTCTGTGAATGACTTATACTGCTGTTGAAATGGAAGGGATATGTAAAAATATTTACTATATCCAGAGTATCTGGTCTGGTAAACGCAATACCCAGCACATAATCCCCAGATGCAAATACTGGGGGATCGGTTTCAAGACCCGGCAAATTAAATGAAAATAGATTGAGGTCCTTTATTGTAAACCTGTCAGGAATAAATAGATCGGGTACTGCATGAGTCAGAATATTAGTCCAGCGAGGAACAGTAAAATATTTAAGGGATTGATCAGGCATAAAATAGAGTTTACCGGTAGGATCAAGCAGCATTATATAAAGATCTCCTGACATCCCTTCATTTCCATTACTGCAGGATATGAAAATATTCATTCTATCACCAAAGTTATACTCACCTGAATCTGAAAATATGGTGAATTCAATACTTTCAGCATTATGAAAGCCTAATGAAACAAACAGTAAAGCGAAAATTGAAAAAATTCTGATAAACCTCATTTTTATCCTCCGTGAAATGATGATTTAAAATACATGTGTACTTAATTTTATAACTCTTGGAAAACCTCCGCTAACAAATTTCGAACTCATATATTAATATAATTGTAAAATTCTTTTTTTTCAACCAATGGAATTCCCAAAATACTCGACTATCCATGAATAAATACTGATAAATAAGCGAAATCTCGAGATTCTATTCTATCGTTTTTTCATCAAGAAAATTTTAAATACCTTAATACTGAATATCATCCTTCTAAAAGTGTGGACAAAACCGGACTTGACAATTAGAAAGTATCTGGTTAAATTATTAATAAGAAGCCTGAAATAATAATATTCAGGAGGTAGATGGATATGAGCATGAATGATGAACAGAGAGAACTTATTCAGAAACTTTTTCAGAGTATCGAAGAATCTTTTCTGTCATCGGAAAAGATTCAGAGCTCAATTGAAGAATTAAAGGACAAAGGGGTGGATCTGGACCTTGCTGTTGCTGTTTTGCTTTGCCTTGGTAGTGAAAAAATTTCACCCAAAAATATGCAAAAGAACATGGTGAATTTTCCATCTTCCGAAAAAAATTTCGAATTTAATGAGCTGGATAAGAAATTTTTAAGGGCTCTCGGTATTAATCCAGATAAATAAAAAACTAATTTCTGCTTTAAAGTTTTGTTGATTCTCCGGGATTAAGTATAAAAACTTCAGCTCTATTACCAACCTTCGCTTTGAATTCCATTGGATCTACTTCGATTATCGGGAAAGTGTTGTAATGCATCGGAATCACCTTCCCGGCTCCAATATATTCAACAGCTCGCACTGCCGACTCGATCCCCATTGTATAGCGATCTCCAATAGGTAATATAGCAATATCAGGTTTTAAAAATTCACCGATCAATTTCATATCCATGAATAAACCCGTGTCACCTGCATGATAAACCTTTTTGCCATCCATCTCGATGACAACACCGCATTCATGACCCAGATCCGATGAATGTTTCGCATCTGTCATGTGAACTATCAAACCGTCCAATTTTATCGATCCACCACGATTCATCCCTTCAGCCTTCAAACCATTGGATTCTGCATCTACTGCTATTTCGTGGATAGAAACAAGAGTAGCCCCCGTGTTCTTGCAAATCTGATAAGCGTCTCCAAGATGATCACCATGACCGTGAGTAACAATTACATAATCAGCATCTTTTATTTCGTCAGCTGAAAGAGCTGCACTGGGATTACCGGTCAAAAAAGGATCAATTACTACTCTCTTAGAACCTTCAACAATGAATCCCGCATGTCCTAAAAACTTTATATCCATGACACTCTCCTTTTAATAGTGTTTCTTCCAATTTTGAATAATATTTTAACACTCAATGGGGAAAAGTCAAAAACCCGCAATAATCCCATTCAGTTAAAAAAAAAGGGGATTCGTTGTCGAATCCCCTGGATCTATAAAACTTAACGGAATTAAATTACTTTGTACTGTTTTCCGATTTTTGCAAAAGCATCTATTGCTTTGTCGAGATGTTCTTTCTCGTGTGCAGCAGATATCTGTACTCGTATCCTGGCCTGTCCCTTCGGAACTACAGGAAATGAAAATCCGATCACGTAAATACCTTCTACTAAAAGATCTCTTGCAATATCCTGAGCTAATTTTGCATCACCAAGCATTATAGGTACAATTGGATGAACTCCTGGTTTTATGTTAAAACCATTCTCGGTCATCTTGTTCCTGAAATACATCGTGCTCTCTTCGAGTTTATCCCTTAACTCTGTGGTTTTTTTAAGGATCTCGAATACCTTGATTGCACCATAAACTATCGGGGGTGGCATTGTATTGGAAAAAAGATAGGGTCTCGAACGCTGTCTCAATATCTCGATAATCTCTTTTCTACCGCTCGTAAATCCACCGGATGCTCCGCCAAGCGCTTTGCCCAATGTACTGGTTATAATGTCTATTCTGCCCATTACACCATTGTGCTCGTGAGTTCCCCTGCCTGTTTTACCAACAAAACCGGTTGCATGAGAATCATCTATCATTACCATTGCATCATACTTGTCTGCAAGGTCACAAATCTGATCAAGCTTGGCAATATTACCGTCCATGCTGAAAACACCATCTGTTGCAATCAATCTCAACTTTGCATGCTGTGTTTCCCTCAATTGCTTCTCGAGATCTTCCATATCATTATTCGCATAACGTTTTCTTTCAGCCTTGCAAAGTCTAACACCATCAATAATGCTTGCATGATTTAGTGCATCACTGATAATTGCACATTCGGCATCTAACAATGTTTCGAACAATCCACCATTTGCATCAAAACACGATGAATAAAGGATCGTATCCTCGGTACCAAGAAATGAAGCAATTTGCTTTTCGAGTTCTTTATGAATGTCCTGGGTTCCACAAATGAAACGAACTGATGACATACCATAACCATGTGTATCAAGACCTTCCTTTGCTGCTGCAATCAAATCAGGATGGTCACCAAGACCGAGATAGTTATTTGCACAAAAATTTATAACTTCTCCATCTTTGACTCGAATATTTGCTCCCTGGGGGGATAGAATGATCCTTTCATCCTTGTACAAACCTGCATCTCGAATACTTTCTAATTCCTTTCTCAAGGAATCCTTTAAAGCACCATACATATATTTCTACCTCCTGGGAATATTGAGAATTTTAATAATTGTAATCATTGACATCCAAGTATTATAACCTATTTTTTTTTAAATTTATAGATCATTATTCATGATGAGATATAAAATAATTTGCTTGTTTAAAAACTTGGATTTAGATATACAAAGAATAGAGAATTTTTAAACAGGAATTTGTTTTGAAAAGCATGATATAAAATCAGCAAGATGAATCACTTTAACAATTATTCCATTCAATTTAATTTGGAAGATCCTGAAAGATCTTCTATTTCTGCTTCACCATTGATGGAAGGTGGAATACGATAATAACTTAATATCCTCAATGCTATATCTCTAAATACTGGTGCCGCATCCTTGCCCCCTGTTGCATCATGCCCTTCAGGTTCATCAATTACCACATATATTACGAATTTAGGATTCTCCACAGGAGCAAAACCAATAAAAGAAATAATATGCTTCTCGTCAGAATAACCTTCGTTCCTTATGTATTTTTGAGCGGTACCCGTTTTACCGGCAATACGATAACCTTCGATCCCTGCATTTCTCCCCGTACCGTCTTCAACTACTTGTGTCATTATTTCAGATAAATCATCGGCTGTCTTCTGGCTGACGACCCTTCTGACTACATTGGGATAATATTGAGTCAATACATTACCATTTTCATCCAGAATGGCTTTAACAAGATATGGTTTTCTTAGAAATCCTCCACTGGCAATGGCTGATACTGCCGTTATCATCTGTATCGCCGTTACTCCAATTCCCTGCCCAAAAGATATTTGACTCCTTTTTACATCTGACCACTCATCCAGACCGACAAGTGATCCAGCTGACTCTCCCGGAAGATTTATTCCTGTTTTCTCTCCAAAACCAAAA
>Ga0272441_10015389_pt1 | contig 10712 bp, 6 predicted proteins | sample SSMProp6N_FD_193582 | JGI IMG/M metagenome (GOLD analysis project Ga0272441, IMG submission 193582) | Marine sediment archaeal communities from Little Sippewissett salt marsh, Falmouth, MA, United States - SSM-Prop-6N | ecosystem: Environmental > Aquatic > Marine > Wetlands > Sediment ...
AATGCGAAACGCACACGCTGCACGACGTTTCCTTTCTTGGCCACGATCATCCCGACGATGCCGACGTTGAGAAGCTCATGCTCAATGATCGAGCCTTCCGAATTTACAAAGATACGGCGCGACGCGAATTCGTCATAGACCGTTTGCGTCGTCAGGACGTTCGGATTCTGAAGGATGATGTGGTTGTAGTGGGTGGCGAGCTCGATTTTTTCGCTCAGCGGGATCACTCGCGGGTCCTTTGCAGGTGTGAGCAGGAAATCCTCCTGAACCACAGGTGCCGATGCCAATCGTAGTTTCTTCTCCCGGCCTCTCCCGACATGCGCCGCAGCCGCACAGGTGTTTGCCGCGATCGAGTCGGCCCGATCGGGGTCGGAGAAGGATGCGATCGCCTTTCCACCTTCTGCATAGGCACGTATGTGCCCACCTGAGGTGAGTGCGGTGGACACACCGGACAACTCTTTGCCCTCGTAAACCACGCGGATCTTCCGATTCTGCTCGTAACGGAGGTCTGCATATGTTGCGGGCAGACCCGAGACGACTTTCGCGAAGGTGCTTTTCATGATCGACCTCGTCGTGTGAGATGTAGAGATCTTAGGAGGGAGAGGGCGATACAGCAACGCACACTTCGATTGCCCTCCAACGACCTGTCTCTGTCCGTAGGTTGGTCGATTGCGTGGAAAGGTTCATCGGAACCCGGTAAGGTGAGTGCGGGGTGGGGCGGATGTGGAAGGCATTTACGAGTCTGTTTGCCGCAGTTGCAGTCGCGATGCTCGGCATCGGGATCATCGCGCCAATTCTTCCCTTGTATACGGAAACGTTTGCCGCCAGTGGGCTCGCAATCGGGCTTGTCTTTGCCGCCTTCTCGATCTCCCGATCCATCTTGGGCCCATTCGTGGGGCGCTTCTCGGATCGGTTCGGACGCAAACCGATGATTCTCATCGGATTGGGGATTTTCGCTACGGTCTCACTTTGCTACTCGCTTGCAGCAAGCATTTGGCAACTTGCGCTTGTGCGGGCGCTGCAAGGGGCGGCCTCTGTCATGGTGACTCCGATCGCGCAAGCCTACGTAGGAGACATCACGCCGCCGGGCAAAGAAGGGCGGATGATGAACCTGTTCTACTCCTCGATGTTCTTCGGTGTCGCGCTGGGGCCGCTGCTCGGAGGCCTACTCACGCAGTGGTGGTCGTTCCATGCGGCCTTCGCGGGCATGGGGATCTTGAGTGCAATTTCCCTGATCTTGGTTGCGGTGACGGTTCCGCTGGATGAACGACGCCAGCGTAGCCGGGACGCGGTGCAGGAACGACAGCAGGAATCGATCGTGCCGTTGAGGAAGATTGCAAGGCATGATGCGGTCAAGGCGATTCTCGCCTATGTCGCAACCCGCGGCATGTGGCGACAAGGCTTCAATGCGTTCTACCCGCTGTTCGCGGTTTCGATGCTTGGATGGACGGAATCGCAAGTGGGGCTTGTGCTGTCCGCCTACTTCTTCGCAGGAGGGATTTTCCAGATTCCGTTCGGGTTCTTGGCCGATCGATGGCCTCGGATGCCGCAGATCGTCTTCGGAAGTTTCACTGCGCCGCTGCTCTTGCTGTTGATCCCATTCGTCCGCTCTACCTGGAGTGTGCTGGCGGTCGTGTTTGCGATTGGTGCGTTGTCGGCATTCTCGCGAGCCTCGATTCTAGCCATCCGTACGCAGCTCGGACGCTCGCATGGGATGGCGACGCTGGCAGGGCTCCACGGATCCGCATTCGCCAGTGGACAGGCCGTCGGACCGCTTGCGTTTGGCGCAGTGGCGGATGCCATGGGCCTGGGCGCTGTGTTCCCATTTGGGAGCTTGCTGGGCGCATTGGGATCGGTGGCCGTCGTGCTCTGGCTACGACGGTGGGGCGGGATCGAGATCGAAGCGGGGTCGGTCGCAGCCGACGGTGCCAACTAGAGCAACGACTCGATGTACTCCCCGGTCAGGAATCCCGGAAGTCCCACGTACCGGATCACTCCCTGGCGGTCGAGAACGAACGTTGTCGGATAGCGCGTGACATCGTACTGTAGGTCGATCGGATTCCCGTTCTTGCCTCCCGGTTCCCAGAGATTGATGAAGGCATGAAAGCCCCTGCTCTCAAGGAAGTGGATGCTGTCTTGCTTCTCGAGATCGGTAGAGACCGTGATGGCAACCAGGCCTTGGGCTGCGTAGGTCGTGGTCAGATTGTCCAAATGGGGCATGCTGGTCCTGCACGGGTTGCACCAGGCCCCCCAGAATTCCAGCAGGATGACTTGACCGCGATAGTCGTAGAGCCTAACTTCGTCTCCGTCATAGGTGTGTCCGGTGAAATCGGGCGCAGTATTCCCGAGCCCGATGCCTTCTGGAGGCCCGTCCACACTCACATTGATCACCAAGCCGTCCGACGCCGAGTTGCCCTTCGCGTCGGAGACGATGAGTTCCGCCAGATAGGTTCCTCCTGCCGTGTAAGTGTGCCTGAGAATCATGCCGAAGTCAGTTCCGGTTACTGGATCGGATCCATCACCGAAATCCAGCGCATACGAGATCGCATTGCCGTTTGGATGGAAGGATTGGGAGACATCGAAGAGCACCTCAAGGGGGGCTGGACCGCTCACGACGGGGCCGGCAAGAATCGCAATGGGCGCGGTCGAGCCGAAACAGCCTGACAGCAATGCGGCGACGAGGGCAAACAGCAAGCGTTTCAATAGGGGTCGGATACGCATCTTCTCACCGGGGAAAGTGTATTCCGCGCCCGCCTGCGCCGCGACCTCACGTGCGTTGCTGCGCGAACCCATGGGTCAAGACGATCCCGGGGACGTGTGTCCTTGCCGATTGCTCCGCCCGTGGGGTCCTGCAAGAGAGAATTGGCTTGACTTCGGCATTTGACGTCGCTAACATGGCTTGTGATCTTGACATGAATTCAAGAGAGACGAGATATCGACCCCTTCTGATCTATATTCCCGTGCCCCGCTAGCGGGGCGTTACAGCCATTTCCTTCTTGAGATTGTCGATGGATGAGAACCCTTTGGAGTTGGAGTGTCAAGGAGACTGAGTCATGAAGCGGTATGAGAAACTGACGAGAAACCCTGGAGAGCGTGAGGAAGCCGTCCTTGCGTTCTGGGAGGAACATCAGACCTTCGAGAAGAGCCTGGAGATACGAGAAGGAGCGCCCCGCTACGTGTTCTATGAGGGTCCTCCCACTGCAAACGGGAAGCCCCACTTCGGACATCTGATGCCGCGCGTGTACAAAGACTTGTTCCCACGCTACAAGACCATGCAGGGCTACTACGTCGGTCGCAAGGCCGGCTGGGATACGCACGGTTTGCCGGTCGAGCTGGAAGTGGAGAAAGCGATCGGAGTCAACAGCAAGCCGGAGATCGAGGAATACGGTGTCGAGAAGTTCGTAGAGCTCTGCAAAGAATCCGTGTGGAAGTACAAAGCAGATTGGGAACGCATGATGCTGCGGATGGGGTTCTGGATTGACTTCGAGGACGCCTACGTCACCTACACAGATGGCTATATCGAAACGGTATGGTGGGAACTCAAGCAGATGTTCGATCGAGGCTTGCTGTATCAGGGTCACAAGACCCTGCCGTACTGCCCGAGGTGTGGCACAGGTCTCTCCTCGCACGAAGTCGCGCAAGGATACAAGACGGTTGAGGATCCCACGGTGACGTTGCGGTTGCCGGTGGTCAGTGATACGGATTGTGCGTTTGACCTGGAGCCGGGAACCAAGACTTCGATCCTTACATGGACGACGACGCCCTGGACTTTGCCTGCAAACGTGGGTGCGGCGGTCGCCGAGGCGGCGATCTACGTCGAAGTTGCTCAGGGCGATGAACGGCTCATCTTGGTCAAGGAGCTTGTCGAGAAGACGCTGCAGGGGGACTACAGGATCGTTCGCGAGTTTGGAGGTGCGGCCCTGGTTGGCTTGAAGTATGAACCTCCGTATGCGTTGACGCGAGAAGACGCAGCACACCGAATTTACGCTGCCGACTTCGTGAACCTCGAAGACGGAACCGGGATCGTGCATATTGCCTCGGCGTTCGGTGAGGATGACTACCAGTTGGGGCAGCAAGTGGGCCTCCCATTCGTCCAGCCCGTAGACCTTGCCGGCCGATTCACTGAGGAATTCCCGCTTGGCGCTGGAGAGTTTGTGAAGGACGTGGATGAACGCATCCTGAACGACCTGATGCAACGGGGTCTTCTCTACCGATCGGTGCCGTACGAGCACGATTATCCGTTCTGTTGGCGATGTGATACGCCCTTGCTATATTACGCACGTGACTCGTGGTACATTCGCACAACCGACGTCAAGGACGAACTCATCGCCAACAACGCGTCCATCCACTGGTATCCGGCACATGTCGGCGAAGGTCGGCTCGCAGGATTCTTGGCCAATCTCAAGGATTGGGCGCTCTCACGTGACCGCTTCTGGGGAACGCCGCTCAACCTCTGGGTCTGCGAGGACTGCGAGCACGTCATGAGCGTGGGGAGCCGCGAAGAGCTGGTTTCGCTATCCACCGATCCCGAGCTTGCAGGGGCGGTTGAACTGCACCGTCCATCTATCGACCGGGTCTCCTTGCGGTGCGCACAGTGTGGCGGTACGGCGCACCGCGTGCCGTACGTCATCGATACGTGGTTTGACTCCGGGAGCATGCATAGTGCGCAATGGCATTACCCGTTTGAGAACGAAGCGGAATTCAAGAGCAACTTCCCTGCGGACTTCATCTGTGAGGCGATGGAACAGACACGAGGTTGGTTCTACACGCTGTTGGCCACCAGCACAATCATCCACGGCCGCGCGCCATTCAAACACTGCATTGGCACCGGGCTGGGATTGGACGGCGAGGGCATCAAGATGAGCAAGAGCAAGGGCAATGTGACAGATCCTTGGGACGTCATCGGGCCCTATGGTGCGGATTGCGTTCGATGGTACCTGTATTCGTCGAGCGCACCCTGGAAGTCGAAACGTCTGGGCGAGGCCGATGTCAAGGAACCGCTCTACCGGTTCCTGGACACGCTACGCAATACGTACGACTTCTTCGCGCTGTATGCCAACATCGATGGATTCGATCCAGAGGTTCATGCATCGGAGCCTGCCCAGCGAACCCTTTTGGATCGATGGTTGCTCTCTCGACTGGCTGCGGCAACCGAGGTCGTGACCCTCTCGCTCGATCAATACGACGTGCTCGGTGCGACGGGCGCCATCGAAGGCTTTGTGGATGAGCTGTCCAATTGGTATGTCCGGCTTTCCCGGCGACGCTTCTGGCGAGGAGGAATGGGATCCGACAAGATCCAAGCCTATCATACCCTTCGCACCTCGCTTGTCGGGTTGGCGAAGTTGTTGGCCCCGTTCGTTCCTTTCCTTAGCGAAGCGGTCTTCCGTGAACTGCGGCTGGAGGAGGATCCGGAGAGCGTCCACCTATGCCGATTCCCCGAAGCTGTGCAACACGATCGAGACGAGGAGCTAGAGCAAGAGATGGAGTTTGCACGTACGCTCGTCGCCCTGGGACACCAAACACGCAATCAGGCCCAGATTCGGGTTCGTCAGCCGTTGGCACGCATGCTCGCTGTGCTCCCTAAGGACCGAACGCTCTCCGAGCCGGTGCTCGAACTGCTCAAGCGAGAGTTGAACGTGGAGAGCATCGAGGTTGTTCGGAACTTCGACGATGTGATGAGCGAATCCCCGGTGCCGAACTTCCGCACGTTGGGTCCGCGGTTGGGGGCAGACCGTCAGGTGGTTGGTGCGTGGATCAAGGGACAGTCAGCGACAACGCTCCATGCGCTGTTGGCAGATGGCCCAGCCGAGATTGCGCTGGATGGCAAGACCTTCGTGGTGAATGCGGAAGACGTGGCCTATGAGGCAACGCTGCCGGTGTCTCTGATCTTGGCCGAGGATGCCGGATTGCGCGTGTTGCTGGATACGGCGATCGACGAACGGTTGGCGACGCTGGGCAGCGTGAGAGAGCTTACGCATCGCGTGCAACTGGCGAGAAAGAACGCGGGTTTCGAGGTGACCGATCGGATTGTGATCTCGTACGACACAACGGGTCGTTTCGAGCAGATCATTGAAGCACACCGCACCGAGATTGCCGAAGAGATCCTTGCGATCGATGTGCGGCAGGGCGCGCTTGAAGGTGTAGAACACACCGAGAAGCTCGCACTGGATGACGAGGAGATCGTCATCTATCTCCGGCGAGCTGAGCGTACAGCGAATGGATAAGGAGCGCATCATGTCGACGGCAATCCTCGGCCTCCAGTGGGGAGACGAAGGCAAAGGCAAGCTGACGCATCTGCTAGCAAAGGATGCAGAGTTCGTTGTCCGATTCAACGGCGGTCCGAATGCGGGGCATACAGTGATTGACCGTGGCGTGAAGTTCGGAACACACCTCATTCCGGCGGGAGCCTTCTACAGAGACACGGTGTCGATCCTTGCAAGCGGCATGGTCATCGACATGGAGGTATTGAGGCAGGAATGGGAGATGCTGTCCGAACATCTTGGGTGGAGGCCGACGCTCCGGATTGCCGAGAACGCGCACCTAATCTTTCCTTATCATCGCATGTTGGAGGAGATCGAGGGCACCGGCAAACACTTCGGTACGACGCGCCGCGGGATTGCGCCGACCTACCGAGACAAGGCGGCGAAGGTCGGTGTCCGCGCGGGCGATTTGCTACATCAGGACATCCTGGAACGGCGTCTGAACCTGCGCATCGAGCAACTCAAACGCGCGTGGCCGGAGCACGAGAAGGTCCAAAGCCTCCGTGTTCAAGATCTCGCGGCCCAGCAATTGGCGTGGGCTCAACCACTGCTTGGCATGATCGGAGATGCAACCTCGCTTGTCGCTCAAGCGCTGCAGGATCGTCGTCGCGTGCTGTTCGAAGGTGCCCAAGGAACTCTGCTCGATGTGGACCACGGCAACTACCCGTACGTCACGTCCTCCTCGACGACGTTTGCGGGCCTCGGCAATTCGATCGGGATTGCGAATCCCTCGGTCGATGTGCGACTCGGTGTCTTCAAGGCCTACATGACCCGCGTTGGCGCCGGCCCATTCCCTGCGGAGCTTACCGGGGAGATGGGCGATCAGATGCGGCAGATGGGGGGCGAATTTGGCGTAACCACCGGGCGCCCTCGTCGTTGCGGGTGGCTTGATCTTGTTGCGCTTCGCCATGCCGTGCGTGTCAATGAAGTGAGCGAATTCGCGATCACAAAACTGGACGTATTGAGCGGTTTTAATGAGCTTCGGGTTTGCCGTGCCTACCGTTTGGACGGCAAGGAGATCGATCGATTTCCTTTGTCTTCCGAGATCCTGGAGCGATGCGAGCCGGTATACGAGTCGTTCCCGGGCTGGGAGGAGGCGATCGATCAGGTACGCGACGTACACGACCTGCCGACGGCCGTCCACGGCTACATCCAGTCGATCGAAGCGGCGATGGGGGTCCCCGTGCGGTGGATTTCGGTGGGCCCGGAACCGGAGGCAACGATCGAAGTCGAGCTTTGAAACGCTGTGAAACCACCGATATAATCGCAGCTCTGAAGGACAACGGCTGATAACAGCGGCTGACGAAGCGGCTGAGCCAGCGGCTGGAAACGGCTAAGGAGAATACGATGCAACGGACGTTTGTGGCAAAGAATGAAGAGATTGGCAAGAGCTGGAACCGCGAGTGGTATGTAGTGAATGCGGATGGGAAGAGACTTGGGCGCATGGCCACGGAGATCGCAACGATTCTCCAAGGCAAACACAAGCCGATGTACACACCCCACGTGGATACGGGTGACTACGTAATCGTGATCAATGCCGAGCGAATCGTGCTCACAGGCGACAAGTGGGATAAGAAGCTGTATCAGCGCCACAGCGGGTACATTGGCGGTCTCAAAGAGATGACGTATCGCCGACTGATTGCGCGGCGCCCCACGATGCCTGTTCGAGAGGCCGTTCGCCGCATGCTTCCGAAAAGCAAACTTGGCAAGAGCATGCTGCGCAAGCTCAAGGTCTACGAAGGTCCTGCACACCCGCACACCGCCCAGAATCCGAAGGAACTCGACATCTAGATATCCCGAGATCGTGCCGGCAATGCGTCGGCGATCTACGACAGCGAATACGACCGCTCGTTCGTGACCGGATGGGCGGTTGCTTCTGTTTCATTACGTGTTCCAGCCCGGTCTCGCATCCGGGAGGGGACAAGTGTCCAACCCCCCCTAGACAAAGTCGGGAGAGGGTATGGGCAGCCTTCCTATCCCCATAGTTTCTGCGTGAGCTAGACTCCTGCACAGGACGGAAGGAATCTCACGGGTGGTGGGGAGAGAATGTTGAGTCGACCAAAATCTATCGCGTTGATCGCAATCGTTGGCAGCTTGCTGGTGGTTCTCACGGCGATCTGCTGGGGCCAGGGGCAGAAAGTCGCTGTCATTGTGCAAGCAGCGGCTCCGATACCCGCGTCGGATCTCGAGTTGATCAAGAACTACGCGAACCAGCGGTGTGCGATCGTCACCGGCGCGAGTGTCGCTTCGCAAGGCGAGTTGATGTACGCTCAGCGGTTGAACCGTACCTATATCGGCAACAGCATGACGGTCGAGGGGCTGCAACGGATTGCCGCAAGCCTGAATGCCGATCACATTGTCATTTTGCGCGTCGTTCGCTGGGAGAAGCAGCTTTCGTACAAGCCAGAGCGATCGCTCCTCCTGCTCGGCGCGACATCATTCTTGAATTCATCGCTTCAGATCTTGATTAGCCCGCTCGGGCTCCTGCTCGGAATTGAGAAGGAAGCAACGGTCGGGATCTTTGCAACGGTGTACAATCCGCGGGGAGACGTCGAGTTTACAACGTCAGTCACGTTCGAGGATCAGCCTCTGTTTTCCCTACTTACTGCAGATCCAGTGGAGGCTGCCAAGGGCGCCATCGACTCGGCAATGTACCAACTTGCGGTCGCTCTGTGAGTGTGATGAGCAACACATATGAAGGGAGGAATCGACAGCGTAATCAGTGTTACAGACTTTCGAGACAGGATTCTGATAGAGTCTGGATGGATTGCTGCTTTTGATCAATCAAAAAGAGATGAGAATGCCAACAAAGGAGGTTGCTAATGAAGGTGCATAAGGTCCTTTATGGCCTTTTCTTCCTTCTAGCAGTGGTCGTTCTCCTCCTTCCGTTAGTGGGCGTAGCGCAAGGAGACGGCTTCTATACTGTTAGTCAGGGGGAGACGCGCGTTCAGATCACGCCGCTGGAAAATGCTGGATCTCCAGTAGATTTCTACGGCTTCGCGAACACGCAATCGAACACAGGATTCGAAGAGGCGAACACAGCGATCGTGTTCCTGTATCAGGATACAGTGAGCGGCGAGCAGTCTGTGTTTGTTCTCCTGGGTGGTGTAGCGGGGACAACGGCCGGAGCGGTCACCATGACGCTGGCTGGAGTTCCTGCAGGAGCCGGTTTCCTCGTCCAAGACGACGAGTTCGACTTCCGAGACACCTGGGCGATCACGCCTCCGACAGGAAACATTTCGTGGACGTGGGATGAGGCAAGAGGCGACGGCGTGGTTGTCGGTCCTCTCGGCCTGGACTTTGAGCTCTCGTTGTTCCCGCAGTTCACGACGGGTATCACGCAAGTCAAGTTCCTGTCCGGCAATATTGCTGCGCCGACGGAGATTGCACTCAATCTCGTCGATCCGATCATCATTGGACGCGCACAGAACGAGCCCCCGGTGGCTTCTGTGATGTCGTCGCCGATCGAGCCGCGCATCAACGAAGCGATCACGCTGGATGCATCCGGATCGTTCGATCCTGATGGTCGAATCGTAACGTACGAGTGGGATTTCAATGGCGACGGTCTGTTCGATCAGTCGACCGTGGATCCGACGACGACCTACACGTACACGACGAGCGGATTCCGCACGATTACTGTTCGAGCAACGGATGACGAAGGTGCCGTCGATCTCGCATCGATCTCGCTGGACATCTCTGCGCTCGCCGTGAACGTGACACGAACCATCTCGACGGCACAGGCACTACCAGGAAGTACGTTCCTGGTTGTCGTGCGCATCGAGCCGCAGATGGATCTTGCCGGCGTCGGACTCCAAGAGAACTTGCCGATCGGTTGGAAGGTGAAACCGCTCGAGAACGCGGGCGCAGCCTTCAAACGGTCGACGGTGCAGTGGGTCTTTGTCGATCAGATTCGCGCGAACACGATGAAGGTGATCTCGTACGAGGTTACTGTGCCGGAATCGCACGAGCTGATCGCCACAACGCTGCCAGTGTGTTTTACCATCGACGGAATCCTCCAGTCGATGACCCCGGCGTTCGACTTGCCGGTGGAAGGCGACGCAAAGATCGAGATTACGGACGCACTGTACTTGAAGACGGCAATTGCGCATCTTGTCCCGCGCATTGGGCTGGACATGGATGACTACATCGATCTGAGGCTGTCGCAGAGGATCGAGCCCTCTCAGTTGACGCGTGCGCTCGAGATGTGGCAGTACGACGAATCGATACCGTGGACCCAAGGTGCGACGATCGACATCCACATGATGAAAGAACTGTCCGCCTACGCGTACACGTGTACACCGGTCGATCTGCCGCTTCCGCTTGTGCCGCAGGCGAACATCACGGCTGTTCGAACGATCTCGACGCCTGTACCGTGCAACAACATCCTGCTGAACTACTATGGCCCCGGAGGGGACAAGGCAGGCAGCACGTTCACGGTGAAGGTCGAAATCT
>Ga0272441_10015390_pt1 | contig 10712 bp, 11 predicted proteins | sample SSMProp6N_FD_193582 | JGI IMG/M metagenome (GOLD analysis project Ga0272441, IMG submission 193582) | Marine sediment archaeal communities from Little Sippewissett salt marsh, Falmouth, MA, United States - SSM-Prop-6N | ecosystem: Environmental > Aquatic > Marine > Wetlands > Sediment ...
CGTGGACGTCCCTGCCGTGCTCCGGGGCGGCCCCGAACGCTTCCCTGTGACTGACTCGATCCCGATTGCCCAGACACGCGTGAGCTGGAGGACCTTGCCGGCAAAGGTCCAGTCGGCCTCACGCCCCGACTGCTGACGCATGATGCGGAGGAGGGCTCGCTCGCGCTCCGCCGCGTCGTCGACCTCGCGAATCGTTCCGTGGCCGATCACGCTCTCGAAGAGCGCTCCCCACGAACAGGCGCGTTCGTCTCCCTCCTTGACGCGCGCGTCGCCCTCGACCTCGAAGCAGACGCGTGGGTTGACCGCGATGCAATCGATTTTCCGCCCCTCGACGGCGGTGTGGATGTAGAGCGCGCCGGCGTCGGCGTCGTACCCGTGCGAGAGAGGGACGATGTACGGTTCGCCGTCCACGGCAAAGGCAACGCGGATGACCTTGGTCTCCGCGAGGATCGCGTCGATTTCTGCTCGGTTGGTAATCTCACGTTCCTTCTTGCGCATTGGGCGATTGTAGCGTGCGGCGAGCTTCTGCTACGGTGAGCCGAAACCCGGCGAGAGCCGGATGGGGGAGGAACGCATGACGAAGGAGCCGCGCCACACGGATCGAATCGATTGGATCTGCTTCGGGATCTCGGTCTTCTGGGTTGCGGTGGCCGTCGTTGCCGGCCTGATCGGCTACGCGGACCTGTACGGGTGGCCGCGAGTTTGGTCCATCGCCTTCATGGGGGCCGGCTGGGTGACGCTGTTCGGGACAGCCGTGCGGATCTTGCTTCCCAACTACCGAAGGAACTGGAGCGAGTGGCTGGTCCTGGCCCTTCTCTTCTTGGGCATCGGGCACGGAGACACGATGGGGTGGGTCTGGCCGGTCGTCACGACTGCGACGGCGGTTCTTCTTGCCGCTCGCCTCGTTCGCAATCGACCTCCCGGATCCGACGCGCCCCCGGCCGATTCGGAAGGTCGGATCCGACCATAGTCACGCGGGGCTCGCTACGTCGATGCGTCGATGAAACGGTCGACGTCCTCCTTGAACGCCGCCAGGCAGTCGACGTCGAGGTAGAACATGTGTCCGGCTTCGTAGGTGCGGAGCTCGACGTTGTCCCGGAGATTCGCATCGACGTTCATGTGGCTGATCATGTATTCGGTCGCGAAGGCGGGGGTCGCGAGGTCGTAGTAGCCTTGCGACACGAAGACCTTCATGTACGGATTCTTGGCCAGGGCCGCTCGGAGCGCCTGACCCATCTCCGGCATCTGGCCCTTCTCCCACTCCCACTCGCGATTGACCTGTGCGCTCATCGTCTCGTACGTCAGATCGGTCTCGATCCCGAGTTCCGTACGGACGTAGTGATTGAAGGCGGACGTGTACGGCGGTGTGATCGCGCGCATCGAAGGGTCGAACTCCGGAAGTTCGGTCACCGCCAGTGCCTCGACGCCCTTGAAGCGAGAATCGATCCTGCCGACGCTTCGCTTCTCGTCGCGAAGGAGTTCCTTGCAGAATCGGAAGATCTCCACGCGTAGGTTGGTCCCAAGGACGTACTGGAGATCAAGGCTGGTGTAGGCGGACAGCTTCTCGGCGACGGCCTTCCGCTCCTCATCGGGGATGGAATCTCCCTTCATCAGCGCTGCGGTCAAATCCGTTCTCGCCCACGCGGTGACCTCGTCTACGAAGTCACCGAGGTCGCGCTCGAGGAACTCGTCGCCCAGCTTCTTGTGATACCAGGCCGTCGCCGCGTACGTCGGCACGAACAGCTGATAGGCCAAGTCGTTGGTGTTGCTGAAGCGAAGCGAGGCGATGTCGATGGCCGTCGAGATCAGGGCGATGCCGTTGAAGGCGATTCCCTTGTCAACGAGATGGCCGGCAAGGCCGGCCGCGCGTGTTGTCCCGTAGCTCTCGCCGGCGAGGAAGAGCGGTGAGGTCCATCGCTTGTAGCGGGTCAGGTAGAGGCGGATGAACTCGCCGACCGACTCGACGTCACCCTTGACGCTCATGAACTTCTTGTCGAGGTCTTCCTTCGCCGCGCGGCTGAACCCCGTGCCGACGGGATCGATGAAGACGAGGTCCGTCTTGTCGAGCCACGTCTGGGGGTTGTCCTCGTACGTGTACGGAGGAGGGGGCATCCAGCCTTCCTCCTCCATCCGGACACGCTTCGGGCCGAGGGCGCCCATGTGGAGCCAGATCGACGCGGATCCGGGCCCGCCGTTGAATGCGAAGGTCAGCGGACGTTCGGTCGGGTCATCGACACCTTCGAGCTCGTAGGCGGTGAAGTAGATCTCGGCCTCCGTCTCGTCGCACTCATCCTTGAGCGCAATCGCGCCGGCTCGCGCGACGTACTTCAGCGTCTGCCCCCCGAGCTTGATCTCGTGGTGCGTCTCGACCGGCTCGATGCCGAGGAGCTTGCGCTTCTTCTCCTTGGTGTCCTCGTTCTTCTTCTCGCTTTGCGCCGCCTGGGTCTTCGCCTTCTCTTCGGCCATTGCGTCTCCTTCACTGCGTTCGAGTTCGGCGCCATTGTACTTGGCGCCTGTGAGTCGGCCCTCCTCTTGCCGATCGACCCGCCCGGTGCTACGCTCCGTGCGGCGCATCTCGCGGCCTTCCGGCCCGATCGGCGCCGGCGAAGATGTCGTGATCCGAGCGACGAACCGCGTCGCCCAAGAGTGAAACAAGAGGTGGGGAGCAGACGAGGCGACTCGTCACAGCGCCCCTGCGAGCGTTCATGAGGAGGTGACACAAGTGGGGACAGAAAGCAACTCAGAACCCGATGGACCGCCGAGTTCATCGACCGGACTCGGTCGATGTCGAGATGGCCGAGTCCGTTCCGAGTGCGCCACCGGAATGCCGACGGATTCGTTATCCTTCCGGCCGCGTTCTCGGACGGGAGACTGTCACGTGACGCGTGGCGGACAGTGAAGGAATGCCTGTCGAGCATTCGGTCGAGCCAGCGGCCAACCGGCTTGCGCGTTCGCGCCGTCAACTCCGGTGCACACCGCTGGATCTCCGTGGCGGCGGCAAGGGAGATTCCGATTCACGCGACGTGGGTCGAGGTGTGGCGAACGATCCACCGGGTCCACCGCGTCGGCGTTCTACGCCAAGCGAGAGAAGGCTCCGGCGGAGATCTAGGAGTCGCGGTGGAGCCGATGAAGGGGACGGAACGGCCCGATCCGACGCGGCGTTAGAGGACCGTCGCCGCGCCGTACTGGGATAGTGTGGAAGTCTCGCGTTGGCGAAGCCCTTTCCCGCCGATCGAGGCAGGCACCGACGCGGGGAAGGAGACGGTGTGACAGAAGAGCGAGCCACTGCGTCCGAGGGGCCGAAGCCGAGTTCGATTGTCGACCACGTTCCCAAGCGCATCGTCGTCTTCAGTGGGAAGGGGGGCGTGGGCAAGACGACGGTTGCCGTCAATCTTGCGTTCGCCCTCTCCCAGCGTGGCCGCTCGGTCGGTCTTCTCGACGCCGACGTCACCGGGCCGAACGTCGCCCACATGGCCGGGATCGAGGAGCGTTCTCGGGCGAATGGGGGGCGCCTGCAACCGCATCGGGTCTCGGGTGTCGAGATCGTCTCCCTCGCCTCCCTCCTTCCACCGGACGCTCCCGTGATCTGGCGCGGACCGATGCGCTCGAAGGCGCTGGAGCAGCTGCTCGACGACACGGCGTGGGGCGACCTGGATCTCCTCGTGATGGATCTTCCGCCTGGCACGGGGGACGAGGTTCTCACCATCGCGCAGCGAACGGCGCCGCAGATCGCCGTCGTCGTGACGACACCGCAAGAGGTCGCCCTCCTCGACGCACGGCGCGCGATCAACTTCGCCAGGAAGCTTGAGATTCCGGCGATCGGTCTCGTCGAGAACATGTCCGGTCTCGTCTGTCCGCATTGCGGGGAGACGATCGACCTGTTCGGATCCGGCGGAGGTGAACGCGAGGCGACTCGGCAGGGCGTTGCCTTCTTCGGCGCTATCCCGATCGATCAGGCGGCGCGGGAGGCCGGAGACGGCGGGCGCCCTGTCGTGCTCTATCAAAGCAGCGAGAGCATTACGAACGCCTTTCTTGAGGTCGCAACTCGGATCGAGGGGGCGCTCTCCGAGGGCGAGTCGGCGGACGCGTAACTGATGAGCGAAGGCCGCGACACCGCGAACGGCTCCGAGGAAGAACCGGCACTCGTCTTCGGACCGGTCCCGTCGCGCCGCCTTGGGCGGAGTCTCGGAATCAACAACATCCCTCCGAAGACCTGCAGCTACGCGTGCGTCTACTGCCAGCTCGGGCGGACGACGCAGTTCGAGATCGAGCGGCGGCCTTTCCGCGATCCGAACGCCATTGCTGGTGCCGTCGCCGCTCGGATCGGCGCCTCGGTCGAGCGCGGCGAGTCGATCGATGCGCTGACGTTCGTGCCGGATGGCGAGCCAACGCTCGACGCCAGGCTTGGCGAGTCGATCCGGCGGCTCAAGGATTCCGGGAAGCGGGTCGCCGTGATCACCAACGGATCGCTTCTGTTTCTCCCCGACGTACGAGAGGCGCTCGCCGATGCCGACTGGGTCTCGATCAAGGTCGACGCGGCGACGGAGGCGACCTGGCGGAGGGTGAATCGTCCGGATCGGAGGCTCTCGTTCGGCGCCGTCCGTGACGGGCTTCGTGCGTTCGCGCAGGCGTTCGACGGCGTCTTGGCAACCGAGACGATGTTGATCGAAGGTCTGAACGACGCAGACGAGGAGATCGAGCAGATTGCCGCGCTTGTCGCAGGATTTGGCCCCGACATCGCCTATCTCACGGCACCGGTCCGCCCGCCGGCGGAGGCGTGGGTTCGGGTGCCAAAGCCGGAGCGATGGGTCGCCGCGTACGCGGCGTTCCGCGACCGGGTCGGCTGCGTCGAGACCTTGACTGCGGACGAGGAGGGGGGATTCGCGCTCTCCGGAGTGGCGGCGGAGAGCCTCCTCGAGATCACGGCCGTCCATCCGATGCGCAGGGAGGCGGTCGAGGAGCTCCTCGGGAAGGCCGGCGAGGAGTGGTCGGTCGTTGAAGATCTCGTCTCGGCGGGGCGGTTGGTCGAGTTGACACATCGCGGGCACACGTACTACCTAAGGAGGCTCCCGGGCTCCTAGGAGGGAGCGCGAGCGCTTCGCCGCGTGCGAAGCGACGGCGCCGGACGAACGAGGTCGACAGGGAGGTCGAGCCGTGCACGCAACGATACAGAAGCCCCTCGAGGAGATTCTGCAGGCCTTGGGGAAGAACGAGAGAGTGATGGTCGTCGGCTGCGGCAACTGCGCTGCAAAGGCGAAGTCGGGCGGTGAGCCGGAGACGGAGGCGATGGCTGAGCGTCTGCGAGCCCGAGGCGTCGACGTCGTCGGATGGACGGTTCCCCCGAACGGCGGCAGCCTGTGCAAGCTGAGCGCGATCCAGAAGCTCCTCGGCGAGGATCACAAGGCCGAGAGCGAAGCGGCCGACGCGTTTCTCGTCCTCGCCTGCGGCCAGGGCGTTCACACCGTCATCGATGTCGTCGGGAATCGCGCGGTTCATCCGGGCTGTGACACGATCTTCGGCGGTGAGACGGTCGCCGACGACTTCATCACCGAGTTCTGCTCTCTCTGCGGTGAGTGCGTGCTCGAGAGGACCGGTGGGCTGTGCCCGGTCACGCTGTGCGCGAAGTCTCTGTTAAACGGTCCGTGCGGGGGCGCGAAGGACGGAATGTGCGAAGTGCACCCGGAGCGTGACTGCGGCTGGCGCTTGATCTACGAGCGCATGGAGGCGTTGGGTCAGACCGAGCGGCTCCTCGAATACCAGGAGCCAAAGAATTGGCTTCGGTCGAGTGGACCGCGGAGCCTGAGGATGAAGGGCGCGCGCGCCGACTTCGCCTACGCGAACACCACGGCGACCGCATGGTCGAGCGTAGATGGCCCCGAGGGGTCCGGCGAGGAGGGCGCACGATGAAGCTCTCGACACGATTTGCGGACGGGGGATTCGTCGTCACAGGAGAGGTCGGCCCGGCGAAGGGCGCCGACGCATCTCATGCGCTCGAAGGGGCCGCGCTGATGGCTCCGGCCGTCGACGCCGTCAACGTGACCGACAATCAAAGCGCCGTCATGCGCCTCGGCTCGATGGCCGTTTGTCATCTGATCCAGAAGGCCGGGATCGATCCGGTCTTTCAGTTGACCTGTCGGGATCGCAACCGGATCGCGCTCCAGTCCGATCTCCTGTCAGCCGCCGCGCTCGGCATCGAGAACGTCCTCTGCATCACCGGCGACCACACGGTTCTCGGCGATCATACCGAGGCGAAGAAGGTGTTCGACCTCGACTCGGTTCAGCTTCTCGCTGCCGCCAAAGGGCTGAGCGAAGGACGGGATCTCGCCGGACACGAGGTCGACCCGCCGGCCGATCTCTGCCTCGGGGCGGTCGTCAATCCCGGGTCGGACGATCTCGACCTCCAGCTTCTCAAGATGCGGAAGAAGATCGACGCCGGTGCCGAGTTTTTCCAGACGCAGGCCGTGTTCGACCCCGACGGCTTCGCTCGCTTCATGGAGAAGGCAGGGCCCCTAGGCGCGCCGGTGATGGTCGGCATCGTCCCGCTGAAGTCGGCCGGCATGGCGCGCTACATGAATGAGAACATCGCCGGGATCCACGTCCCGCAGGCGATGATCGATCGCCTGGCTGACACGAAGCGTGAGGACCGCAAGAAGGTCTCGATCGAGATTGCCGTCGAACTCATCCGTGCGATGAAGGAGACCTGTCGGGGCGTGCACCTGATGCCGCTCGGCTGGGACGACGTCGTCGTTCCGATCGTCGAATCAGCCGAGCTTCGAGCGTAAGTGTCGTAGCGAGTCGGAGCCGCGGAAGCGTCGCGGTGTCGCCGCCGTGAAGGGAGCACCGGAATCGGCCGGCGCGGTCTGGCCGAGCCGATCACGCGGCGCCCGCCTCCTCTCTTGCTTTCGTGGAAGCCTGTGGCGATGCGCTCACCGAGCCTGCGGTAGGCGTTTCCGGGCAGTAGATGAGCGGATCGAGCCTCTCCATGTCGGCGTACGACGTCGGCTTCCCCTCTTCCCTTGTGATGTCCTCGTCGGCGTAGACGTCGACGATCTCGCCGATGAGGACGCTCATGTGGCCGAGCGATACGGTCTCGATCACTCGACACTCCAGGCTGACCGGACACTCTGAGATCATCGGCGCCGTCTCGAGTCCACCGTAGAAGACGTCGAACCACTCCGACTTGTCGACGTCCCGACCGGAGATCAGGCCACAGCGATCGGCGACGACCATCTGATCCGCCGACGGGTAGTTACGGAGAACGTCCCGTGCTCGCGGATCCCCTTCGTCGTGTGGTGCCCCTCGTAGATGGAGACGTAGGTCGTCGGCGGCTTGACGCGCATCAGGCCGTTGTTGCCCAGGGTTGCGAAGTTGGGTCGCCCGTCGACGAGCGACCCGGCGAGCACGGTCGCCATCGGATGGACGAAACATCGCCGGGCCGAGCTTCCGCTTCATCTAGATGCCGTCCTGATCCGGCTCGGGCTCGGGCTCAGCGCCACTTGCCGGTGCCTCCGACGCCTGATCAAGTCGCTCCCAGACGCGCATCGCGCCCTCGATGAATCCCATCCAGAACGCTTCACGTTCGACGAGCGGGTCCTCGCGCGTCGGATGATCGACGCCTCTGAACGTGTGCTTCGGCGCCTTCCGGATCATCTTGTAGACGGAACCGGGGTTCCCCTTGATTCTTCCCTTGTGACGCAAGTACCGGCTCGCGCACCACGCCAGGTCGCCGTACGGAGCTTTCAGCGCCCAGCTCATCCCCTGCGCCTGTCCGCGCTCGCGGAAGTCCCCTTCGAGGACGGCCTTCTCGGACTTGAGTCGCTCGATCGCCTGATCGAGATCCTCTCCGTCGAATTGATCGGCCGCCTCGAGCGACAGGAGTTCTCGCTCGAGAGAGCGTTGCAGAATGGCCGAGGCATTGATCCGATCCCTGTACTTCTCCAACCGTTCGAAGAGCGCATCTGGCACGTAAAGCGTCAGCTTCATCGCATCCTCCTTGTCGGAGACAGCTCTCGCTCCAGCCAGCTCTGGAGACATGCCGGAGCGTAGAAGCGATCTCGATTCCTCTCCAGCCGCTCGACTGGGGCGTCCGGGGCGTAGAGTCGTTCTCTCATCGCTTCCTCCTTCCGAGGTATACGTACACAATACACCATATACGGTCAAAGCTCAAGTGCACCTCGCGAGAGAATGACGAAATGCCAGACAGGGTTTGCGCTTTGGACTAGAGCTTGCTTTGGCTTGAGAGTGGCTTTCGTGCCGACACGAGGATTGCCGAGCGGGTGTAGACGATCTGGCCGTCCGGGTTCCTCTCCTCGGCCAGACGGGCGAACGCGTCCTGCTCGAACGCCTGCAACGTCGCGGGGTCGGCCTTGATTCGCTCGAGCTCGTCCTCCCAGATGAAGCCGATGCACGCCATCCACTCGGCGGGGCTTTCGTACGCGTAGCGCCCTTGGAACTGGGTGACGTGGATCTCCTCGAACCCGGCGTACCGGAGCAGTGCGAGGTAGCCCTCCTCCGTTCCCGGGAAGTAGCCGCGCTTCGTGCAGTCGGGAAGGCGCCTTCGGACGAGTTCTCCCATCCACTCGTTGTCGTCTTGGCGGAGCCAGTTGCTGTTGTAGAGGCGACAACCCGGCTTGAGGACGCGGAAGACCTCGCGCATCAGCGGTGCCCCGTTGATGAGCTCGCCGGTCTCGAAGTCGTAGTCCTCGTCGAGGCCGACCAACCCGACGATCACCGCATCGAACGAGTCGTCGGCGAAGGTCATCGATTGGCCGTTCATCAGGAGGTTCTGGGCGTTCTCGATCCCGCGTTCGCCGATCTTCTTCTGGAGCCACTCGACCCAGTCTTCCTCCACCTCGATGCCGACGATGCTCCCGGAGGATCCGATCCGCTCGAGCGCCGGGAACATCGTTCCGCCGCCGGCGGAGCCGACGTCGAGCACACGCATCCCGGGCTGCAGATCGGCGATGCCGATCAACGCCTCCGCGGTCTCTGGCCAGACCGCGGACCGCCTGAACTCCCCGTTCCACAGATCTGCCATGACGTCTCCTCCCGTTCACGGACTGCGTTGACCTTCACCGATCCATCCGTCCATCGCAACGAGGTCGGTGGCGAAGCTCTTCCGTATTGACGTAAGTATGTATTCCAGATACGATCCCGGATCAGGAGGATGTCATGAGCACGAAGGACAGTGATCCGAAGGAAGGAACGGAACGGAAGAAGCTCCTCATCGTTCGATCGGATGGAGGAGACCAAGACGTCGGAGAGGACCTGCTCGCGATAGCAGGCGAGCCCCTCGAGCAGGCGTTGACGAGCGCCCTTTCGAACCGCGAGCACGTCGTCATGGTTCGGGTCAACGCGGACGCGCTCGAGAAGCTCGACCTGCTGGTGGAGAGCGGCATCTGCAAGAGCCGCTCGAGCGCGGCGGCGTTCGTCCTGAGCGAAGGCATCCAGGCGAACACCGACTTCTTCGCCTCGATCGAGGAGGCCACGCGGAAGATGACCGAACTGAAGCGAGATCTCCTCAGTCGCGCGCGGCCGGCCAGCGGCAGTGCCCCGGAGGCGGCCGAATGACGCGGGGTGATGAGCTCCTCCGGCGGGCCGCGTTCGACGAGGCCGGTGCCTGGTTTGAGGACGCGGCCGCTGGCGGCTCGGCCGAGGCTCGGCTGAAGCTGGGTGAGATCGCGCTGTTGCGAAACGACTTGGCCGAGGCGGAGAGCCACCTGGTGAAGCTCGTTCCGTCCGACGACGAGGCGATCGTCGCGGAGCGCGACAGGTTCCTTGCCGAGATGTGGACACGACAGGATCGGTTCGGCGAGGCTGCGCCGCGCGAGCGGGCGATCGGCCAGGACGCGCGCGCGGACCGTGCGGAAGCGATCCCGGAGACTGGAGCGTACCTCGTGTCCGGAGCCGACAACGCGGTCGTGCCGTTCGTCCGAACCGATCCGCTTCCCGTGCTGGAGGCGACGGTGCACGGGGAGACCGCCAAGCTCTTTATCGACACCGGGGCGTGGGAGCTGATTCTCGACGATCGGTTCGCCGAGCGTGTGGGGATCCGGACGTTCGGCGCCGTTCGTGGGCAGTTCGCCGGCGGTCGGACCGCCGACGTCGAGGTCGGACTTGCGGACGTTGTCTCTCTCGACTCGATGGACGTGCGCAACGTCCCCGTTCACGTGAAGGCCATGGAGCCGATGACCCGTTCCGTCCTTGGCGAGGAGCTCGACGGCGTCATCGGAACCGTCTTCCTGTACCACTTTCTCTCGACGCTCGACTATGCGAACGGCGCTCTTCGCCTCGAGCCACGCGGCTCGCGGCCATCGACCGTCGCGCAGGCTGTTCCGTTCTGGCTCGCCGGGCGGCACTTCGTCTTGGCGCAAGGAGAGGTGAACGGGCACGGCCCGATGCTCTTCCACATCGACACGGGGCTCGCGGGGGGCGGCTTCCTTTGCGGGCCGAGCACGATCGAACGCGCCGGAATCGCGCTGGACGAGACTCGGGCGGCCGAGGGCATGGGCGGAGGCGGGCCGGTGCGCGTCATTCCAATTGAGGTCGAGCAACTTGCCGTGGGGCTCGTTCGGCGCGGGCCGATCCAAGGCATCTTCGCGGAAGCTCATCCGAGCGAAGCGTACGGTCTCGAACTCGGCGGGATCGTGTCGCACCAGTTCTTCCGAGAGGGGTCCGTGGCGTTCGACTTCGATCGGATGCGACTTCACATC
>Ga0272441_10015391_pt1 | contig 10712 bp, 9 predicted proteins | sample SSMProp6N_FD_193582 | JGI IMG/M metagenome (GOLD analysis project Ga0272441, IMG submission 193582) | Marine sediment archaeal communities from Little Sippewissett salt marsh, Falmouth, MA, United States - SSM-Prop-6N | ecosystem: Environmental > Aquatic > Marine > Wetlands > Sediment ...
CTGCTCGCGCAGCTGTCGGGCCTGCTGATACAGTTGTTCGCTGGCGCAGCTTTCCTCAGCGAGTTCAGGGCAGCAACTGCCGACCTTGCCATCCTCAACAGCTTTTATCTGAGTGCTCTGATGATTGGCCTTGCCGGCCTGTTCTCTGCCTATCAGCTGCATCGCTTCAGCAAGCTGCGCCAGCGAGACAGCCAGACAGCCGGAGCGATGTTGATATGGGGCCTGTCATGGTGGTTCGGTGCGGGGCTAAACGAGATCAGTGTCCATCTGGAGCGTAGTTATCACCACGCAGCCGCTTTGGCCTTTGTTGCGCTGAGTCTGACCGTGATCGCCTTGCTCCGACAACGCCTGGCGTGGTCGACCCTGGCGTATGTGTTACCCCTGCTACTCCCGGCGATGATGATAATCGCCCTGCTGACGTATGCCGACAACGTCGTGGCACATCCGTTTGAACATGTGGGATTCCCGGCCTGGTTACTTGCGTTCACGATACAGTATTGGTTCATGCGGCGCCTCGAGACGCAGTGGAAAACGGAATTGAACAGGTATCAGCATCTCGGGACGTTCTGGCTGCTGCTATTTGTTGTGACCTGGGAACTGTCATGGCAAGTACAGCAGCTTACGCCGGAAATCAAAACCTGGAGTCATGTGGTCTGGGCACTGATACCTGCGCTGGCAGTGGCCTCGCTGCCTTCCATGCGTCGAATGCTCGCCTGGCCACTGAAGCGGTTTGAAAATGATTACCTGGGCGTCGGTCTGGGGCTACCGGTGGCCGTCACCGGGCTCTGGGCCGTCGTCGCAAGCTTTCAACCGGGCGATCCATCGCCGTTGATTTATCTTCCCGCGCTCAATCCCCACGAGGCCACGCAGCTCTTTGTGCTGGCGACGGCTTTCCTCTGGTTGCGCCGAAACAACCTGCAACTTGATGAAAAGCTCCGCCGCTACGCCTGGTTCACTGCGGCTTTCCTGGTCATGAATGGTATGATTGCCCGAGCCATACATTTTTACTCGGATGTCCCTTTCACGATGAATGCACTCTGGAATTCACCGCGTTATCAGACCTCGGTTTCGATAATATGGACGCTCGCAGCTCTGTTGATCATGGTTGCGGCAACACGATTGAAACAGCGCCTGATCTGGCTGGTCGGCTCCATCCTGCTCGGAGCAGTCGTTGTGAAACTGTTCCTGGTCGATCTCGCCGATATTGGCACCATTGCTCGCATCGTGTCGTTCATCGTTGTCGGACTACTGATTTTGCTGATCGGCTATCTGTCACCGATGCCGCCGAAAACCAAAGACTCGGCATGAGCAAGCGCCTCGCTTCTGTTTTCACGCTGCTCGCATTCGTGGGCACGATGACGGTCCAGGCGGTCGCACCCGTGCCGAGTGATTTTGCCTATGGGATAGAACTCGACACACCCGGTCAGGCATCCCTATGGCAGCTGTGGTTACCAGAAGAAATCCACAAGAACGCCGTCCGCCCGGATCTGGGCGATCTGCGGGTGTTCGATGCCTCCGGCATGATCATGCCACATATATTGCGCAGTCCCGAAGCCGGCAAAGAAGAACCACCAGCACCAACAGCACTGCCAATTTTTCCGCTTTACACCGACGAAGTCTCCGGCAAAGACAGCCAGGCCGTGCGTATCGTTACCGACCGGGATGGGGCGGTTATCAACATCGTCCGGCAAGCCACCCCATCAAAAGCGGGCGAAGCGATCTCCGCTTATTTGATCGATGCTTCGAACCTTCAGCATGAACCCGATAAACTCATTCTCGACTGGGAATCGGCCAAGGAAACGGGATTTTCTGCGAGTATCAATATCGATGGAAGCGATGATCTGTCGAGTTGGCAACCCTTGGTTGAAAACGCCACCCTGACCGACCTGCAGTTTGGTGATCACCAGCTCACCCAACACGAGATCAAGTTGCCGGCAGCGGCCTATGATTACCTGCGCATCAGCTGGCCAGCGAGTTTGCACCAAGTTACGCTTAAACAGGCCACGGTGAGATTTGCTTCCAAGGATCAGCCGCCACAGCGTTACTGGATCAGTCTCTCAGGGACAAAGAATCCAGGATCGCCGGCCACCTTCGAATTTGACACGAGCGGCCACTGGCCGATCGACCATGCCCGGATCGTGATCCCGGAACAGAACATGCTGATCCAGGTCGAGTTGGCATCACGACCGAGCGCCGAAGACGACTGGTCTCGAAAATATCATGGCAAGTTTTACAAACTGCTCAGAGCCGATGGGACTCTGCTGGTCAGCCCGGCGGTCAGTTTCAACACAACCAACGACCGCTACTGGCGAATCAAAGAGGCAGGCGGTGGAAACGTACTCGATCAGTACGTGCCAGTGCTGGAACTGGGCTGGATACCACACGTTCTGACCTTTGTCGCGCAGGGTCAACCTCCCTATACGATTGCTTATGGCAGCGGAACGATTGGCCCACTCGAACAGTCCATAGACCCCTCACTGTTTAGCGATGACAGACCTGGTGGCGCCGTGTTGATAAGGCAGGCCAGTTCATCATCCCGGTATCTTCTGGGAGGCGTTGAGAAACTCGAACCAGCACCGCTGCCCTACCCATGGCGGAAAATACTACTGTGGTCGGCGTTGATCGTTGGCGTCGTGCTGCTGTCATGGATGGTCTGGCGTCTTAATCGCGAAATGAGTCCATCGAAGTAACGACGCCGGGCTTAGCCATCGTGTTCACCCTGGTCGCACTGAGTATGTCGTTCGTGGTATCCGGCATCAATTACTTCGATCCGGCTACCGACAGTACAGTAACCTTATTGCCGATGCTCATTCTGACGATGCTGGTGGATCGTATCTATAGTGTTTACGACGAGAGAGGCCTGTGCTCGGCTGTAGTGCGCCTGTTCTGGACGGTAGTTACTGCGGTCGTAGCAATGCTCGTGCTACTGCAGGCTCATTGGGGCACCTGGTTTGTGTCGTATCCGGAAACACACGCAATTACGCTGGCGCTCATCATCATGATCGGCCTCTACCACGGTCCGAGGTTGAAAGATTTGGCGGCATTTCGCTGGCTGCGGGAGCCTGCCCGGCAACTGCGTGATCGGAAGACGGACACCGATCAAGCGGGACAATCAGGAGACAGCTCGCCGTCGAACTCCAAGGCAACGAGAAATGGTTCAGGCAAATGATGACTACGATTAGCCGGCGTTAGCTATCGGCTTTGCCGGCGTTGTGATCCCCGCGATAGTGCACTAACAGGTATATTCTTGATGCTCACAGTTATAATAGCGTTTCCAAACATTTCCAATTTTCCAAGAGCCCGTTGAATGCGAATCATCGAAATCCTCGCCGATTGCGGCCACGCCGATACGATACGAAGTATTGCCGAGCAGCAAGAAATCCTCGAGTGCTGGATCGGTGATGGCGAGGAAGAAACACGTTGCAGTATGCAGCTGGTCGTACAACCAGAGAAGACGCAGACTGTCATCGATGCGATTCAGTCGTCGCTGTCGGGTTCAGAGAATTGGCGCATCCTGATCAAACCAGTCGAGGCCATTATTCCCCGCTCGGCAGAAGTTGAGGAGAGAGAAAAGAAATATGCCGGCACCCGGGCACGCGAAGAAATCTATGCCAGTGTAGAAGCCGGGGCACGCCTTGACTCCAACTACTTGCTACTGGTGGTGTTTTCCACCATCGTGGCTTCCATCGGCCTCATCGAAGACAACGTTGCGGTGGTGATTGGTGCCATGGTGATTGCACCGCTACTCGGGCCGAACATCGCGTTAGCTTTCGGCACGGCCCTGGGAGATCGGGTTTTGATCACGCGCGCTTTGAAAACGAACTTTGCAGGCATGTTGCTGGCGCTGTGTCTGGCTCTTTTAATCGGCTTGGTATGGCCGGTCAACATCGAATCGCGCGAATTGATGGCACGCACCGATGTCGGATTGGACGGCATCGTGCTGGCGTTGGTGTCGGGCGCCGCCGCGATTTTGTCGCTGACCACTGGGCTATCCAGCGCGCTGGTAGGTGTCATGGTCGCTGTTGCCATCCTGCCGCCCACCGCGACCCTGGGCTTGATGACCGCCAGCGGCAATTTCCATCTGGCGATGGGTGCCGGTTTGTTGTTGGCTGTGAACGTCGTTTGTGTGAATTTGTCTGCCAAGCTGGTCCTGTTACTGAAAGGGGTCAAACCACGTACCTGGCTAGAGAAAACCAAGGCGCGCCAATCGATGTTGGCTTACATCATTTTTTGGGTGATTATTCTCGCGATACTTGTCGCGGCCATGCATATTTATCACACCTACTTTATTCGCATTTAACCCGCATTTCTCAACAGGCGGCGTAGGATGCTGATAAAGCGTTGGTCTCTTGAAAGAAAACCTGGGTAATCGGAATATAGTGCGTTTTTCAAACATGCAGGCTAAAGCCACTTCATTCGACGGAAGATAAAGGCCAGCACACTGGCAATGCCCGCCATCGCCGCAATCAGAATGAAATAACCATACTCTGATTTCAGTTCCGGCATGTACTCAAAGTTCATACCATAAATGCCCACTAGAAGCGTGAGTGGCAAGAACACGACGGTGACCACCGTCAGAATCCGCATCACCTGATTCAGATTGTGGGCGTTCAGACTGATATAACCCTCAATCAGGTCATTGATCACATTCTGATAAAGCTCTGCCAGGCTGTTGAACCGCTCTGCCTGAGAGGCGATATCCTGGTATTCCTCGATCCATCCATCCAGGTTGTGGCGAAGCGCGTAGCGGCTCAAATTTTCCGTCACTGACACATGGTAGTTCAGGATTCGGCGCATCTTTCGCAATGCCGTGTTGTAGCCGACGAGCTCCTGCATGTGCGCCTCGTTGAAATCCTCCAGCAACGCGTCCTCGATGACATCAAGACGGTTTTCCAGATTGAGCAGAATCTTGCCGTAGCGCTCGATCATTCTGCGCGCGAGCAGAGCGACGATTTGGTACGGTGAAGACACAGCTAGTTCGCCTCTCTCAACTTCCGACCACAGGGTATTCAAGTATGATGACGTTTTGTTATGACGGGTGACGAGCAAAGCGGGTCCTGAAAATATTGCCATTTGCTGCGTATTGAAATCCAGAGTATGCGATTCGCTATCGAGCGGTTTCGTCAACAGAAATAACAGATCCCGTTCCCCGGCAAAGGCCGGTGGATGGCGGTCACGCAGTGCGTCCTGCACCTCCGCTTCCGGCAGGGCAAGTTTTTCTACCAGCGTTTCATGATCGACGTCGGCCGCTGGGCCTTCGATATCCAACCAGAGCAGACTTCCCGGCTGTTGTTTCCAGCGGTTCAACAGTTCGGCGTCTCCGGCCTCAACATTGTTATCACAAATCAGTAACCATCTTTGCATTGTTCACGATGGGTCGGACCAACACAACTGATTGCGTTGTCACGATGGGTCGGACCAACACAACTGATTGATATCATTACGAACTACTCGAGGAATTACATAGTTATAGCCCTTAGAGCATCCATTTTGCACCCAAAATGGATGCTCTAAGGCATACCAAGACCGAACGGGCGTGCGTGAGCACAACCGCGCGCACCCTGTTCCCGCTGTCGATCAACGGGAAGCTGGCTCAGGAGCGCCACTCTGATCGATTGCTTTCGCATCTTTGCCTTTCTCGCCGCCCACGCGCAGAGCCGCGATATCGGTTTCACCAAGGACACTCTTGACGTGCAAATCACGCTGCGGGAACGGAATCGTGATGCCATGTTCGTGGAATTTGTCCCAGATACTCAGCAGCACTTCACTGATGACATTGGCGCGACCCTGTTGCGGATCGTCGATCCACAAGCGCAATTCGAGGTTGACCGAACTGTCACCAAAGCCGACAAGCTGCGCTCTTGGCTCGGGATCGCGCAACACTCTGGGATTCATTTGCGCTGCCTCGGTACACAACTGTATCGCCAAACGCACATCGGAATCGTAGGAAATACCAATGGGCGCCTTCAGCCTAACCAGATCGTTACTGAAAGACCAGTTTTCCACGCGCTGTGTAATCAGCTCTTCATTGGGTATCAAATGCTCCGTACCATCACGGGTGATGACGGATGTATACCTCAGCCCATGATAGTTGATCCAGCCAAACGTGGTGCCGAGTGAAATCACATCGCCCGGCTTGATCGACTTGTCGACCAGCAGAATCACGCCGCTGACCAGGTTCGAAAAAATCTTCTGTAATCCGAAACCCAAACCGACACCCAGGGCGCCACTAAAGATCGCCAGCGCGGTCAGATCGATACCCACGGCGGACAGTGCGATCAGGATCGCGAGCAATACCAGGCTGATTCGCGTCAGTTTCGAGATCAGCACCCGCGTTGAAGCATTGGTGTCCTTCGAGCGCTCCAGCCGTTTCTCCAAAAGCGTCGATAGCGCCGTGGCGAGCCACAGCGCAAACCAAAGCGAAAAAGCGATCTTCAGCACCGTCAGCGGTGACAATCTGACTTGACCCACATTGACTGACCAGCTATCGAGCAAGGTCATCGCCTCATCGAGCCAGCCAAAAATGTTCAGCGCTGCTACCGTCCAGGCTGATATCGCAATAATGCGTGCAACTGAAGCGTTTTCGACCAGGCTCGATGCGAGCCTGATAAGCACCCAGGCCGTCAACAGACTGACGGTCGTAACCAAAGCACCTGTTCGCAATTCCAGATAGGGCGCAATCTGAAGCGCGAGCCATTGCAGCGCCAGCCACGCTAACGGCACACTGATATCTTTCAGCGTGTTCCACAGACGTCTGAAATGCGTCACCCGCTGGGTGTACTTCATCATCAGGTCAAGGAAACGGTTGATCACCGGTGCGACCAGCCAGCGCGCTATGCCGAACACCACCACAATCGTGATGAACTGAGGCCAGAACGCAGGGTCCTTCAACACCGTCTGCACCGATGTGGCGACCTCTGTGGTCTCTTGGTAAATCGCATCTAGATTGAGCGCGTCAGACATCTCTTGCCTATCAAATTACTCTACTACTATGGACATAAGCGGAACGCTGCGAAACGACTATTGTACGTCACTTCATCGCCTGACTGCTGCCCCGGCTCAAGGCGCACGAAAACTGTTTCGGCAACAAAGGGACCGGAAAGCCCATGAACGGCGCCAGAAACAGCGTCCAGATCTCACCCGAATTCGAGCTCATCGTGTGCTTGATGAACCCGCGAATATCGTCGAAGATCGTGCGGCCCGCACGAACCGCACGCACGATCGTGGTGAAGTCATCGTCGAGCAACACGATCACCAGAATCGCAATCGTGTCCTGCGGCTCGCCGATAAATCCGGAGATCAACGCTGCAGCCAGCAATACGATGATCATGAAATCGCTGAATTGCTGTAGCAGGATACGCCAAAGCGCGCGACGTTGCTTTTCGGGAACCGTGTTCGGTCCGTAATTCGCCAGGCGCTGCTGCGCGTCAGCCATGCTCAATCCCTTTGCGGTCGCTTCGAGTCGCTGCAAGGCCTGTTCGGCCTCGATACGCTACCAGCCGTCCGACCGCAACTTACGTCCCTGTGAACAGATAAATCAGCCCGGCCGTTGCGATTGCGACCAGCAAGGTCTGCATACCGCTACGCCACCAGGAGATACCGGCGATCTGACCCAGAAAGACACCCAGCAGGAAGATCAGCACAGAAGCGACAAAAATCGCAGCCTGAAGAGGTGGTACCGGGAGAGGCAAACCGGCCGATGTCAACCACAGCGGCAAAAGAATGAGCAACGAAATAATCAATGGAGCCAAGCCATTGACCAGCGCGACCCATATCGGTACCCAGCGCGCTGCGTCGCCATAGGCCGTTGCGCCGAGATCAGCGATCATCGCATTCTCAAGCTTGGCCAGCGCGCGTTTTCGCTCCGCCAGCTCACTGACATAAGCGCTGCTGAGCCCGCTCATGCCCAATGCGATGGCCGCGCTGAGGCAGGCATTGATAATAATGTTTATGTCACTGGTGGCGGTGATCATGAAGCCAATGATCATGCCCAACATGGTCAGTGCACCATCGAAGCCATTGACGACAAAGTAGCGGCGAACAATATCGTTGGTGTCAGATATTCGAAGCAGCAATTTCGCCTGTTGCAGTATGCTCACGGCCGCTTACTGCTCCTCGGTCTCATTTCGCACCTCAACCTGGTCGATGCTATGCAGCGAGCCACCCATGCTGCTTATTGCAGATTCTATGGCTTCGAAATCAACAGCATCCGCCTCGATCTCAAGCTGAAGCGTCTGCGTGTCCGCGTCCATTTCGATCACCGTCAGGCGGACGCGGTAATCCGCACCAACTTCTGCAATGGCACGCGAAAACTCCAGTGCATCAGGCTGGTGCGGTTTCAGGACATCCAGCATGATTTTCTTGACGGTAACCATGATTCTCCTCGATTTATATAATCGGGGCCTTCAGCACAGAAACAACGCCTGCTTCTACCCCCAATCTCTCATCACTACTTTATGAAAAGGGCTATGAACAAAAAAGCATTAGCAAATGTAGGGTGCGCCGCGCGCACCATGAACCAGCAGCGCAGCTAATGTTCAGGGCTTGTGGTGCGCACGGCGCACCCTACGTCACTGCCTGCTGATCGCAACAAACCAGAAGGCATTCTGCTGCGCGCCGCTTCCTCTTCGCCTACACCAATTTCTACTCGGGTTCCGCAATAATGCTATCAATGCCTTTGTCCGTGACGGTTTCAACGACAAAGCGGTATCCGGCAATCTCAACAGACTCACCAGGCTGGGGCAAATGACGTAACTCGCTCATCAGCACGCCACCCATGGTATGCATGCTGGTGTCGGTCAGCGTGATGCCTGTCGCATTGGCCACATCGGAAATCAGCACCCGGCCCTCGATGCGGTACCGGTCCTTGCCCAGCTTTTCTATTTTGCCCTTGCGCCGTGGTACGTAGGCCTCGAAGCTGTAGCCGATGTTGATGACTTCACCGATGACCCGCTCGAGCACATCCTCCAGGGTAATGATGCCTCTCGCGGAACCGAATTCGTCGACGACGATCGCCATGTGATCATCGCGCTGCTGCAATCTATCCAGTATTTCATCAACCGGCTGGTTTTCAACGACATACCATACCGGCATGATGAGTTCTTCCAGCGTCTTGGTTTTCAATTGGGGATCCATCAGCTCCCAGATGCCCAGCACGACCACACCGAGTATTTCGCCTGGTTCATCTTCATACACCGGCAAGCGAAAATAGCCGTGTTTGTGCGCGACCGAGATCGCCTCGGCCGTGCTCTGTCGATGACTCAGCATCGTCACCTCGGCAATCGGAATCATCACTTCGGCAACCGTGGTCTCGGCGAAGCGCACCGCCCGGATCAGTCGATCGCGGTCGAACACATCAACGTTCGCCATCTGCTCGGCATCCTCCAGGATCATACGCACTTGCTCACGGGTAATGAACAGACTGCTGTGTGACGCCTTGACACCGACCAGGCGCGCAGCCAAGCGCGCGAACCGCGAGAAGATGAACACGACCGGGTAGAACAATACAGAAAACAACCGCAGCGGAAAGATAACGACCGGCGCCAGCACGTTCGCCTTCTGCTGATACACGCTCTTTGGCACGACTTCGCCAAACACGAGAAACAATGGCGTAAACAGCAGGAAGGCCAGCACGTCACCGTAGTCGCCGAACCAACGTATCATCAGCAAGGTGCCGAGCGTCGACAGCGTCACGATCGAAATGTTGGTGCCGACCAGCGTGGTACCCAGAATCACCTCGGGGCGCTGGAACATTTTCATGAACAGCCGAGCTCCACGGTGTCCATTGCTGGCCAGGTGTTTCATCTTGAACTTGTCCGCGTTTACCAGCGCGATCTCCGAACCCGAGAAGAAGCCCTGCAATAGCATCAGCGGCACCATCACCACAAGAATCAGCAGACTGTCCATTATTCCTCCGGCGCCTCGTTGTTGGATTGAGCATCTGAATTTGGCTTGGCTGGCTTCTCATGCGCCGACTGCTTGTCGGCCTCAACCACTGAGTCTTTCGTATCCTCAGACGCTGGTGAGGCACGCAAGCGGGAAATACGATGCCCTTCGACCGCCAGAACCTTCAAGCGCACACCCTCGATCGTCACCTCGTCACCGACCGAAGGCAAGCGGTCGAGGTTGCGCAGCATCACACCACAGATCGTGGTCATACGGCTGTCCATCAGACCGAAGTTGGTGATGGTGTTGAAATCGGTCAACTTCATGTCGCCTTCAACTTCAAACACGTCTGGTGCAAGCTCCGTGAACATCGCAGCCAGCGGTTCCGCACCGCTGGCATGCCCGAAGATGAAATTGATGACCCGCTTTAGTGTCACCATGCCATCAACCCCACCGAATTCGTTCAACACAACCGCAGCCTGCGCGTTTTGCTTGAGAAAGAACTCGAACATCTCATCGACCTTCTTGGTCGGCGGCACCATGATCACCGGCTGCAGCACATCCTCGGGTTTCAACTGGCTGAAATCAACATCGTTCAGCGCCATCTTCATCAGACCTTCGGCGTGCAGCATACCGACCAGATGGTCCCGATTTCCGCTGAACACCGGAATGCGACGGTGCCGGTATTGCCTGACTTTCTCCACCATCTCCGCCAGGCTCATTTCTGCATTGACGAACGTCGTACGCGTGCGCGGAATCATGATTTCAACGACCTCGGTGGTGCCGGCCGTCAGCAGGTTGTCTATCAGCATGCGCTCGGTGGCGTT
>Ga0272441_10015392_pt1 | contig 10712 bp, 6 predicted proteins | sample SSMProp6N_FD_193582 | JGI IMG/M metagenome (GOLD analysis project Ga0272441, IMG submission 193582) | Marine sediment archaeal communities from Little Sippewissett salt marsh, Falmouth, MA, United States - SSM-Prop-6N | ecosystem: Environmental > Aquatic > Marine > Wetlands > Sediment ...
CATAGTTCCCTGAATTGAAATTTTGAAAATTTTGATTCTTTTTCATGATTTACAATCGGTTTCGGATAGATTTTTCCTTCTATTTTGTCAAATTTGAATAGGTTATTTATAACCTTCGATGGTGTCTCTTTTAATTCAGGAATCCATTTTTTTATATATACGCTGTCAGGATCATATTTTTTTTGCTGTAACCAGGGATTGAAGATCCTGAAATAAGGTTGAGCATCACAACCCGTTGATGATGCCCATTGCCAGTTACCGTTATTTACTGAAGGATCATAGTCTACTAACTTACGGGCAAAATATTTTTCCCCCCACCTCCAATCAATATGAAGATCTTTTGTAAGGAATGATGCTGTTATCATTCTGACCCTGTTATGCATGAAGCCGGTTTTATTCAATTGCCTCATTCCTGCATCTACGATAGGGAAACCCGTCTCTCCCATGCTCCAGCTTTTGAATAAATCTTCATTATTCATCCAGTTTATCATGTCATATTTCCTCTTAAAACTGCTGCCGAAAACATGGGGGAAATGAAAAGCTATGTGAGTGTAAAAATCACGCCAGTAAAGTTGCCTGATCAATGGATGCTCAAAATCAAGATTCTTTTTGATTGCATTAAATACTTCCCTGATAGAACCTGTTCCAAATTTTAGATGAGCCGATAAATTTGTCGTCGAATTTTTTGATGGGATATCACGTTCAAATTCATATCTTTTGAATGAATTCATATTACCTAAAATTTCGAGGAAGTTTTTTCTACCTCCACTCAGATGAATAAACTTATTTTTCTTTTCTGATAATTTTATCAGCTGACTGGAATTTCCTTTTTTATCATCACCTATATAGTAATTACTGTAATTATTATTTAATGGATTGCTGACAGACCTGATAATAGAGTTTTTGTAAAAAGGGGTAAAGATAGTATAAGGTGTTCCATCTTTCTTTAAAACATCCTCAGGTTCATTCAAAAGTGAATCGCAATATTCAAAATAAGGAATCCCTTGATCTTTACAGACCTTCCGTATTTCTTTGTCCCTCTCAATACTAAAAATCGTATAGTCCCTGTTTAAATAAACAGCATCTATTTTTTGGGACTCAATTAGCATTTCAACAACATTATGAGCTTTCCCGGAAAAGAAAAATAACCTTCCTCCCTTGAGATCTATCTGTTCTTGAAGATCTAGAAGAGATTCGGTCATGAATTGAATTGCATTTTCACTTCGATATTCATTTTTTTCAATCTGCCTTGGATCAATAATGAAACATGTTAAAACAAGTTCGGAATTGTCGTGAGCCTTAATCAGACCGGTATTATCGTCAATGCGAAGGTCGCGTCGGAATATGAAAAGAGCTTTTTTATGTTTCTTCATTCAATTCTAATCTGATTTTTTACTTTTCACCGCTTCCTATCAAAGGCAAAACTTTGTCGATTTTGAAATATACAACAAATTTCTTTTCTTTCAGATAATTTTCATCAACCGGACACCTTGATCTCCTGCGCATCTCATTTACCTTTTCCATATTTTCCTCTTCCTTGATTTTGGTCAAAAAGAGTCTTTTGCCCTTGTAACCTTCTCCTGATTCAAGGTAAAGATAAGCTGCATGAGGATTGGATTGTATGTTATGATGGGTCAATCGATCTGCCATTATAAATGCAACAGTATCATCATCAATAAAATGTGGTCTGCCATAAACCGCTGTATCAACTATACCGTCCGAATCGGCTGTTGCCATAACTCCGAAACCTTTGATGTTGTTAAAATAATCTTTAAGGCTCATCTTGGTTCTCCTTTTATCTTATATTCATAGATTGTTTGGTTAACAATCAATTACTACATTTATTATAATATATGCAATATTTTGCAAAATACCAGCATTTAAAAATACAACCGGTGTAATTAGAAATTCAAACAATATGAGCATCTTGCAAAAATCGTTTAGCATTGCCAAAAAGAACAAAACTACAATCCGAAACCATATATGTGATATATTTTTGTTTATATCCTTTCTTCGTCATTAAATCAATTAAATTAAAACAAAGGATCGGATATTTCTCCCATCAAAATTTTTGGAAATTCTTTATATAGAACTTATTTTTGCAAGTGGTTCAATATGTTTAAAAATTGATCTGCAATTTTGTCCCACGTATATTTCTTTTTGACGAGATTATAACCTTTTTCTATTTTTTTATTGGTTTCTTCCGGGTTATTCAAAATCCAGTTTATACAACTAACGAGTTCAGCAGGATTATCTGCATATTGAAGAAAACCATTGTCAATTCTTTTGACCTCTTCAATACTCGAACTGATAACAGGTTTTTTGAAAGCGAGGTATTCGAAAAGCTTAATAGGGCAAGCGCCATGGGAGATAGGAATGGGTTTGAAAATATTTAGGCATATATCCATTGCATCGATGTATTTCAGAACCTCATCATGGGGTTTTGGACCAACAAGAACAATGTTATCGAGTTTTTTTTCTTCTATTTTTCGTTTTACATTGTTGAATTCCCTCCCTCCACCAACTAAGAGGAAAGTTTTGTCTTTCAGAATTTCAGCTGTATCTATAATTAGGTCGAAATCGATGAAGTATTCAAATGAGCCGATGAATCCTATTATGGGATACTTGTAAATTTTGTTGTATTCTTCACCCATACCTATAATAGCTTTATCAAGGCTTACACCATTAGGCAGGACAAAAGATTTTCCATCGAAATTTTCTGCCAGGACATCAGAGATAATCAAGGTTAAATCGACATTGTTCATCATTTTTTTCAGGAGCTTATTAGCATAATTGAGAATAAGTTTGTTGCTGCATTTTTTTAATTCATGATCCAGCATTGCTATAACGTCATCCGCGTAATCATAAACTGTAAAACATGATTTCAACTTTGAGAGTTGATAATGAGGAAGGTTATAAATAATCAAGACATCAATCTTGTATTCTTTGATAGCTTTTTTAATTATCATGTTTAATACGACACTGTATAATCCTTTTTTTACTAACTTATTCAGGGGATACTTCCATTTCCAAAGAAAATCCGGGATGTGAAGGTCGTGAATGTAAATGTTATCCGGGAGATCCACAGTGATTTCTTGGAAGTTTGTTTCCTCGGAATTAAGCGGTGGAGGTTGATAAACATGGATCGTATGACCTTTTAATGAAATTCGAGTAAAGAGATGGTGAAATCTGCTCCAATTCGCGGATTTCCATCTTGCCATATAAGGAAATAGAATATTCATAACCTACTGAATCTCCGGACTATTGATAAAAAATATTATAAGTAAATTTCATTTTATTCCAAACAAAAGAAGATTTTTATCCATAATACATGCCTGTTCTCGGTAATCATAGTAGTTGATATCGGTTCAATTCTAAATTTGATAATCTTAATAGAGACAATTTTCTTACTCGAAATAATTATAATTTATAAAAATATTTGTGTTTTTAAAACAAATGCTTTTAAAATTTAAGCTGTTAGAAAACATCATAATCTGAGAAAGTTAAAAACCAACGCTTCGAATCGGACAGCCCTTCTATATGTTCATCTTTCAAGTTACAAGAGATCAAAATAAAAGGCCTTGGATTTTTAAATTCAGGAATGCGTATAAATCCAATTTTATACAAGCTTTTGAAGAATAAATGTTGTCCCATAGTCATGACCAATGATGCTCCTTCGCTTTTTGCCTTCATCACTTGCGATGCAATAAGCTCCAAGAGTACGTTTGTTTCGTTATTTACACATCCTAAGTCCATTATTAGTAAACTTTTTAAACCATAAACCTCAGCGTATCGTGTTACGATGTATGCGACTTGCTGATTGTTTTTATGAGCAACAAAAGCTTTGTAATTATGATTTGGTTTTTTAAAATAACGCCAATTTAGAAATCTGCTGCTTCGTATAATGGTTATTGTGTTTTTTGTAAACTCTTGTGAGATCGTCTGGATTTTTTCATCAAATTCGGAGATCTCCTCGATTTTATACTGGTTATTTGAACGAAGGTATTTTTTAAAAAAGATTTTATACAAACCATTGCAAACTATATCGATTCCAGAAAAGAATTTTAGAATTGGAATTTTTTTAGCTATTATATGGAATGGTTGTAACGGTAAAATATAAGCAGGGATTATTCCCGCTATTTTCAATTTACTGTAACGCTGCTGTCCTGGTAATGATTTACTATTTGGGAAACCATAAAAGACGGTGGTAGTATCTTCATTTTTTAAAAATTCTCTATTGTATGTTGCCATTTTACCGAAAAGACCTTTTAGTCGATAGTCCTTTAAAATCCCAATATCTAACGAAATCCCGCCTATGGTGGGTTCGTCAAAAACCATCATTGGAAATCTCAACGTGTGAATGTATCCAATTATTTTACCATCGATTTCAACAACAATCACAAAAGATGGAACTTCATTTTCAATGTATTGCCAGCTCCACAACCCGAGATCAAACTCGTCAGCTTTCCAACCTCCAGATTCTATGTACACTTGTTTTATACAATCCACAAGCTCATTATGTTCATTTTCTTGTAAAAGTCGAAATTTTGGTTCATTCATTTTAAGCTCCATATCTCTTTTCTTATTCTGAGATTTTAGCTCCTAAAAGAGAGATTACTTCTTTTGCTGGAGCGAATTTATTTTTATTTATAAGATTTTCCAACTTGGACTTGTTGTTTTTTATACCAACATGATGGCGGAATTGCTTGAAAAGACCAATCCCTTTGATTCGGGGTTGTTGAGGATCGAATTCCCATGGATGAACCAATATGACAGCAGGTCTACCTCGTTTGTTTGCTTTGGTTATAGCATATTGGGTTAATAACAATGGGTATAGTCTCATGTACCCTCCGCAACAGATGGGCAAATGAAAGGGTCCAATTTCGAGAACCGTAAGAGGTATCTCCCATATTCCTTCATTTCGTTTATGTATATCCAAAGATGCATTGGGTATTCCGTAACGATCATGATGAACGGGAAAAATGGAAGAATCATATTTATATCCTTCCTCTACAAGAACTTCAAAAGCCCAAAGAGTTTTTTCTGTTATTGAAAATGTGGGAGCCCTATAACCTAAAACAGATTGTCCGGAAAGATCAGATAATAACAACCGGGACTGTTTTATCTCATTTCCAAATTCTTCTTTTTCAATATCCCAAATTGGTTTGTGCGACCAGCCATGACTTGCAATTTCATGTTCTTGATTGGCAATCTTTTTCACGATGTTTGGAAACTTTTCAGCGATCCAGCCAAGAATGAAGAAAGTTGCTTTAATTTTTTCAAGCTCAAAAATTTCTAAAATTAAATCGATATTTCGCTCGACTCTGAATTCCATATTGGACCAATCATGACGGGGAATAACCGAAGCATAATTTTCAACCTGATACCAGTCCTCAACATCAACAGTTATGATATTTAACAGCTCTTTGTTTTTCGCTATCATACTATTTTAAAGTCTTGCTAATTATTCTGAAAAATGAAATTACTTTTAATTCTTATAAATTAGCCTCTTGCAAAAAGATTTGTTCATCAATAAAAAAGTCTCCTTGCAATTAAATTTATCTTTGAATTTGAAAATATCGCATCCCGAAACAGATGTCAAGACGTGAAATTTTCCCACCAAAAACCGTTTTTTATTCTTTTGCCGATATCACCTCTTTGAAATTCAATAATTTTAAAATTTTTTTTCAATAAAATCCTACATGACCATATTCATTAACCTTATTGCCGCTAAAGATAGTATTCCAAACATCAGATGTGCCATCACTTTTTTATGTCCCTTTACTCGAACAGAACAACCACCGAACTTATCCTTCAGCAAAGAAAAACCCCGTTCAGCTGTCGATCTCTCGTTATATCTAAGCTTTTTTGCAGGTTCTATCTCTACTTTATGACCTCGACGAGGATTCTTGTCGATTATAGGTATATGACCAAGGGAACGACAGTATTTTTCTATCTCCTGAGCATCATACGCAGAATCCATAAGGTCGTAAAGACTCATTACCCTTTCAGAACTCATCTTAGCAAGAGGTATCGCAGCCTGACAGTCATGCAAAGACGCTGTTGTAAGGATGCAGCTTATGGGCAACCTCGCCATCAGCCCAATCAATATGAAGCTTATAATCCCGCCAGTAATAGTCCTTTCCACTCTTCTTTTTAAACCGAGATTACATCCCTTAGGTAAATCAGCAAGCATTTCGGTAAGAGTTATTCCACTTTGCCTCTCCAGACGACTCGGCTCTTTGGCTAACCTATCTTCATCTTTTTTAGGACGCCCTCTCTTATGCTTCGGTTCATCTGTATCCTTTGTCTTACTCATTGCCTTTTCCCTTGCAACTATATCTGTGCTGTCACGAGAGATGTGAAACACAATATTGGACATAGTAAACTTCTTTATCATTGCTTCATGAACAAGTTTCGGTAATCCATTCTCTGTAAATTCATCGAAACTGCGGGAAAAAGTTGATTCACTGGGGATATCATCCTTCTTTTCCCATCCGCATATTTGACGAAGGGTTCTATCATTCTTTATACGCTCTATGAGATCCTTTGTAGTAGGTAAATTATAGACCATCTTGGCTATGAATGCCCGTGCCAAAACCTTACGATCCTTCACTGGACGTCCTCTGCTTCACCATGGATTCCTAACATGCTCTTCTATCCTTACGATTTCAATACTGTTATCAACTCTTTATGCTTATCTGTCATTGGTCCAAGCTCTTCTTCAACATAAGGGAAAAAGCCTCGTTTGTATACAACCCCAAAACTGTGATAAAATGCTCATCGGGCTATCCTCCTTGTGTTTTTTCATTGATATATTTTAACATGAGAATACGCCCATTTTCTAAAAAATCTTAGTTTTAGCTATTTTTGCAATTAGCTCATAAATTATTCGGAACAAAATTACTTTTTCTTGAAGATGAAGAATACAATAGAAACTTTCATTTATCAAACATGCTTATAAGTAGTACAAATCATAATATATAACACAGCCATAAATATATATTATTAAATTATATATGACAAATATAATTTAAGTAGTTTATAGTTTCTTCTAATGTCTGTATATAACCCAAAAAACTTGACAAGGTCATTTTCAATGGAAGATAATTATCTCAAGTATGTTTATAGACTGGATCATAAAAAACTCCAAAAATCTCTTTGTAATTGGTGCTATTACTTTTACATGTCCAGAAATCTTTGTTAAAAGTATCTATTCGAGAAATAAGGGCAAAAAACCTGATTGGATGCAAAAAAATTCTTGTCTAACCATATCCTTTGATTGTGATTATCCCGAGGATGTTGATGCTATTCCTTCATTGTTAGAAATGTTTGAAGGGCGGTCATTTAAAACCGCTTTTGCATGTATAGGGTATTACATCGAAAAGAATACCGATATACATAAAAGGATTATATCCGAGGGTCATGAAATTATGAATCATACATACTCTCATCCAGATAATGAAATTTTAAATCCGAACAAGAAGTTTAATGAACTTCTTGATGAAGAAATGATCGAAGAGGTCGGAAGGTGCCATCAGATTTGTGTTGATTTATTGAACTATCATCCAATTGGTTTAAGAATACCTCATCCCAAATATTTATTTACACGAAAGATTTATGATTTTATTCATAAGATGGGATATATTTACTCATCATCAACATGGTTGACAGGCACCAATTCCTCGGGATTACCTTTTATCGAGACGAATGATATTATTGAAATCCCCTTAGCCACATGCCCAAAACATCCTTTTTCAGCTTTTGATACATGGCATTCTCTTAGGACAAAACGTTTGAGTCACAGAATAAAACATAGAACATCCAGACAATATTTGGAATTATTCGAGAAGCTTATAAATATTGGTATCGAGACTAATTCCTATATTAATGTGTATCTTGATCCAAGAGATATTGTGATAATTGAAGGTTTTAATCTTTTTCTCGATTTGATATCCCAAAAATACTTTGATGACATAGAAGTGTTGACTTATCGGGAAATTGTTGAACGAATCGGGTAAAGTGATTCCAAATGTCAAGACCATATAGGAAAAAATTTAAGGTGCAAAGTAATAGCATCAAGTTCAATAAACAGGTTGATGTTTTTTTTGCTTCAGTTACTTGTTTTTCCCTGTAAGAGAGTTTGTATTGGGTCTTTCCTTATTATAAAACTTTAAGTAATTGTGGACAGGGCTCTTGATAAGCAAGATAGCAGAATTATCATCGCTGCACTGGATGGGGAATTCACGGTAAAAAGGTTCAGGAAGGTAAACGTAAGGGTATATCTCGTGCTTGAGAATCCCAGGTACCGACCCATTGAAATAACCGAGGACAGGGATTTCGAAGTATGGGGTAAAGTAACGGGAGTCGTAAATCATGAAAGTTGATACTATCAAGTGAACGCAAAATTTTCTGCATTTTTGGGGTAGAGCAGTACTCCTCCTTGTGCGGTTCTCAAACCGATCCTACATATTCTGATACGAAATAAAATTTAAAATATTATGCATAACTTAGAGTGTTTACTAAAGTTTTCTTACTATGAATTCACAATGAATTATGAAAAGTAGTCTTAAAAGAATTGTTAATCAGTACTATTTGTAAGAGTACCTCATCCCTGTGGTTACCATTATTCTGGCTGGAAAAGTACAGTACACTGTACTCGTTGATTTATCAGTTTGATTGCAAATCGGTAATGGTAAAGATCTGTAATCATGTTAAATATTTTTAAAAGTGGATTCTCTGGAAAGTTCTAAAAAGCTTCTTCTCATTATCATAAAGAGGTGCTAATTCTTCTTCCATATGTGGGAAAAGATCCCTTTGTATACGAAACCATATATGTGATATAATGTTGTTCAAATAACCGATCCTTTCTTCATCGTTAAATCAATTAAATTATAACAAAGGTTCGGCTATTTCTCCCATCAAATATTTTGGAAATTCTTTATATAGAACTTATTTTTGCAAGTAGCTCAATATACAAAAAGGGTTTTCAAAATTCCTCTATAAAAAGGAATGTTCCCGAAGGATTTACATCGATACTTAATCTTAGATTTTTCTTGAATAAAAATTATTTAAAGTAGCCAAAAAAATTTATTATAATTTATTACAGCTCTTAAATGATCCAGTCAAAATATTGGGACAAATTCATTGTGAATTCTAAATAACTATGTATAATATGTTATTATGACTAGAAAATATTTACATTCAATTGTTGTGTCTTATTTCAACTGGATATTGGTAAACAAATGAAAAAAATCAATTACAGATTAATAGTTATGTTAATAATCCTCATTGTCGTGGCTATAAGATTTTTCACGTTCAGACCTCCTGTCACCCAGCAGGAAAACTTTACAAAACTTTCGATCGAAAATTCGAATGATAATCAAAATTCAAAACCAGTGAAAAAGCGATCGCTTCAATCCGACAGGAATTTTTACGCCAATACCGAATTTGCTGATTTCTTCGAGGATGTCCCGTGTAAGGATACATACCTGCTCTATAATTATTTTTCGGAGCTGAAAGATAATCAGGGTACCAGGCAGGAAACCATAAGAAACTTTTCCATCAAATTGGCAAAATTAGGGTTGTTTGAAAAAGCGATAGAACTTGCAAATCTGATCGAGGAGCAAAGTGCTTATGCTAAGCTTGTTGCTTTACTACTTAAAGCTGGTGAAGTGGATAAAGCAATTAGAATTGCAAATTCCATGAGAATGTATAACTTTGAATTTAGAAAATATTATTTGGAAAGTGGGATAAACAAGCATTATGAAAATGCAATTGATCACATTGTAAGTTATCTGACAAAAATAGGTGAATTAGAAAGAGCAGTCGAGTTTGCTGAATCCGTTGGTGATTCAATGTTAAGTAGAATTGCAAATTTTTTTGAATCGGAAAAGCAGAAGTATTTTATCTCTGATAAAGCTAAATCAAGGGCATTGAGTACGATTTCCAATGTTTTGATAAAAAGTGGCAAAACAGAAGAAGCATTAAAAATTGCGAATTCGATCAACGATTTTGAAATAAAAGTTGAGACCCTATGTAATATAGCATCCAAGATTATTGAATTGGGACAAAAATCCCTTGGAATAGAAGTGTTTCAATCTGCTATTGAATTAATAGATAAATTGGATTTGGAGCTATTTAAAATCAATAATAGATCCTATCAAATTATGAAATTGAATAAAATTGCTTTTGAACTATCAAAGATGGGTGAAATGGAATTATCAAAGCAGGTGTTTGATAAATCGGTAAGTGCTTGGGAAGAGCATGACTTGTGGATAAATAGAATAATTGCATTAGCAATAATTAAATCAGGTCACTATGATTGGGGTATCGAATTGACGGATAGTTTAGATGACATATGGGTAAAGCGTTGGATATTCAAAGATAGTGCTTCAGCCCTGGTAAAAATGAATAAGCATAAAGAAGCAGAAATTTTTATCAAAAAAGCAATTGAAAATGCATTGGATAGTCCACCAGAAGATCCATACACCGCAGGATTTTGTCCGACAAAAGCGGAGGTTTGCTGGGAGTATGCAAAGCTACTTGCTGAAGCGAAAAAAACTGAACTCTCAAATCAATATTTTCTTGATGCAATCACTTATTTTAAAAAAGGGAATAATAGAGATGAACTGACTGATTCAGAAAAAGAAGGTATTATTAAAGGTTTTATATGGGCTGGTAAAATCGATTGGGCTTTGGAATTACTAGAT
>Ga0272441_10015393_pt1 | contig 10712 bp, 5 predicted proteins | sample SSMProp6N_FD_193582 | JGI IMG/M metagenome (GOLD analysis project Ga0272441, IMG submission 193582) | Marine sediment archaeal communities from Little Sippewissett salt marsh, Falmouth, MA, United States - SSM-Prop-6N | ecosystem: Environmental > Aquatic > Marine > Wetlands > Sediment ...
CGATCGATCACCTTGTAGATAGAACCACAGGAATGCAGGATGACCTGGTATCCGTAATAGTGCGCCTGTTCGGTAAATCTCCGGAACCAGGGCATGATAAACGTGTCGAACTGCGCCGGCCCGCAGATAAGATCGATCTGCGTACCAAAATCGTTCCCAAAGAAATACCCGTCCACCACGTCTCCCGCCGCCTCGAAGAAACGCGCGTTGGCCTCGTAGTAGAATTCGCAGACACGATCGGTCACTGCGTGGACCAGCTCGGGGTTCAGGTACATATTCGCCATGTAGTTCTCCATCCCGAACAAATCCATCACGTTGTGATAGAACGGCGCCCACATACCGCTGGCCCGGTACACGTCTCCTGCGCTACGCAAAGCCTCCAGCGTCGGCTCAAAATCCAGATCGTCCGGACTCGGCCATTCGTAGGTCTCAATCTCACCCGCATCCCGGCTTTGGGCGAACGGCCCGGGGGTACCGTGGGAGGTCTTCCCCGGAATGTGGAACATCCGCTTCCCCTCGGGATGCCGGTAGACCCCTGCGGGAATCCATCTATAGTCGTCGCCCAGCTTTTGCTGCAGCTCCAGTCTGGTGGACGTCCCGAAATAGGCGTGGTAAATCGGCCACGTATCGCCGTGCGGGTTGCCCAGCCAGAACCCGCAACGGTCGGCAGCCTGGCCCGATATAATCGTGCGAACGCGCTCACGGCTGGTCACGTATTCATTCCTTTCTTCTTCAGCAGTCCAATCGCCTCCGCACACCCGTACATCTTGGACGTGTACGTCTTCCCCTGGCCCGGTCCGGGTTGTGGCGGCGCTTCGGCTAAGCGTTTGAATTTAGCCGCCCAGGCCACCTTCAGCACCCGGAGGTGCTCCGGATTGTCCGAAATACGAACGCCGTTCACGTGGGCCATCACCACCACCCCGGGCTGTCCGGTCGCCCGCGTGGCCGGGCAGGACGTGTAGCGCCAGTCCTGCCATTCCTCCCGCCATGTGTCGTTGTCCAAAAAGGTCACGGCACGATCGATCACATCCGGAAGCCGCTCGTCTTCGGATAGGTAGAAATAGCAACTCAGCCCGTTAATCAGCACTGCCGTAATGAACCCGGCCATGCCCGTGTGCCGCGCGGTCTTGCACAGGCAGTGGTCCCCGGCCATTGGGTGGATAAGCCACCCGCCGCACACGGGGTCCTGGTCTGCCAGGGCGTCATCGGCAAGTGTTTTCATCGCATTCAGGTAGCGGTCGTCAAAGCTAACCTCGTACGCGCCGCCCAGGGCCAGCAGCGGCCAGCCGGTCGTGCGCCCGCAGTGCGTACTGCCCATAAACTTGTACTGTCGGTCCTCCACAAGCTGCGCGAGGTTGCGCCCGATGGTCTCCACCGTCTCCTTCAAAAACGGATCGCCCGTCAGAAAAAACTGCCGCACCAATCCCTGCGTCCAGATATGGCCAAGGTTGTACGGGTCCAGACAGAGATACGGCCGCTCGCGCTTATCTACGCTCACCTCGCGGAACAACTTGCGGATGCGGTCCACAGAATAGAACCCGCCCACATGGCCGACCGTGTGCTGATGGACCATCCCCGGCCGGGGGGGATAGTTGCGCTGGGGCCAATTGTCGGTGAAGTACTGCGCCAGGTCACTGTTCACAAAATGAATCGTATCCACCTCGCTGGAGTGCCGCGCGGCCGCGTCCGCCGTGTGGAAATACTTCGGATCGCCCGTCCGCGCGTACTGGATCAGCACCTGGTTGGTCGTGTCGTACTCGTGATTGCCCCAGTTCACTCGGCGCTCGCCAAACCAGTCCCCCCAGTTCATCTCGCCGTAGTCGCGCTGAACCGCAATGGAATAGCAATAGGCGTCGTAAAGCGTCTCCGCCCACGCGTCGTAGTCCGCCATCTCCGGCGTCCCCGCAGGCGCAATGGCGTCCCACACGCCCGTGGCAATCGCCTGCGCGGGATCGGCGGCCGGGACCAGCGGCGCGTCCGCCATTCGGGCCAGCGCGCTGCCGTTCCCGTCCAAATCCACCCACACATCCCAGCGCCGTGCCTGGCCCGTGCGCAGACGGTAGCAATCGCCATCGAATAGATACTGGTACTTGTACCACGGTTCCATGTGGGCGTAGTCGCCATCCTGGAACGCCGGAAACAGACCGACGCAAAGTCCGTCGGAAGCGATCTCCAGACTCTTGGGCCACTGCTGCCAAAATGCGCGCAGCCCAACCGCGAGCGTCCCCTGCGCATCCGCCAACTCCGCCCATCCCGGCGCCTTCCCGCCCGAGCCGTCCGCCCCCTGCAGCCGGTAATGCGCGTCGTCGTACTGGAACAGGCGCACATCCGAGCCTGCCGCGCCTTCCCAGCCGGGGCTTCCACCCAACCGGGCGGCCGTTGCCGCAGTCCGGGGTCTGAACGTGAGCGTCAGGTTTTTGATCTCCTGTACAACGCCCTGGTCGGCGTCTATCAAAATCATCGGCTCCACCCGCACCAGGGACAGCCCCGCGTAAACGGACGCGCGCAGCCGGAACTGAAACACGCGATCTCCCGCCGGCGCGTAAAACGATCCGGACAGGGCAAGCGTGGAACGGAGGCCACCTGCGGTTTCGACATTCGCAGAATCCACAACCGCGTGGCAGACCTGCCCCTGCGTGTCCGTCAGCGAAAGCCGCACATCGTAGCGGTCCGAAAGGACGATCACAGCGCCGTCTGCCGGGGAGACCGACACGTCCCCGGTCCGCAACACCTTCCCTGCCGCATCGCTCCGGCAAGCCTGATCGTGCGCCCCGGCCTTTCCGTCGCCATCCCAGGACAGCACATACTTCGCTATGCCTTCCGCAGGCGGCGCAGCCTGGAAATCCAGCAGCACCCACCGCGCGCTGCCGTCCTTCCATCGGGCCAGAACCGACGTCTGCAGCGGAACGGCGCGACCTTCAGCATCGCGCAATACAAATGCGGCGCCCTCTGGCGCGGCGCCCTCGGCAAGCGGCGCCCCGCCGGTGACCGGACGAAGCGTGTCCAAACCAGCCAGATCCTGAACGGCAACACTCAGCGACTCCACAGCACACCTCCTCCAATTCTGTCTCCCGTCTTTCTCCGTTTCTCCCACTCTCCCACTCTCCGACTCCCGTTTCTCCCATCTCCCGTCTCACCGCTTCCCAACCATCGCAGGAATAGCCTTCAGCCGGTCCAGGTCCGCATTCACCGGCACCCGGTCGGCCACCCCCAGAATCATCCGGCCGTCGCCCCTGGCGTCCTGAACGGCCTGCGTGACCGCCGCCTCAAATGCCTGCGTGTCGTGCATCTCCAGCAAGAACTCCTGGGGAATGCCCCCCCACAGCGTCACCCCCGGCCCCGCCGCCGTCCGCGCCTTGGCCAGGGACACATCGCCCTGAGGAGGACCGGCCACGCCCTCCACGCCGGACACCCCGGCCTCTGCAAGCAGGGGCAGCAAACGCCCGACCGGACCGCCCACATGGACCAGCAAATGTTTGTCGTGCCGGGACAGCGCCTCCGCAGACCGACGGTAACTCTCCGCCAGATACCCCTCAAACGCCGGCGGCGAAATAAACTGACCGTCCAGGTTGTCCGGAGCCAGCACGATTTCCACGGGCAGTCCGGCTACCTGTTCGACCAGAGGCTGGAGTTTGCCCTCCAGAATATCCACGATCTCCTGAATGGCCGGCGAATTGTCCATCAACAGCATCAACCCTTCGCTCCACCCCAGAAACTCCTGCACCAGATCCGCATAAGGCCGGGCGGGAATCTCGGCGGCCACCACGCCATCGTCCCCCACGGCTTTGATCTCATCTTCCAGATCGCCCGCATCCACCACGTAAGACCGCGCCTGCGCCACCTCCAGGGCGGCCGTCAGGTCGTCGGCCGTCTTCACCGGGTACTCCGTCTGCCACCAGTCGCCGCCCGGCCCCAGCGTCCACCGCGCCGTCAGTGTGCCGGCGGAGGTCTCGTAGTGCACCGTCCGCGCATCCTCCCCGTCCTCACGACGGATATCCACACCGCCGGTCTCCGTCCACCAGGGTTGGACCGTCAGCCAGATGGGCATCTCCAGCAGCCGGCAAATCTCCGGCAGCGACAGATTTTCTCCCTGAACGGGCGGAGGCGATTTGCCCTTCTGCCAGGCATACCACAGCGTAAGGTCCGGAAGAAACAAAGGCGGCTCGCCTCCGTCCCCGAACCGGGAAAGAATATCGGCTTTGTATGTCATCGTGAACTCCCTTGGAGACAGACGACGGACGACAGGCGACGGACGACAAAAGGGTCGTGATCGCGCACTAGACCGCCCCTCGGTTGTTGAGCTGGTTGCACGGATTGGCCGCCAGCCAGCCAAGCATAACACAAAAGGGACAGTCACCGGTTGCGTCCAATATAAAGCCCTATGCGCGCGACGCAAATCTTTTGTCAAAAGGCCCGGCATAAACGCAAAAGGCCCTCCGGAGGATAACCTCTGAAGGGCCTGTACTGTCAGGGAATAGGTGTCTAGTTCGCCTGGACCTTGGACTTGAACCCGCACGTCTTGTGGGTGCCGTCGCAAAACGGCTTCTCTTTGGACTGCCCGCACCGGCACAGCGCCGCTCTGCCCGCTTTCTCCAAGGTGAAGACATTGCCGTCCGAATCCACGACCTCAAACTCGCCGGTCACGATAAGCGGGCCGTTGTCGATAAGCTGGATCTTGGTCTTCTCTGCCATCCTGTCCCTCCTTTTAGAAGCGGTTCTGCGTTCCAATTTGCCTCTACAGACAAAATATACGCGACAATTCGGCATACCGCAAGGGATCACGTTCGGGCCACATCCCAAACAGCCACGCGGCCAGACACCGCTGCAATCCCGATGCCGGTCCCTTCCGGGAGGGACACCGTTTCGATCCGGCGGATGGGCTCACCAAAATCCATCGCGCGCAGCACGCGTCCATCCAGGTCCATGTGGTAGAGGATATTCCCCCGTGTTCCCGCCACAAGCTCGCATTCGTGCCGTCCGCCAAAGGCCCCGATGCGCACCGTCTGCACCTCGTTGCCCAAAAATCGGTTCCACACCATCCGGCCGTCCCCGTCCAACCGGTAGAGCGCGCCGTTGTGGCTACCCGCAAAAACCTCCGCACGGCCGTCGCCGTCGGTGTCCTGGCACACCAGGTCCAGCACCTCCTCACCCGTGTAATACTGCCACTTCAGCTTCCCATCCCGGCCGAAGACATAAACACAGGAATCGATCCCGCCGCAGACCATCTCCAGCTCGCCGTCGCCGTCCACATCCCCGGCGGCAACGACATTCGCGCCCGGTCCCAGATTTGCGCGCACCGACCAGTGCGGCCAGCGGCCTTTCCCCTGGGCGTTGATGCAATGCCAGGGCCACCACTCGGTCACGGCCAGAATCTCGTCCACGCCATCCCCGTCAAAATCCACCGCGCACCCGTGGTTGGACCCGTGGATCACCTCGTAGCGCCAGAGTTCCTCTCCCTCCGGACTGATCGCATGGAAATGACAACTGTTGGCGCCTGCCACCACGGCGCGGCCCTTGTCGAGCCCGAGATCCGCACTCAACACGGTCTTGACCACAGGCTCGTGCATGTATGGAGGCACTTCGAACCGCCACCGCTCTGCCCCGTCCGCCCCCAGAAGGTAGACGTGGTGGTCTGCCGATCCGGCAATCACCTCCGGACGGCCGTCTCCGTCCACATCGGCGCATGCCAGGGCGTTGATGCGCCCGTCCGCGGCGTGCTGCCAGAGGATCTCGCCCTTGCACACGCAGAACACGGCGCCCTCCTCGGTCCCCACCAGCAATTCATCGGCGCCGTCCCCGTCCACATCCGCCGCAGCCACGCACCGGGGACGCGCCCCGTCCGGTAGTTGCGCGGACCAGACCGCATCCAGCTTTGCCATCGGACAGCCTGAGGGCGGAGCCTGGATTTGCCTGGAAAAATCGGGCGGCGAACCCGTAACGGCATCCAGCGTACGTCGCACGTCCTCCTGAAGAGAAGCCGCGCCATCCGCCAGGCAGAACGAACCTTTCCCGGCCGGAAACGCGATCTCGGTGGCCACATCGCCCCCCGCCGTTTCCATAAGCCCCAAAGGAAAAATCAGCCGCGTGTCGCCGTCTGCAGATACGACACCCCGCAACGTATCAAGATCGACCGCGATGTCCACCGGTCTTTCGGATTCAAATATCGGCCGGTCCTCCAGCCTCAGATACGTAGCCTGAATCAACGCCAGGCGGTCGGCAGACAACTGCGCGAACGCCGCGTCCGTTGCCACACCTTCCAGCCCTTCCAGTCCCGTCCGCGTGCCCATCAGGCGCCTGCCACCGTCGCCTTCCAGGGCAATCAGACCCTCGGAAAGCCGGTTCATCGAAACGGACGGCATCTTGCCTTCCGTGCCCAGCAGGTTGAAAAACAGCGCTTCCTCACCCGCATCCAGGCGCAGCCGCATCCGTTCCCTCAGCACCTTCAGGTCGCTGCTTTCTCCGCAATACGGATACTGGTCCCATGTCGCCCAGATCATCGGCTCGTGGATCAGCTTGAGGCCCATCTCCGCAGCGTGCCCGGCCGCGGCCTCAATCCGGAACCGTTTGTCGCCCTGTAGAATGGTCATCCGGCGTCTGGCCACATCCACCGAGACATCTCCCACCCCTCGCCAGAGACAGAGCAAGTCATAGTCGCCCGGCTGCTGCGCGCACACCCGGTCCACAACCAGGAAATACTTCTCCTTTTCCCAGAAGATGTGACGCGTCCAATCGGCATCGGTGTAATCGGACACCGTAGTGCTGGAATAGGCCACATTGCCCAGGTTGGCCACGCGGTCCAGCGCCGTGTAGTCCGGAATAAGCTGCGACTCGCCGTCGTGCGAGATCACCACCGTATTGTGAAACTGGAGCGGGGCCTTCATATAGTCCGCATCCGCCAGCCAGATGCGGTCTGCGCTGGTCAACCGGACAATCGCATTGCCGTCGTAGTGCTTGTGCCCGCCGTTGGACAGCCCGTCCAGCAAAAGATAATCGCCCTCGGGGTCGAAGTCCTCCCGGAAAACCACCTTGTCGAACGCCTGTTCCTGCGGGATCTGTTTGTCGCCCTCAAAGGTGTAATAATATCTTGGATCGAGGGGGACGGCCGCGCCGCCAAAAAACATCTGCATGGGTCGACCCGACTCAAAATCGATCTCGTACTGATACCCAACCGGATCGATCCCGCCCGTGCTGTAGCGGGAAACGAGGGCCTGCTTTCTGGCCAGCACATCGCGATACATTGGGTCTCTCAACGCCCAGGCCACCGTCTTGTAGAAAACCACCTCGCTGAAACTGCCTTTATAGGAAGCGCAATCCCCGTAGGGCGCCTGATAGCCCAGGTTGTCCATTGTCGCAACGCCCAGATCCAGGCAGAGCCGCGCCCTGCCGTTCTCGATAAAAGTCGGGTCCGGACGGACGAAGGCGTAGCGTATCATGTGGGCAAAGGTGAGCCACTGGTAGCTGTTGCAGTCCTCGTTCGCCTTGAATGCCTCCGCCTGCGGCACAAAGCACTCGTCCGCCAGATCCAGCCAGCGGTCGACATCGGGATAGTCGTAGGTTTTCCCAAAATACTTTGCCCCGAACAACAGGCCCAGGCAGGCAAACGTGTAGTGGTTGTGCCGGCAGCTCTGCGCATCCCTTGGCCGGTGGTTCACCGCATGTTTCTCGTTGTTGCCCAGGTAATCGATCAAATGGTTGGTGATATAGAGTCGGTCCCGGTCGCTGAAAACCGGCGCGTGTTCTACCAGATCCCACGCCTGCATCATGCTCACGGATTGGAAATCCGCATCGAACCCCCAGGGCGACCAGGGCCCCTTGCCCGTATCGTTGACCGCATCCTGATACATAATCTTGAAAAGCTCCAGATACAGCCGCGCAAACCCCTCGTCCCCGGTCAGGTTATACATCAATCCTGCATGCGCCACATTGGGCGTGGCTCCGCGATGCTGTCCCTCCTCCAGCCGGCGGTAGGTGTTTTCGATCATCTGCTCCCGGTACCCGGCTGTGCATGCCAGGGCAATCCCCTCGCACCGCTCCCGGAAAGGCGATCCGAACGCCGCATCAATGACCCGGTCCACCCAGACGCGATCGCCATCTTGCCGAACCAGGTCCAGAAACCGGTCCTTCGCCTTTGCCACGCCCGCAATATCGCTGCCGCCCAGCGCCAGCACGTCCCGCCCAACGCCCCACGGGTCGCATACGGTGCGCACCACATAGCCGCCCTTGCCCGGGTAGGCCGCGTCTGCGGCCACGTAATAGGCATGATAGAGATCGGCCAGCAGCGGGTTCGTGTTGAGGTTGCCCAGCGCAATCAGGTGATCGCCTCCAACCCGGGTATCCACCTGATGGGGGCGGCGAACGGCCGGTGAAATACCGGCGCGATCCGTCAAAAATTCCTGTATCCGATAGGCCAGATCGCAGTATTCCGGTGCATCCGGGCAGACGATCTGCACGCCGCAACGCCCGCCTTCGCCCACGACGGTTGTCTGAGATATCGGTTTGACCTGCGCAATTCTGAACGCGCATGGCCCGAGTTCCGCCCAGTCCATCTGTTCGTATTCAGGCATCGCAACCTCCCTTTAGCTTCCAGCTCCCTGCGAGCCTTTCAAAGACGGCATCTTCACGGCGCTGTCCCGCCGTTCGTGCATATTTTTCTCCATCGCCTCGGGGTAGCGGTCCGGCAGGTGGGAAACCTCGGTCAGCCGTTCCAGGGCCTCCCCTTCCAGTTGCCACAGATCGGCCTCCAGGTTGGACCGCAGTTGTTCGGCATTGCGCGCGCCCACAAGGACTGACGTGATGGCCGGGCGGGAAAGCACCCAGCGGAGGGCCGCCTGTGCGGGCGGTTTCCCCAGCGCCTTGGACACATCCAGCAGCGTGCGCAGGATCTCATCCGCATTGGGCGCAAAAAACCGCTGTGGATAGGCCCACGATTCCTCCGACCGCGTCCCCGACATCGTGCGCTCACCGGGCGTGTATTTGCCGGTCAGAAATCCGCCGCCCAGAGGGCTCCACACCACCACACCGAGTCCCTTGTATTGGCACAGCGGGATTAGTTCCTGCTCGATATCTCGCACCACCAGGCTATACTGCGGCTGGTAGACCACAAACCGGGCCAGGTCGTGATAATCGCTGATCCACAGCGCCTCCATCAAACGCCACGCCTGATAATTGCTGCACCCAATGTAGCGCACCTTGCCCTGGTGTACCAGGTCGTCCAGCGCGCGGAGCATTTCCTCCAGGGGCGTCTGCGTATCCACGTGATGGATATAATAGAGGTCCACGTGGTCCATATCCAGGCGCCTCAAACTGTCTTCGATCGCGTTTATAATATGCACCCGGGACATCCCCGAATCGTTTGGCCCTGGGCCCATCGCATTGCAGAACTTGGTGGCCACCACGGCATCCCGGCGCCTGCCTTTGAGCGCCTTGCCCAGAAAAACCTCGGATTGTACGTCGGCGTAGGAGTTGGCCGTATCGAAAAAATTGATACCGGCGTCCAGCGCCAGATCCACCATCCGTTTGGCCTCGGCCTCGTCAGCGCCATGCCCAAAGGTCATCGTCCCCAAACAGATTTCCGAGACCTTGAGTCCACTTCGACCCATTCTCCGATATTCCATCGCCCATTCTCCCCCAGGTTGATGTTCTCATACAATCTCTTAGCGTCCCGCGCATGCACGGATATCGTGGCATTCCACCGCCCAGGCAACCACATCCCGGATCCTGTGCACATCCTCAAACGGTTTTTTCAGCGCAGAATCAAAGGCCGCCGAAAGCCTCGGGTCTGCCTCCTCCAGTTCCCATCCGGTGATCAGCACTGTGGCCAGGCAGGGATCGATTTTGTGCATCTCTTCCGCCACCTGGTTGCCTGAAATCTCCGGCATCCCCAGATCGATCATAGCCACATCATACTTCCCCGGCAAAAACCCGTCGAGGGCGTTCCGCCCGTTGTGGACAATCGCAATATCGTGATCCCTGGATAGCATCCGGGAAAGCACCTCGCAGACCTGGTCATCGTCATCCACGATTAGCACCTTGCCGCGACGCACCTGCCGGACGGTGACAGGCGCATCTTCCGCCACCGCATCCCCTTCCCACAGCGGAAATTCCAGGATGAAGACCGTGCCCTTGCCCGGTGAACTCTCCACATGGATGTGGCCGTTCCAGCGGGTAACCGTACCGTAAACCGTAGAGAGTCCCAGCCCGGTGCCCACATCCACCTTGGTGGTGAAAAAAGGCTCGAACACCCGGCGGCGAATTTCCTCGTCCATACCCATACCGGTATCGCGCACCACCAGTCGGACGCCCCCGTCAACAGCCCCGGTTTGGATGGTGATCACCCCGCCTTCCGGCATGGCATCCACGGCGTTGAACAGCAGGTTGATCAAAATATCGTGCAGCCCGGAGCGAGTGCCCTGGATGTCAGGGACATCCTGCAGATCCAGTTCAACCCTCAGGGCAATGCCCCTGGCCTCCGGTTCGTCTTTCCAGCGCGGCCGTGCCGTCTCCATAGCCTCCCGAATGACCCGGTTGGCCTGTACCGGCTGCAGGGCATCTTCCGTCTTCCGAACGGCGCTGTGAAGCCGCCGAACCAGGTCCCGGGCGCGCAGCGCGGAGGTCACAATCGTATCGGCCTCCCTGAGAACCTCCGCATTCCTTGAATTCAGCCGGATGAGATCCGCCGGGCCGACGATCCCGGTCAGAATATTGTTCAGGTT
>Ga0272441_10015394_pt1 | contig 10711 bp, 13 predicted proteins | sample SSMProp6N_FD_193582 | JGI IMG/M metagenome (GOLD analysis project Ga0272441, IMG submission 193582) | Marine sediment archaeal communities from Little Sippewissett salt marsh, Falmouth, MA, United States - SSM-Prop-6N | ecosystem: Environmental > Aquatic > Marine > Wetlands > Sediment ...
TGTTGACGCCGTCGCCCTAGACTAAACCCAGGCTTGAGCCGACGAATGGACGAGCTGCACCGTCTAAAAAGTGATAATCCAGATAACCGCGGGTGCTGCCGTTCCAGAAGTCATCGGACAGGCCTTGGCCTTCGACATCGGCATAGTTTACGCTCTGGCGAAAACCCCAGACGAACTTCTCGGTGCGATACCAACCGATGTCTGCAGAGAGGCCAAAGCTGCTGTTGTTGAAATCCTTGTCACTGCTTCCAGTACCGGAAAGGGTAAACTCCCGGTCACCTGCTTCCGGCCCCACATCCTGCGCTAGTGCCAGTGCCGGCAGAGCTGCAAGTGTGGTGGCGAAAAGAATGTACTTTTTCATGGCGATTAGCCTCATCGGTTGTGTTGGTAGATTGAGAAAAGCTCACAATTTCGAGTCCTCTGTACAGTTAGACTCTGACCCACCATGACTAGTCACACATACAGCCGACGTTACCTGAGCAAAACTCAACAAAGCAGGATTGTTTGGTACGCATACGCAAGTGGAGTCAGTGACGCCCGAGCATATCGCGCGTGTGGCCAAGACGCGTCTGGCGCTCGACAAAGGGTTCGAGATCTGTGGGAATTCGACCTTGACGTCGACACAGTGTGGTAAAAACGCTGTTTGTCCGGCTGCTGCTATTTATGTTCTATCTCTGCCTGCTGGTACACACGCAATTTAGAAAAGAAAGAAAGCGATGACCTTTAAGCGATCTTTTCTGCTGTCTCTGTTAGCCATCATGGGTTGCTCGTTGATTGCATGAACAGCCGAGCCGCCCGCAAACGAGGACCTGCTCGGCAGCATAAACAAGCGCAAACAACTGATCGTTTTGACAACGAACCAGCCAACTACCTATTATATCGACCGCGAGGACAAACCGGCCGGACCGGAGTTCGACATGACACAATCGTTTGCACGCGCGCTGGGCGTTGAAGGCCACTACGTTGAATTCGACTCGATATGTTACGCGTATCCGCGATTGCGATGACATACTGGAGCACCATTTCAATTGGTCAGTGCGGATAAGTTCAAGATGAAGCATCTCGCAAGCAGGGTGCACAAGGGTGCGCAGCTGGCCATGCGCATGTTTCAGCGTCCAGAAATCATTCTCGGTACCACGCTGGTCGGACCAATATCTCGGTCGTGGCGCTGACAACGCTAGGAACGCTGTTGATAATCAGTCTGTTCGGTGCCTACGGCGGTCTACTCGCCTTCATCGTGTTCACACTGCTGTTTCTCGTATTCGGCGAAGTCGTCCCCAAGAGCGTATACCAGCAGAAAGCCAACACCCTGGCGCCGATCGTGATCCATCCCGTGCGTTTCTTCTCGCTCGCGTTCTATCCGCTGGTGTTCGTTTTTTCCCGTGTGGCGCGTCCATCTCGTGACATATGCGGGCTCCGTCCTGCGCCTGTTCCCGAGATCCTGGTGAGAAATGGGGGCCAAACCCGACCGCTAATCTCATCACGGAGATAGTGTAATGAAAGCCAAGAAACTGCTGAAAAAGCTTGTCGATTTTCTCGATGCGGATGAGCATAAAAAGCGCAAGCATCGTGATGAGTTGAGGGTTTTGTTAGAAATGCTGGAAAAGAAGAGAATGAAATTGGAAGGCGCGTTACTGCAGGAAGGCAATGATCGTAAACGCAAGCGTCTTGGCAAAGAACTCGAGATCATCGGAGTACAGCGTGAGAAAGGCGAGCAGGCCTTACAGGATTTGATGGAATCGTGATTTCGCGAGTCATGCCTTCTCTGCGTGATGATATCGCTGCAGTTGACGAAGGAAGCTCTGATCAATTCAGAGTTTCCTTGCGGCACATGGGGTTGCCGCCATTTTGAATCTCATATGTGACTGAAAATGACGAAAAGTCAATGTCGCATCTTTGTTTTTCGTGCTCGGAGAATTCCAGGAAGGAATTATTCAGCGCATCCGCGTTAATCTGGATCTTGCCGTTCGACTTTTCGCGTGTCTCCGGACTGTTCAGATTGGCCGATGTCTGTTTTTCTGCCACGCACTTCTCTGGCAGGTTCGCGCAACCAGCGAAAAGCCGGCGCGTCGCTCAGTTTAGGGCCACGATAGAGTCCGATCAGGAGGATGGCTGCTAGTGTTACGGCGTGTACTTCAGGATACGATACCAGAAAGGTGCCCCAATGAGACTGCAGCAGTATGTACAGAGAAACCATAGCTGCAATCACGGTCCAGACAAGACGCGTGAGTGCCGATTGGACGCCTCTTTCATCGTACACCGTGTATATCCGGTCGACGAGCATCGTCAGGATCACCAGCGGTAGTAAGGTCACCGTGCTGTCGATAGCGGGATCGAAATAGCTGATGCCCGAGACCACAAGCGACATGCTCATCGCGACCAGGATGAACACGATAGCGAGGCGAGGCGTGCGTTGCAGGTTAAGGCCGGGCATCGCAGCGCGAATCGCGACACCAATGATTGTGACCAGCGCCAGCACTATGACGGCCGTGGGCCAGTCGACATGTGTGACAGCCAGAGCCAGTAGTGTCGGTGTAAAGGTACCATAGGTGCGAATACCGGCAAACTGACGCAACAGCTCGCTTGCCAGCACGCCGAGCGGCATCAGCAGGAGAATCGACAACATTTCACGGCTCGGGAGTGTCAGCCTGGTTAGATCCAGAATGTCGGTGAGTTTTCGTGTGTCACTCGACAACAGGCCATCGTAGGTTGGCAATGCGCGTACCACCGACACGGAACTGGATATAGCCGCGTTCTCGGTTCGGATTTGCTTGTCATCACCTTTCCGCATCGGTATGTAGAATATCGGTAATTCGTTGAGGTAACCATGAACCGGGTCGAACGACCGCCACTCGTCACCTATGTACACCTCAGCCCACAAGCGCGCTTCCTGTACGGGTGTTTGCAGATCCACGCCGGTTACCAGACGTGCCGGAAGATGGGCGGTCCTCAATAGCGCCAGAAAGGCGCGTAACGAACCGAGCTCGGTCGCGCGCCGGCTGTTCAATGCCGATTCAGAATCACTGCGCGCGTCGGGGTGAATGCGTATATTGTTGCTGACATGGTTGAATAACAGCTCGATCAGACGCTCGGGTTCAGGATTATCGTGGGTGTAAAGGTCGACAATGGCCCGAGTCGTTTCGGTGTTGACCTGGATGCCGTCGGCAGAGGCTAGCCAGTCTGCGCGATTCTGTTCTGAAAGCTTTGGTCTAAGCGGTTCCGACAGCGGGAGGTGTGATACGTATACATTGAATGTAAAGTTAATTGTGTATTGCCCGGGCTTTGGTGCTGAAAGCACAATATCGCGGTTCTTCTTATCCGTTTTTGTTCTGCGCAAGTTCAAACCCGGATGAGACAGGGACTGCGAATATAAACGAGCATGACTTGTGTCCCATGGTGGTGATATGGATACTGTAGCGTCCTTCTCCGCCACGTCGATGACATGCCAGGCGTTTATCGACCAGGCACTATCACCCGTTGGCAGTGCGTCTTCGCTTCGCAAGTTTGTGCGTAGTGTCGTTGCCGCGAACGCGATCACAAGCAATAACACGATTGACAGGTATAATACCCTGGTATTATTGCCAGTCGTTTGGGTGGTTGCTTGTTTCATAGCCTAATCACCCGAATTTTCGTGTTCATAAAAGCCTCTCGTCTGGCCAGGCCATTCAGTCTACATTTTTTTTATGTGAAACTCCGGCTGTTTGAAATACCGCTATTCAGATTAACAGCATACCAGGTTGAAAGGGACGCGGCGAACAAGGCGGCAGCGGAAGGCCTCGAGGTTGTCGACAAGCTTTTCCGTGACACCGCGACCGGCAACGGCCTGTCGATAGTGTGGTTGGCGGACATGCGTTTGTTCAAGCCGGTGTTTGCCTTACTGGTGTTCTATATTACCGCCCAGATTGCTTCGGCGTGCAACTGGACTAGAAAATGAACGTTGCTCTCAGGCTGTACATAAATCCTTTGGCTTCTGGACTTTGCAGGAATACATCGCGCATATATTGTACATCGCCAGTCAGTGCCAGATAGGGATTAACCACCAGTCGGTAATAGGTCTCGAAGATGCGTGTTTTTGTGATTCTGCCATCTCCACCATCCAGATAGGCCAGGCCGATGCCGATGTTGTCCAGAACACGGTCCCACAGACGGCCCTTGATGTCGATGCCGCCACTGTACAATGCACGGTAGTTGATGGGTTCATCATCCAGTCGCCATCCCAGGCGGGTAAAGGCGCCAAAGTTCTCGCCGAATTGCTGGTCGAAGGAAAGAATCACGATGTCGTTCTTCTGCCGCCTGCCGGCGGTTAGATCGATCAAGTTGCGGTCGCCATTCAGCAAGACACGGTAGTTCCCGGTGCCGAGCTCGGCATCCACGCGGTAACCGGCCTCTATGCCGTAAAAAGTATAGGTATCGGAGCCCAGGTTCTGGTGGACATCCATCAGCACGCCTGAAAAGGTCCACCGATCGATTCGCCAGACGGCCGCCACACCGAGGTCATACGACGGCAACAGGGTGTTCGGCGCGTTGGAGAGCGCCGGGTTCATGAACTGCACGAACTCATCGTTGGCATAGGCGTTGTGATCAAGGTATTGCGAAGCATCGATAATACCCAGTGTTACGCCCAGCATGTTCCTTTGGTCAATCGGGAACACGTGTTCGTACCAGACTTCGAGCAAGTGATCCCGGCCGCTGCCATTGATCATGCTTGATCCCCCGCAGCTGGAGAATCTCGATGCTAAAGAAGTTGCGATGTTGCGACTGGTGCTCGTTTCGGATCGTGCCGGCATCAGCATTGACGAAGCAATCAATGAGACGTTCTTGATGGTGGACTGGGGCCTTGCACACGCACTGGAGTTGCAACGCACCTACCCGGATATGCCTGAGCCCAGGACGAGGTTGGCCAATGCGCGTATGGCGATACGCTATCTGCGTGAAATCGGTGGTTCTGCTTATCTGCCGCTGCACAGTGTTATTTCAGCTATCAGACGAAACCGGCTGTTTCGCGTCCAGGGAGCAGACATGTTCTTACGCAGTGTCTTTGCGGTATATCCGGTCAGAAGTGACAAAGCTGATCTGATAGAGGGTTCGCTAAAACCGTTTTCTGGTATCGCAGGCCGACGACGGCACCGCAGAAGCAGTGGCGCGGAATCACAACAAGAAGATGCTGGCAAGGCCGAGGAAGCTTAGAAAGCCGATGATATCGGTTACCGTCGTCAGAATGACTGCACCCGATAACGCTGGATCGATGCCCAGTTTGACCAGTATCATCGGAATTGCGACACCCGACAACGCCGCGGCAACCAGATTCATCACCATAGCTACACCAATAATGCTGGCGATGCCTTGATCCCCGAACCACAGAAAGGCGACCATCGATACGATCAAGGCCCAGACCAGTCCATTTAACGCGCCGACATATAACTCTTTTGCGGCAAGCCATCGGATGTTAGCGTGATGGATCTGATCGAGGGCTAGTCCGCGGATGGTTAGCGTGAGTGTCTGGCTGCCGGCGATACCGCCCATGCTGGCGACGATAGGCATCAAAACAGCCAGGGCTACGATCTTATCGAGCGCTTCTTCGAACAACCCGATCACCCAGGCCGCCATGAACACGGTAATCATGTTGATACCCAGCCAGACACCGCGTCTCTTTGCGCTTGGTATGGCCGGTGCGAACAGGTCTTCTTCCTGATCTAGGCCGGCGCTGTTCATGACGACGCGGTCGGCTTCGTCGCGTATTACGTCGACTATGTCGTCTATGGTTATACGGCCGATCAGGCGTTCTTCCTCGTCAATCACCCCGACGGATATCAGGTCACGCCGCTCGAACAGCCGCGCCAGCTCGGCCGCAGGCATGTTGGTTGTCACGACTTCCGCGTCTGTTTGCATGGTATCCAGGACCAGTTCCTCTGGGTCCCCGGTGACCAGGTCAGCCATTTCAAGCTTGCCACGATATCGGTTGTCATCGGTAATGACCATCAGCGCATCGGTATGCGGAGGCAAGGATGGATGCCGGCGCAACCAGCGTAACACAACACCCAAGGAGACGTTTTCGCGTACGCTGATAACATCAGTGCTCATCAGGCGGCCGGCCGTGTCTTCTTCGTAGTTCTGTACCGCCTCGAGTCGATGCCGGTGATCCTCATCCAGCGCATCCATAATCGTATCCGAGATATCGTCCGGCAAGGACTCCATGACCTCTGCCAGATCTTCAACTGCCATGTCTTCGGCTGCTGCGACGATGTCCTCGGACGCCATCTGATCGAGTATGCTGTTTCGCGCCTCATCGTGAAGGAACGTGAGCGTTTCGGCTTCGAAATCGGCCGGTAGCAGCGACCAGAAATCCTTTCTGATCGCAGGCGGGAGGGCCTCGAGCAGATTTGCGATCTCGGCTGGATGCATCTCCAGCATTGCATTGTGAATCGCCTCTCGACGACCCGCTTCGTAGTCCGCCAGCGCGAGCTCAACGGTTGAGTCGTTCAAAAATTCGTCCCGGGATTCCATAATTTTTAGCCGCTGCTTTCTTGCCTGTATCAGTCTTTGTTACCGTCAGAGTCAGCCGCCGCTATTGCATCGTCGGGGATTCTTTCAATTCCAACGCGGCCAACCCGCCGGTCCGAGTGCGATAGAACTTCCAGTTTATACGGCCCCTGATTGATTTCATCGCCAATGTCGGGCATACGCTGTAGACGGTTGATGAAGAGGCCTGATATTGTATTCGCATCCAGATTATCCGCAACCTCGAAATCGATCGCCTTCTCGAGGTCGTTGAGCGTAACCAGCCCGTCCGCGCGCCTTGACCAGGGCGAACTCGGCGGCGACGAAAAACCCGTTCGCCGCTAACAGCAGGACGATTGCAAAGAGGTTGACAGTGATCTCCATGGGTTTCTCGTAATGACTGGGTATTGGCCTTACAGACTCGTGCTTGTGGATTTTTGTCACAGAGTAATGTCGATCATGTGTTTCACGCGTGTTTATTTCATATGTGACTTGGGTGCTTTTTATAGGGTCTCATGTGTGTTGTGCTAATAAAAAGCTCGTGCTTTTGTCACAGTGGTGCGTTAGATTGGAATGTTGATGGAGCTTGAAAATGAAAAATGTTCATCGACCATTGATTGGCTGGAGAGAATGGGTGTGCTTACCCGGGCTTGGCATTTCACACTTGAAGGCCAAGATTGATACAGGGGCCAGGACGTCCTGCCTACATGCCTTCAAGTTGCAGCAATATCATATCGATGGCCAGTTGATGGTCAGTTTTGGTATACATCCAATGCAGGGTAATCTCGAAGAAAAAATTTACTGCGAGGCGCCAGTATACGATGAACGTCTTGTTACCGATTCGGGCGGGCATGTCGAGGATCGCCTTGTCATTACATCGGACATCATTATTGGTGATCGGCAATGGCCAATCGAGATAACGCTGACCAACAGGGACACAATGAAGTTCAGGATGTTGCTGGGCAGGACCGGCCTAAAGAACCATTTCCTGGTGGTGCCCGATGCATCGTATTTAACCGGTAACAAACCACTAAAACGCAAGCGTAAATTGAATGAGGCAAAACCATGAAAATCGCGATCTTATCCAGAAACAAGAATTTGTACTCCACCAGGCGCCTGGTGGAAGCGGCTCAACAGAAAGGTCACGAAGTGCAAGTCATCGATGTGTTGCGCTGTTACATGAACATCACATCGATGCGCCCGTCGATCCATTATAGAGGGCGAGAGCTCAATGGCTTTGATGCGGTGATTCCGCGTATCGGTGCTTCCGTGACATTTTACGGTACTGCTGTTGTACGCCAGTTCGAGATGATGGGTGTCTATCCATTGAACGAGTCGGTCGCGATCACCCGCTCCAGAGACAAGCTGCGATCGATGCAATTGCTGGCCAGAAAAGGCATAGGTCTACCGGTGACGGGTTATGCGCACAATCCGGATGATATCGACGATTTAATCAAGGAGGTTGGGGGCGCCCCGCTAGTGATCAAGCTGCTTGAAGGCACCCAGGGTATCGGTGTTGTGCTGGCAGAAACCACTAAGGCGGCCGAAAGCGTAATCCAGGCTTTTATGGGACTCAAGGCCAACATTATGGTGCAGGAGTTCATCAAGGAATCAGGCGGGGCCGATATGCGCTGTTTTGTCATCGGCGAGAAGGTGGTTGCAGCGATGAAACGCCAGGGGCCGGAGGGTGAGTTCCGTTCCAACCTGCATCGGGGTGGGTCGGCCAGCCTGGTTCGTCTGACACCGAAGAACGCTCGACCGCTGTCAGGGCCGCCAGAGTCATGGGGCTTAATGTCTGTGGTGTTGATATCCTTAGATCTAACCACGGGCCTGTGGTCATGGAGGTGAATTCGTCGCCCGGCCTCGAAGGCATCGAGAAAGCGACAGAAAAGGACATCGCTGGCATGATCGTGGATTTCGCCGTCAGAAGAGCTACCGAAACATCCGGCAAAAAATCCAGAACCACGACGCGCGGCCGAGGATAGTCGATGTCGCTCGAACTGGAAATTGGCGGGAAAAGCATTCCCCCAGGTTTGCGCACTACCATCGAAGTGCCACTACCTCCGCTGTATACCCACACACCGATGGTCATGCCGGCGCACGTGGTGCGTGGACAAAGAGAAGGGCCGATTCTTCTACTCAGTGCTGCTATTCACGGCGATGAGCTGAATGGTATTGAGATTATTAGAAGAGTGCTTCAACTACCGTCAATATCGCGAATTAAAGGTTCTATAATCGCGGTCCCTGTTGTGAATGTCTATGGTTTTATTCACTGGTCACGTCATTTACCCGACCGCCGTGATCTAAATCGTAGTTTTCCCGGATCCGATAAAGGGTCTCTAGCTGCTCGGCTTGCTGATATTTTTCTCACCGAGCTCGTTACGAAGTGTACGCATGGTGTTGATCTGCAAACTGGCGCTATACATCGTTCGAATCTGCCGCAGATCCGCGCAAACCTGGACGATATGGTAACGCTTGAAATGGCTAAGGCGTTCGGCACACCTGTCGTGCTCAACTCGAATTTGAGAGATGGGTCCCTGCGCGAAGCAGCGGATTCGCGCGGTGTGAAAATGCTGCTGTATGAAAGTGGGGAAGCGTTGCGATTTGATGAAATCAGCATACGCGGTGGTGTGAGAGGCGTCATCAATATAATGCGGCACCTTGAGATGCTTCCGAGGAGCAAGAGAAAGAGCCAGGCAAAACCTGTAATAGCGCGGTCGAGCAAGTGGCTCAGAGCAACGGCTAGCGGGTTACTGAAAACGCTTAAGCCGCTGGGGGCGAGCGTGAATCGCGGTGAACTACTTGCTCTGATTGATGACCCGCTTGGTGACAATCAAGCCGAATTAAAGGCGGAGTTCAGTGGTATTATCATTGGCAGAACCGAGATACCCCTGGTTCACGAAGGAGAAGCCATCTTCCATATAGCGCGATTTGACGATATCAAAGAGGCAGAGAATCACGTAGAGTCCTTCCAAACCGAGCATGCGCCTGTTGATCTGACAATTAATCAGCAGCATGAGGAGCCTCCGATAGTCTAGCGTGTTGCTGCGTTGACGTCGCGGTATGTCAATAGATGTGTCATCCGAGTTACTCGAAGGCGAGCGAAAAAACTTGCTAGTACGGTGTTTTGGGTATAGAGGTTGTCCATACCAAAAATGATATCCACTGAGGTGTACGCACATTGGGGCAGGCAAAAGAACATATTAGTTCAAAGAGAGGGAATGGTTACCGATGGCTGCGCTGCGGTTGCGCGTGATCGGTATTGGTGAGACCCAACAACAGTCGAGATGAGCGGTAAGCTGATAGCCTAAATTAGCGTATCAGCGTACAGGACGCCCAGGTTGGAGTTAAGGTAGTGCGCGGATATTTGTGATGCAAGCTGCCGAGGTATGGGAAAGCGATGACAATACCTTGGCCTGGTAACTCGACCGCACCTGGTTCTGGGCACTGCTTGACCAATGCAAGATATGCTCGTGCTTTGTGATAGTAGCCAAAGTAGGCGCGCGGCTTTGGAACAGGCCGAAGGTACCGGCCACGAGGATCAGCGATACGAAAATGAAGCGCCACACCAGCAAGCCGGACGGTTGTGGATGGATTTACCGCAAGCAAAGCAAATATTTGTAGACGACCTGATTGACACGGTCATTCCCGCCTCCCGCCGAATGGCTGGCATTAAGAACGAAGGTGCCACAGTAGAGCTGAATGCCAGCTACGGTATTGAATCGATCCTGTCACCGGCACTCGTCGTCCAAGCGCGAGACGACCAAATCGATCCGTATGTAGTGGGTGCAACAATTGCAAGCCTGATTGGCGGAGCCGAACTGAAATCCCTCGAGAAGGGTGGTCGCCTATTGCTAGGGAACCATGCCGAGTTACAAAAAGAGATAGGGATGTTCCCGGGCAAGAATCTCGGATCACACGGGCTTAGGCCTTACAATCTACACTCATGTAAACTATAAGGCTTGATTCCGTTCGCTTTTCACTCACACAAAATGCAAGACCAGAACCCGTTCACTGGATGGCCGTTTGTGAGTGTTAGCTGAATGTTTAGAAGACAGGTTTATTTCGACCCGGGCAAATCTTTATGACCCAACCGCCATGTGGGATCGAATGATCGATTATTATGAATAACAAACATCTATATGCACTTGCTGCCGTTCTTTCTATCACTGCACTTGCTGTTTTTAGCTACAAGACACAGGTTCTAAAATAT
>Ga0272441_10015395_pt1 | contig 10711 bp, 12 predicted proteins | sample SSMProp6N_FD_193582 | JGI IMG/M metagenome (GOLD analysis project Ga0272441, IMG submission 193582) | Marine sediment archaeal communities from Little Sippewissett salt marsh, Falmouth, MA, United States - SSM-Prop-6N | ecosystem: Environmental > Aquatic > Marine > Wetlands > Sediment ...
CAAGCCAATGCAGAATGACGTTCATAAAACTCCCCGAAGCCCCTTAAAAATCAAGCAAAAGGCAACACACCTCTGATAATCTTCTCCAAACGCGGGACCAACACCTTGCCCGCTTCCAAAACCTCTTCGTGATTTGGAGGGGGAGCGCCCTCCTCACCAACCAGGGTGTTGCTGATTCCAGAAAGACCCAAGACCCGCATGCCGCCATGCCGCGCCACCGTCACTTCAGGAACCGTGGACATACCCACTGCATCCGCTCCGATCGTGCGTAAGAATCGGACATCCGCAGGCGTCTCAAAACTAGGTCCGGCCAAACAGATATAAACCCCCTCATGATGAGGGATAGCCGCTTCTAAGGCAATTTTTCGCGCTGCCCGGCGCAGCTCAGGATCATAGGCATCGTTCATACTGGGAAAACGCGGCCCAAACTCATCGATATTCGGTCCGTAGAGCGGATTATGTCCCGCCATGCCCAGCAAGTTAATATGATCGCGAATGATCATGACCTCGCCGGGCCGGTAAGTCATGCTCAAACCACCGGCGGCATTGGTCACAATCAACGTCTCAATGCCCAAAGCAAGCATCACGCGCACAGGGAACCCCACCTGCGCGATGGAATACCCCTCATAAAAATGGGCGCGGCCCTGCATAACCATCACAGGCTGTCCTTCCAACATACCTAACACTAATCGCCCTTCATGACCCTGAACTGTGGAAACAGGGAAATTAGAGATCTCTTTATAGGGAACAACGACAGCATTCTCGACCGACTCCGCCAATGCATTCAGCCCCGAGCCTAAAATCAACCCCACCTTAGGCGCAACCGCACTGCGCTGGCGAATCACGTTAGCCGAAGCTTGAAAATCCTGCAGGGTAAAGAATTTATCCATCATGATAACTCCTCATTTTCGACTTCTAAGTGCTGATTGAAAGCACGCGGATGTGCCTGATCATAGACAGTACGCTTACGTTGATTGGATACCTCCGTATAGATCTGCGTCGTCGTGATGCTGGAGTGTCCAAGGAATTGCTGTACCTCACGAAGATCAGCGCCGCCATCCAACAAGTGTGTAGCAAACGTATGCCGAAGCGTGTGTGGGGTCACATTCCCCGCAAGATCCGCCTCTTCAGCATAACGCTGAATAATAAACCAGATCCCCTGTCGGGTAAGAGAACGACCGCTTCTATTAAGGAAAAGAGCCTTCACACCGGGCTCGCGCAGCAGAAAGGGCCGCCCTTCCTGGAGATAAAAAGCCAGCGCCTTTTGGGCAGCTTTATGCAGAGGGATGATGCGCTCTTTATTTCCCTTTCCAAAACAGCGCAGGGTACCCTCCCGTGTGTTGACATCATCGAGCTTCAAACTGATAGCTTCCGTTGCCCGGATCCCGGTCGCGTACATGATTTCCAAGAGCGCGTGATCCCGTAGCCCCAAGGGCGTCTCATCGCCGGCGGTTGCCCGCAGAAGCCGCCGGACCTCAGCTTCTGAGAGTGCGTGCGGCAAACGTTTTCCCACCTTAGGTTGGCGCAGCCATTCAGCTAATTCCTCAGGCACAATTCCTTCGGCGAAAAGGAAATGTAAAAAGGAGCGCAGCGTCGCAACTTTTCGAGAGACGGTTGAAGGACTGTACCCCCGTTCCGCTAGCATATCCACAAAGCATTCCAGGACCCCAGGCGTCAACATGGTCCAACTGTCAAGCTGTTCCGTTTGAACAAAGTCCAATAACTGCCGCAAATCGCTTTCGTAAGCGGTCAATGTATTGGCCGTATACCCACGTTCAAACTTTATATATTTTAGGAATTGTTGCAGTTGGACTTCCACAAATTCTCTCCAGGCAAGCAGCTAAAATATCGCCAAGTAGTACAATAAATTATAAAACATAACCAGGAAAAACACAAAAGAAACATACCCTTACCCAACAAGCGTACGAGAGCAAAAACTATTTACGTCTAAGAGGGCAAAGCTAACTATTTTGCCAAGCCAGAACCCTTAGAAACGCGGTGACAGGGGTGCATGCCCATCATTTCTACCACCAGCGTAACGCAGGGTATTTCCTCTGCCAAACGAGCTCCAAGATTGAAGGCCCAACTGCCAAATATGCCGGGCGATGATCTCGGCGGACTCGGGATGCGCCAATTGACGTGAACAAGCCGCCATTTCCTGTCTGCGAACGTCATCGGACAGTAAAGCCATCACCGCGTCAGCAGCTTCTTCCGGATGCGGCGCCCAAATCCCGGCACCATGATCGACCACGTGATCCACGTTGCCCTCTTCCTGTCCTGGGAGCGCATCATAAAGCACAAGAGGCAGCCCGGCGACAAAAGCCTCAGAGATCGTGTTAGGGCCGGCTTTCGTGACCAAGATATCCGCAGCGCGCATCCAGACCTCCATATTGGAAACAAAACGCTCCACCTGCAGAGGCACGGGAAAAGATTGCTCAGACAATTGCTGGTAAAGTACCTGGTTCCGTCCGGTGATAACGACAAGATGCGCCTTTGGAGATTGCTCGGCCAGAGCACAGACGACTGACTTCAGCGGTCCCATACCCTCTCCGCCGCCGACCATCAGCACGACCGGAACCTCGTCCGGCAGCCCAAGCTGCGCACGCGCCTCACGCTGCGGCAAATCCTTAGCCTCGACAAATGTGCGGCGGACCGGCATTCCCACAACCTCCAGGCGATCAGCGTCAAGTCCACAATCCAAAGCACGCTGCTTGGCCGCGTCAGTGGGCACAATATAGAGGTCATGCCCCGGCGCAAACCAGGCAGCATGGACCGTCACAAGGTCCAGGACCACTACCATAGTAGGCACATGCCTGCGCATCCGCCTAAGCGTCATCTGCAAAACATAATTGGGCACACCGTGAAACGACACGATCACATCAGCCGGGTTCTGGTAAAGCACACGCCGAAACGGCCTGTGCGTATACGGCCAAACCATATGCGTGAGTGCCCTGACCAGGTCTTTCCGGTCCGTGAGGCGATACCCCACGCCCCAAGGAACCCCGTTCAGCCCCAGCATCGCCGGATACCAACTCGGAAAACGGTTGAACGGCCAATGGCCCAGAGCCTTGAAGAAATCGACCATCTCTACCTGGGCCGCTTCGCCATAAAGCCGGTCTAATTCATTGCGCACAGCTTGAGCAGAAGCGCGATGGCCTCCGCCAGTGTCTGAAAAAAGAAACAAAAATCGCATTTTTTAGTCCTCCACTTGGCTCACAGCACCGGCATCCAATGCACCTCTCTCAAGAAAACGCTTGATGCGAGGCTCAAGGCGGCTGCGCGGCACTAAAACATAACGTCCACAGGTCAAACAAACGACGCCAATATCAGCGCCAACCCGTTCCACACGCCACGTCTTTCCCCCGCAGGGATGAGATTTACGGAGTTCTACAATATCCCCAATTCGCAAGTCCAAAGGTGGTCGCATCACACTTTTACCTTGACAGATCAATAGACAAACAACTGTTCATCCACGCACAAAAAAGGCCAATCCCAAGGCCGTAAGCACGGCAGCCAGGAGGCCGCCTACCCTAAGAAATTCTTGCTGTCCAAGGGATTTTACTTCCAAGTGTAAGGACGGTTCAACAAACACTATGTAGACAGGCACAACAACGATCCCTGCAGCCAGCCCTACCACAATCCCACCCAGGTGTCCCCACAGACTGATCCGGGGCAGCAATCCCAATCCCAGGTTAAGCAGCGCCGAGCTGATCAAACTCATCAAATGCTGCCTGCCACCCCTCAAATTCTCACGATAGCGCCAAAAATAAGCGACCAAAGCCCCCAAAAGCCCCAAGATGGCGCCGGAAGCACCCACAGTCAGCCTTTCCAGCGGGCTGAGGCAAACCACTAAAATATTTCCCCCCAGCAGTGCCAGGAAATAGACAGCCAAAAAGCGCGCAGAGCCAAAAATGCGCTCCACATCGCGCCCCAGCACATGCAGCGCGTACATATTGAACAGCAGATGCACCACATCCCCATGAATAAAGCCGGCCGTCAGAAAACGCCATACCTCTCCGGAGTACAAAACCTGCTGCGGGATCAAGCCGCCAAGCCAATAGACCCAATTGCCAAACAAAAACGTGGGGAGAAAGACAAGCACGTTTAAAGCAATCAGAACATAGGTCGCCCTGACCGGGAACAACGGGTAACGGAGGGATACGGGTTCAGGGGGAGTCGTAAGCTGATCCGCAGCCACGCCAGAATCAGATTCCATTGAAACCACCTTACAAGGTCACCTGACGAGGATAAACCCGGCAGTGCTCACTTTGGATGATGGCAAGGACCTTATCGACCGCTTTGTCTAATTTACAATCAGCGTTTACAACGACATAGTCGAACTCTCTCAAACGCGCCATCTCATCCCTGATGAGCAGCAAGCGCTCGCGTAATTGCTGCTCAGTCTCAGTATTGCGCAGGCTTAAACGCCGGGCCAGCTCCTCTTCAGAAGCGGGACTTAGGAAAATAAGAACCGCGTCCGGGACCAACGCTTTGACGGTGGCAGCGCCCTGCACATCCAACCGCATCACCACATCCTTGCCGCTGGACAGCGCCTCTCGCACCTGCTGCTTGGGAATACCCTTGTGCTGTCCATAGACCAACGCGTGTTCGAGCAGCTCGTCCTCACGGATCATCTGCTCAAACGCAGTTTCCGAAACAAAGAAATAATCCACGCCATTGACCTCACCCACACGCGGAGCACGTGACGTCGCCGTGACAACAAAGTGAAAGGGATACCCACGCTCCATAAGGCACTTGACCACGCTGTCCTTTCCAACCCCGGAAGGCCCGGAGATCACAATCAAAAGTGGATCATGATTAGGATTGTAAGGATCGCGCACTGCCATTTTTCCCATCGAGTTATACCCCATTTCCTTATAGTATAATAGGTCTAGTGCTCTCGAAAGAAGCACAGTTGCATACTACTATACCACATTACTACAGTCAAAACAGGAAAGAGGGAAACAATGCCAATCTATGAATATCGATGTTTGAACTGCAGGCGACGCTTTTCCAAGTTTTGGCGCAGTTTCAGTGCTGCCGCAGAAGGGCCACAACCCATCTGCCCTAAGTGCCAATCCGAAAACGTGCAGCGCTTGGTGTCACGCGTGCGTCTTATGCACTCCGAAGAAAGCCGCATGGACGCGCTGTCCGACCCCAGCATGTTCGGAGACTTGGACGAAAATGATCCCAAAAGCATGGGACGCTTCATGCGCAAGATGGTGAACGAGATGGGCGATGAGGCAGGAGACCTGGGGCCGGAGTTTGACGAAGTCGTCGACCGGCTCGAATCAGGGCAGGACCCTGAGCAGATCGAAAAAGAGGTACCGGGATTGATGGAAGGCTCCGAAGGCGACAGCAGTGCGGGCGATCTCTGAATTTAAAAGAAGAAAGCTTGACAAATTATTGGACTACGCTATACTTTTTTCAAAAGATGGGGGCGCTTGCGCGCCCTAGAAAGATTAGACAGTGGGCAAGGAGCTCTTCATGGAGCAAATTTTAGAGATCCAAGACCTGCACGTGCAGGTCGAGAAAAAAGAAATTCTCAAAGGCGTGAACCTGACGATCAAGGCCGGTGAAATTCACGCGTTGATGGGCCCCAACGGTTCTGGGAAAAGCACGCTTTCTTACGCCCTGATGGGGCATCCCAAATACCATATCAACAACGGGGACATTTTATTAAACGGTGAAAGCCTCCTTGAGCTCTCCCCGGACGAACGCGCGCGGCGCGGGCTTTTCTTGGCCATGCAGTACCCAATCGCCGTGCCCGGCGTCACACTCTACTCCTTCCTGCGCTCCGCCGTGAGCGCCAAACGTGGCTACGGCGAGGCAGCCAAACAAGCCGGCAACGGGCGGCTGCAAGCCCATCTGATACCGGCGCGGGAATTCAGGAAGGAAGTTAACGCAGAGCTGGAAAAGCTCAAGATGGACCCCGGTTTCCTGCGGCGCTACCTCAACGAAGGCTTCTCCGGCGGCGAGAAAAAACGCGCCGAGATCCTGCAGATGGCGCTGCTGCAGCCGCAATTTTCGATCCTGGACGAGACCGATTCCGGGCTGGACATCGATGCCCTGCGCATCGTCGCCGAGGGCGTCAACCGGCTCCACGCAGAACAGCAGATGGGGCTCTTGATTATCACCCACTACCAGCGCATTCTTACCTATATCCGGCCCCAATTCGTCCACATCTTCTACAAAGGCAAGGTCGTGCTCTCCGATGGTCCTGAGCTGGTGGACAAGCTGGAAGCGGAAGGCTACGACTGGGTGCAAGAAGCATACGGTGAGGAAGACTGAGGTAGGAACAAAAATGGCAACCAACCATGATGCGCTGCGGTCGGTCAAAGACCAATCGCAGTACGATTTTACCACCGACGTCGACTACGCCCACAAGGTCCGCAAGGGCATTGGTGAAGACATCGTGCGGGAGATTTCAGAAGTCAAAGGGGAACCGCAGTGGATGCTGGATTTCCGCTTGAAAGGGCTGGAAACCTTCATGAAGATGCCCGTGCCAAAGTGGGGCCCCAACCTCGATGACCTGGACTTCGAAGAATTCTATTACTACATGCGCCCGGTCAAGACCAAAGCCCGCACCTGGGAAGAGGTCCCCGAGGCCATCAAGGACACCTTCGAAAAGCTGGGCATCCCCGAAGCGGAACGCAAATTCCTGGCAGGCGTGGAGACACAAATGGACTCCGAAGCCGTCTACAGCTCCCTGAAACAGGAATGGGAGAGCCACGGTATCATCTTCGTGGATATGGACACCGCGGTGCAGAAGTACCCCGACATGGTACGGGCCCACATCAACAAAGTGGTCCCCATGGGCGACAACAAATTTGCGGCACTCAACACCGCCTTCTGGTCCGGGGGCAGCTTTGTCTACGTACCCGCGGGTGTCAACGTCGAAATTCCCCTCCAGGCCTATTTCCGCATCAACGCCCAGAGCCTGGGACAGTTTGAGCGTACGCTGATCATCGCCGAGGAAGGCAGCAACGTGCACTATATCGAAGGGTGCACCGCGCCCCAATACTCGACCGCCGCCCTGCACACCGGCGTCATCGAGATCTACGTCAAAAAAGGCGCGCACGCGCGCTATACCACCATCCAAAACTGGTCGCGCAACGTCTACAACCTGGTCACCCAACGCGCGATCGTCGAAGAAAATGCCACCATGGAATGGGTCGACGGGAACCTGGGCAGCGGCACCACGATGAAATACCCGGCGGTCATCCTCAAAGGGCCGCGGGCGCACGGCGAGATCCTCTCCATTGCGTTCGCCGGAGAGGGACAGCATTACGACGCCGGCGCAAAAGCCGTTCACCTAGCCCCCCACACCACGTCCATCATCAAATCCAAATCCATCAGCAAGGGAAACGGGATCTCAGGATTCCGAGGGCTTGTCAAGGTCACGCAAGGGGCAACCGGCGCACAATCCAAGATGGAATGCGACGCACTGCTGCTCGATCCGCAATCCCGGTCGGATACCTACCCTTACATCGACGTACACGAGGACGAGGTCCAGATCGAACACGAAGCATCCGTCAGCAAAGTCAGCGAGGAGCAGCTCTTCTACCTGATGAGTCGCGGACTGGACGAGGAGCAGGCCACCGCCATGATCATCAACGGCTTCCTGGAGCCCTTCGTCAAGGAGCTGCCCATGGAATACGCAGTAGAGCTGAACCGCCTGATTCAACTGCAGATGGAGGGATCGGTAGGATGACAACCACAAAAACAGCACCGCTGACCCTGGAACGCAGCGCAGCCGCGGTGGAAGCACTCTCCGATTACTACCAGGAGCCGGCATGGATGCGGGAAGCGCGCCGCGAGGCCTGGCAGCACTACGAAGCGCTCCCCTGGCCCACACGCAAAGAAGAAGCGTGGCGCCGTTTGCCGCTCGAACAGTACCCGCTGGACGAACAGCCGCTGATCATCGCCCCCACACCGGCGAAATCGCAGCACGATCTGCCCGCCTGTTGGCTCTCCCCGATGGCACCTGAAGCCCACGCCTCGGGGATGCTCCTGAACCAAAATGGGGCCGTCGTGCACGCAGTCGTGAACCCCAAAGTAGCCGCGCAGGGCGTCATTTTAACGGACCTGCACCAGGCCTTACAGACACACAGCGACCTGATCCGCCGCCGCTGGCTGCAGGGCAGCATCGCGCGCGCGGATTTCAACAAATTCACCGCCCTCAACGCCGCTCTGTGGCAGGGCGGGACCTTCGTCTATGTTCCCGAGAACGTAAAGCTCACCCTGCCCCTGCAAATCACCGTGGGCTACGACGAACACGGCGGCACCGGCCTGCACCACACGCTGGTGATCGCCGAAAAAGGAGCGCGGGTCACGCTGCTGCACGACCGCCGCTCGAAGGAAAAAGAGCCCACACTCAACGCCGAAATCGTGGAGATCTACGCCGACGAGAGCGCCTGGGTGCGCTACGCCAGCTTCCAGCATTGGGGGAACCAGCGCCACATAGTGAGCGTGCAGAACGCCCAACTGGCACGGGATGCGCACCTGTTATGGACCAACGGCGAACTGGGCGGGCGGATGACCAAAGATTTCCTGCGGACCGATCTGCTCGAACCGGGTGCCAACGGCGTGATGCAAGGCTTCAACTTCGCCAATGCGCAGCAGCACATCGACCAGAGCACCTACCAGCACCATCGCGCACCGGATACCTACAGCAACCTGCTCTTCCGCAACGTCCTGCGCGATCAGGCCAAGACCGTCTTCTACGGCATGATCCGGGTGGAACCGGAGGCACAGCGGACCCAGGGATACCAGGCCAACAACAACCTGCTGCTGGACAACGCGCACGCCCATTCCATCCCCGGGCTTGAGATCATCGCCAACGACGTCAAATGCAGCCACGGCTCCACGGTATCACGCATCGACCGCGAGCAACTTTACTATCTGCAGTCCCGTGCCATCTCCCTGGAAGAGGCAGAGCAGCTCATCGTCCAGGGCTTCCTGAACCCGATCATCGACCGCATTCCGCTGGCCTGCACGCGCGACCAACTAAAAGAAGAGCTCGCCTGGCGCTTCCGGCGCGCTTGACGTTTTTTAGGTTTTGCGTATAATGTTGGTTGTTGATCCTCGGTAGCTCAATTGGCAGAGCGACCGGCTGTTAACCGGTTGGTTGTAGGTTCAAGTCCTACCCGAGGAGCACGAAAAGAGGCCTGAGCACAAACTCAGGCCTCTTTGTTTTTTTCTGTACATCGGGCTTTCACTCGAAAGAGTCTTGATACAGGAAGGCTACCGCCACATATACCTTGACGGTGGCAAAGTCATCCAATCTTTCCTGCGCGCCGGTTATGATCTTCCATGAAGATGACAGTCACGTGACCCTTCCTCCTCAAACTGCCGGAGAACAGCCCGTGCATGTATCACGATACATTCGATAACCGCGCGTATCCGTCTCCTGGCGCGCGTAAGCTTTGTGCCACCCTGGCGGCACGGGCAGCTCCGCATACAGCTGCTCACGCCACGCCTCCAACAGGCAGCGGGGCCGTTCCATAAAGTCGGCGGCGCAGATGACCCGGTGCCCTGACTCGGTCGAGAGACGCGCCAGCCACGTAAGCCCTTGTTCGCAACGCAGCAGATGGTGATCTAGGATAAGCGTATCGATTCCCTGGGCCAATGCCTGGGCATTGCGCCACGCGTGCCGCCGCTGCGCATCGGAGAGCTGGCGCAGATAGAGCGGCGGGCCTCCGACGAGAGCCACGTCTGGGTGCCAATCGAGCAGGATTGATACCGCGGCATCGTTCAACAATTGGATATCGGAGGCATGCACGAAGACAGTCTCGTCATCTTGAATGCGGGTCATCATCACCATGCCCAGATGCGTGTCGCGCTCACCGTGGGGCACGGCGGGAGAGAAGGTTAGTGGGCCAACGTGGCGCCCCTCTGCCGTTAGCACGGTCTTCCCCAGTACCTCGACCAGCGCGGCGCGGCGCGGCGCCGGTTCATATTCTCAGAGAGACCCTTTGGCCCTTTACCCCAAAGGTGCGAGGTCTGCAAGGTCTCCGCGACATCGGCGGCGTTAAGTTGATAAGGGTTCGCTTCCGGCAAGGGGATGTGATCCCCATGATAGTGACTAAAGACGACGTCGGTGGCTTCGCACAGCACGGCACGTATCTGGCGGCGGATTGCTTCTCCAACCGCTACCTGGGCCGGATGGGGCAGCAGACCATGTCGCCGGTAGCCCAGCGCTATGCCGGGATCGATGACAATCTGGCGGTGCGCCAGGGTCACGACGCAGGAAAGTCCGCGCACGCCCAGGGATTCCGCCCCCAATATCTTGATGCGCATGGATATGCTTCCCCCCTGTATTGACGCGCGTATATTACCGTTGACATCCTACAGCTATAAGATATCCAGTTTTTCACAGAAATAGCCTAGGACCAATTTTATTCTACGGAACTATTCTCATTTTGTCAATAGTTGAATTTAACAAGATAGTAGAGAGCTAGCTCGCAACCCCAACGCGATTCCAAGTGGAGTGCCAATTATCCGGCTAAAGCCTCGACTCCGTCCGATTACGAATCACGCATCACTCGTTACGCCCTGACGTTTGACCCCTACTCACCCGACGGAAGTCTCGCCCCCCCAACCTGTCATCCCGAACGGGTCCACCAGCCATCCTACAAAGCAAAGACAACCCAGTGAGGGATCTCTTTCCAATTGCTTCCCGGCTAAAGCCTCGACTCCGTCCGATTAC
>Ga0272441_10015396_pt1 | contig 10710 bp, 8 predicted proteins | sample SSMProp6N_FD_193582 | JGI IMG/M metagenome (GOLD analysis project Ga0272441, IMG submission 193582) | Marine sediment archaeal communities from Little Sippewissett salt marsh, Falmouth, MA, United States - SSM-Prop-6N | ecosystem: Environmental > Aquatic > Marine > Wetlands > Sediment ...
GCAGATGAAACCTGGCTGGACAAGGACACTGTAATCGCCGCGAAACGAGTCACCCGGGCTGGCAGCTCGCGCATCGCCCGTTTCGCTTTCGAATATGCAAAGAAGCAGGAACGATCGTGTGTTACCGCTGTCCATAAAGCCAATATTCTCAAGGAATCCGACGGCTTGTTTCTTTCCTGTGCGAGAGAGATGGCAGCAGGCTACAACGAGATTGCTTTCAAGGACCGAATTATTGATGCACTCTGTATGGATCTGGTTGTTGATCCCGGGAGACATGATGTTCTTCTGTGTCCAAACCTGTACGGCGATATTGTATCGGACCTGGCGGCCGGGCTGGTTGGCGGCCTGGGCACAGTACCGGGAGCCAACCTTGGACACGATTGTGCACTTTTCGAAGCTGTACACGGCTCCGCGCCGGATATCGCCGGGCAGGGTATCGCCAACCCCACCGCTCTGATACTTGCAGGCATAATGCTGCTTCGCCATTTCGGCGAGTTCGAGGCTGCAGAACGGATCGAACAGAGTGTCCATGCTCTATATGAAACTGGCGAACACCTGACTCCCGACATGGGTGGCGATACAAATACCAGATCATTCACACAGGCGCTCATCAGGCAAATCTGATTTTATTGCTGCGCTATTCGCAGAGATAGAGGTAACTTATTGTGGGTTTACAGAATGAACAGACCAAATTCCTGAAAAATAAAGTAATTATTCATTCCCAGGGAAGATTATGTGATACTGCCAATGAACTCCTCCAGAGTCTCCCCTTCCGCACGCTGCTCGAAAATGTCCTCGATGACCTCGCGCGCAGAGGTTCTCCTATGCTCGAGATTTTCGGCGAAAAGGGTATGACCCGGGAAGGAATCGATAACCTTGTTCAGACTTTCCAATATCTGACCATCCTCGAACGATCCGTTATCCCCAATATCCTTCCTGAGTCAGCTGTTTTCTTCGCTGATCCGGGCAAGCTGCTCGATTTCGTAGAGTATCTATATAATGCCTGGCGCAACTATGACCGCTTTGTCATAGTCTCAGGCATGAACGGACAGCGTGTGGATGACCGTCCATACAGAACTTTCAACAATACCGTTGAAAAATTAATGCACCTGGTAATTGCCACCTACAGGGACATCGCCGAGAATATCTCCGGAGCCCATCCGCGTATCTACCGCCAGGCCCGTGCCGGTGTTGATATTGGAACCATCGTTTCCAGCGAGCCATCAGCGACTGGCTGGATCAGCCAGCTTGCCACACCCTACGATCGCCTTCAGCACGTTCCGCTCATCAGGCAGGTACTGCTTTACCCGCCTCTCGTGCTGAATCCCCCGATGAACAAACGAGCCGGGAAGTTCCAGCGGATAGATGAAAACCCTCTTGCACTTGTTGATCTTGATAAAGATGAGTGGATCGCTTACCCCGCTAAGGTCGGTGATCTGCTCATCCTGACATATATCCATGAAGAATTTCTGGAACTTGGACTTTCCCTGTGCAACCTGTTCGAACTGGCCGAAGACGAGGACCTGGAGAAACCTCCGGATGCTATCTACCTTTTCGGCGTCCCGGGTAACACACTCAACAAATATGGAGATCTTCCAACTGTATTCTACGATGACGAGGAAAATGGACTCCTGATCGGGGCTATTCCCAACGAGAGCCGGTTTGGCTACTTTGGTTATCTAAAGAAAATGATCCTCACCCTCCACAACATTACGGTAATGAAACGCGGCCGCCTTCCCTTTCACGGTGCGCTTGTCAATATTACACTCAATCAAACTTGCTACACGGTACTGCTTGTGGGTGAAAGTGGTGCTGGAAAATCGGAAACACTTGAAGCTTTCCGAGTGCTCAGTGAAGACATGCTCCAGGACATGACCATCATTGCCGATGATATGGGTTCTCTTGAAATAACGAACGGCACCGTACTTGGCTTCGGCTCTGAAATTGGTGCTTTTATTCGATTGGATGACCTCCAGCCTGGTTATGAATTCGGACAGATGGGGCGGGCTATTTTTATGAACCCCAGCCAGACAAACTCCCGACTGCTGCTCCCTATCACCAGCTATGCCCACGTAAATGAAGGCTACCCGATCGATATTGTGATGTATGCCAACAACTACCAGGAAGTCGATGATTCACATCCAGTTATCGAGAGATTTCCAGACAATGAGGCCGCGCTCGCTATATTTCGAGAAGGAAAGGTGATGAGTAAGGGGACCACAACTTCCAGCGGCATTGTTCAGAGTTATTTCGGCAACATTTTTGGCCCTCCTCAATACTTCGACCTGCATGAAGAGCTCGCTTCACGGTACTTTGAACATTTCTTCAAACACAATGTATTCGTAGGCCAGCTGCGCACCCGCCTTGGACTTCAAGGCTGGGAAACAAGCGGGCCTGAAGAGGCTGCCAAAACACTGATATCTCTGCTGCAGAATCAATAATAAAGCCAACAACCGCCTTATACTCCGGTATAGCTGCTGCTGTATCAGTCCATCAATTTAAGCTGCAATTTCCAGTGTTCACGCAGGTGTTTTCGGGCACTGACTTGCTGCCGGCCGCTACAATATTCAATGCTTGTTATCATCAATTACAAATATAATTCCTTGTATTTCAAATAAAAGTAAGGTAGGATGGAGGGTAGATAATGGACAATAAACCTTCTATTGCCGTTCTTACGGGTGATATTATCAGTTTCTCAGACTACGCTGAAAAAACGCGCAGAGAGATTCTTTCTGTTCTTAATCAGTCAGCTGCACGAATCCAGAACCTCTATCCAGCAGAAATGCCGTACAATATCGGCCTTTACCGAGGTGATGGTTGGCAGCTCGTAGTAATGGATCCCTCCCTTGCATTGAAGGTTGCACTGCTGATCCGATGTGCCTTGAAAACTGGGATAGACAGCAAGAGAATGGACACCCGTATTGCTATCGCTATCGGCACAGCTGATTATATGCCGGAGGGAGATATTGAAACCGGTGATGGAGAAGTGTTCCGGGCGTCAGGATATCTGCTGGAATCCTTGTCCCGCCAAACACATCTGGGCTGCCGTTGGCCTGCCGCAGGCTCCTCTACCCTGGAAGAAGTCCTCGATGCCATGCTTCAGCTGCTTGATTCTGTAGTAAATCAATGGACTGTAAGACAGGCCCGTGCAGTATCTGGTGCACTTCAGGGGTGGCGCCAGGTCGATATTGCCCAATCTTGGGTCCCCGACCCAATCAGCCAGCAGGCAGTTGCCCAGCATCTCGACAGCGCCAGCTGGAACGTCATATCCCATGCACTGCAGGTGTTTGAAAAAACTGTACATTCCAGATACCAGAATGCCTAGGAGAGGCAGACAAGCCAGGAAGATTGTTATTCTTGTCGACAAGCAAAAGAAGCTGTTTTTTTTCGACCGTACAATAGTACAGACATAGAAGGGTTTGACAAATGAACCTGGGAAGCTTGCAAGTACTGGTTTGCCTTCTAACAGCCCACCTTATCGCTGATTTCCTGCTGCAGACCGAGAATGATATAAACAAAAAAGATACCCTTAAAGTGCTTCTCAAGCATTCATCTATCCATGCGTTACTTGCATATACCCTTGTTGGTGTACTTTCCTGGTGGGAAATACCACTCTCGATCCTGCTGTCACATGCCTTGATCGACCGTATGAAAGCACGCTCTAAAAATAAGAGTGTGATTGTGTTTGTGATCGATCAGCTTGCCCATGTTTTTATCCTCGCCCTGCTTGCTTACCTGCTGCCATCGCTTTATCCAAATGAAACTCCATTCTGGGTTCTATGGCTCGGAAGCGGCTATTTCCAGGCCCTGGTTCTATTAATCGGTATCATTATGGTAACCAGAGTAGGCGGTATCTTCATCGGCATGGCTGCTGCGCCATATCTGAACCAGCTTGAAGCTACCCGACGGCAGGATGGTAGTAAGGGGAAACGTGCGGTTGACCCGCTGTCCCGGGGATTCGACAACGGCGGTTATATCATTGGACAGCTGGAAAGAAGCTTGATCCTGCTCCTTGTTCTCTCCAATCAGGCTGCGGCAATCGGGATCCTGATAGCCGCAAAATCGTTGTTCAGATTTGGTGAAATTAAGGACCGGTCGAATAGAATGGAAGCCGAGTATATTTTAATCGGCACATTGATGAGCTTTCTCTTTGCTCTTGTGGTTTCATTTGCAGTACAGAAACTGCTGCCTTTAATTTAAAACACAATTTGCATGCGTAGAGACAATATTCATATCGCAGAAAGTTAGCCATAATCCCGCTCAATAAAAACACGGAGAAATGCGACGGAGAAAATAGCCCATGAAACTGAGGAGATTCCCCCGCTTCCTTTTCCTAATCCTGTTAATCATAAGTACAACGGTTCCCGCGTGCAAACCAAAATCTGCCGGATCAGCTATTCCCTCCAGCGACGGCATAACCAACAGGTATGCTGTGCTTATGGAGAAAGACCAGTATGACGATGTAGGGATGTCAAACCTTCGCGTGGACTATGTCAGCATGGGACTAATCGAAGATCTTCTTCTTGAGGCAGGTTGGACAAGCGACAACATCCACGCTGTCCCTGAGTTCACTCAAGATGACATAGTACAGCAGCTCAACTGGCTTGAAGAACAGACTGATGGAGATGATCTTGTATTCTTCTATGTCGCCTCTCACGGCCGCTATCTGAGTGATGTTATCAACTGGAGTCAGGTAGTGCCGCCGGAATGGGAAGACATCAGGTCAGAAAAAATCGTGCTTGTCGATTCCTGTGAAGCCGGAAAATTTATTCAATCACTAGCAGATGATCCGGGAGAGCAGATTGCGATAGGAGCAGTTCAGGAATACGAGTATGGCTGGTGCGGCCTGGAAGAGGAGGGGCTGCCGATAATCGGACTTGTATACACCCACTACTTCAGCCAGGCGTTTCAGGAAAACGGTAGTGACTCAAATGATGATGGCCATACATCCATTCAGGAAGCCGCCCTGTGGGCTGAAACCTGGCAGCGGATATACATGCATGAAGTCGTTTTCGAAGTCCCTGAATTTGCTGACGATTATCGTCAGCTGGGAATAGATCCGGAAAACAACCCTGATTTTCCCCAGACAGTTCTCTTCGACACTGCGGAGGAAGACATTTTCCTGGACCATGAATAGCGGCAATCTTCCACCCGATCTCCGATTTCAAAAAGATCTCACTCTTCTTGACACAGGCACACGGTCGAATATTCTTGAGATCCTGTTGCATCAATCTTGCCCTCCCTGTCTATTTCCATCCTTATTGTGTTACTCAAAACCCTAGGGCTAACAAGCTTTCCCTTTCTTTTCATCCCTTCCTATACCGAGGACGGAAAATCATAGTATGATCAGACTATGCCCGGGATAGTCTTTCAAAAGGCAAACACCTCCCGGAAATAATGCTCACTCATAAACCCGCATTCAAGGAGTTAACCGATGCAGAAAGAAGATAAAAAAACAGAAGAAAAGGTGAAAGAATCAAGCGGGGAAACCAAGCCTGAATTTGAAGAAAAACTTGTTGAAACAGACCATGTAATTACGATTAACGGTAAAGAAATCCCCTACCGTGCAGCAGCCGGAACGATTCCCCTTAAGGAAGATGAGCAAAAAACCAAAGCAGCAATTTTCTACACCGCTTATACGCGGACTGATGTTGAGGATGTTTCACACAGGCCGTTGATTTTTGCCTTTAACGGTGGGCCCGGGTCTTCCTCTGTCTGGCTCCATATGGGCATGCTTGGCCCCAGGCGTGTTATCCTGGAGAAAGATGAAGCTGTCCTTCCCCCACCTTATCTTATGGAGGATAACCCTTACACACTGTTGGATGTTGCAGACCTGGTTTTTATCGATCCGGTCAGTACAGGTTACAGCCGGCCTGCACCGGATAATGAAGAACCGAAAGAATTCCACGGCATTAAGAAAGATATTGAGTCCGTGGCTGAATTTATTCGGCTTTATACAACTCGCAGCCAGCGCTGGGGCTCACCCAAGTATCTTGCTGGCGAGAGCTACGGGACAACCCGCGCAGCCGGCCTTTCCGGTTACCTGCAGGAACGTTTTGGTGTCTACCTCAACGGCATCATCCTGATCTCTACTATCCTCAACTTTCAGAGTGCCAAGTTCGATCCCGGAAATGATCTCCCCTATGTACTCTTCCTTCCCACTTATGCTGCCAGCGCCTGGTACCACAAGTGTATCAACCGGGAAGCCTATCCCGCATTGGAACCCTTTCTGAAGGAGGTCCGTCAATACGCCGAGAACGATTACCTGCTTGCATTGATGCAGGGCAGCAGCCTGTCCAGAGCAGACCGGGAAGCTGTAGCGAAAAAGCTGCATACATACACCGGCCTATCGGAAGAATATATTCAGCAGACGGATCTTAGAATCCAGATATTCCGCTTTACAAAACAGCTGCTTCGCTCCGAAGGAAAGACGGTCGGCCGGCTCGACTCCCGTTATACCGGGATTGACCGCGACTCAGCCGGCGAAGTTCCTGACTTCGATCCAAGCTATACCCTTGTACTCGGAGCATACACCGCAGCAATGAATGATTACCTTCGGAGGGACCTCAAGTTCGAAAGTGACAATGTCTATGAAGTCCTGAAAAGCCTTTATGAGGAATGGGATTACAGTACGTACCAGAACCGTTACGTCAATGTTGCTGAAACGCTGCGTTCAGCCATGTCGCAGAATCCCTTTCTCAAGGTTTTTGTCGCAAATGGTTACTATGATCTTGCAACACCATTTGCCGCCGCTGACTACACCTTTACCCATCTCGGCCTGGCTCCGTCTCTCCAGGAAAACATTACCTCATGCTACTATCCGGCGGGCCATATGATGTATATCCATAATCCGTCTCTCTCCTCACTGAAAGATGATATTTCTGCCTTTCTGAACCAGGAGGATAAATAACTTCAACACATACAGCATTTCCTCACCCGCATAAAAAATAATCACACCGGTTCGTGGCAATTTGACCCGGACAGAAAGCTGGGCTATAAACCAGAAACGGCGTGAGGAGCGTTTTGAAAAGTGGCCGATGTTGAATAAGAAAACAGTAAGGAGTATTGGTATGATCTCAACCACAGGACAGGATTTCCTGGAAAAAACAAAATACGAAAACATGAGTCCTTCCGCACAAAAGAGGGGTGTAAATCCACCTCCTCTGCAGCAGCCGGCTCTTTCTGATATCCGTATCGACCTGCCGGAACCTGCATTGAAAGATGCGGATCTGGGAACGATGATAGATAACCGTCAGAGTCATCGCAAGTACGACCCCGAACCTCTGACAATGGAGGAATTGTCTGCACTTCTCTGGTCAACCCAGGGAGTAAAGCGTATTGTTGGAGAGCAGGCAACTTTTCGTACTGTACCCTCAGCCGGTGCCCGGCATGCATTTGAGACAATCCTCCTGATCAACCGCTGCGCTGATCTTGAGCCCGGGTTGTACCGCTACCTCGCTTTGGATCACAAGATCACACCACTGAGGACCTCTGATACTGTTGTGCAGGAAGTTCGAGCTGCATCCTTGAACCAGAGCAGCATTGAAAAAAGCGCAGTAACCTTTATCTGGTATGCGGTGGTTGAACGAATGACCTGGCGGTATGCGGACCGCGGGTACCGCTATTTATTCCTGGATGCCGGCCATGTTTGCCAAAACCTGTACCTCGCTGCGGAAGCGATTGACTGCGGTGTTTGTGCAATAGCTGCATTCGATGATAACCAGTTGAATGAAGTGCTTCACCTGGATGGAAAACATGAGTTCGCAATTTACCTTGCCGCATTGGGAAAAAAACAACAGGACTGATCAAAAACCCGGCCAGCGAATACCTGTTTCCCATGTTATGATTCATCGTTGACAATTGATATCGCGGCAGCATTAAAAAAACTCGCCAAATTCGTACATCTCAAGTAAAGGTATGTTGGTTAAGAATCTTAATGGATGGATCACAGGATCAGGATAAGGAACTCGGCTTCATATTCATCCCCTTCAAGGAACGGGAAAGCATCGGCTTCAAGGAATTGATCATCAACATCGCTGAAATTCCTTCAGGCAAACATTTTGATCCGGTAGCAATTGATTTTTTTGCAGCAACAAAGGATCAAACCGCCGTGGAAGAACTCACAGTGTTCCACCCGTATTCAAATAACATGAAGATGGATATCGTAGCTGGAAAAATTGACATGAAGGACAAAAAAGGCAAACGTGAGGAAGCTTTTTCCTTTGGCGGAAGCCTCCACATTCTGAGCCAGTCTGAAAACACCCAGTGCCGCCTGGTATCGAACGCACCAATCCTTCCTCTGAACCCCAGGAACACACCTGTTCACAACCTGTTGGATGAAATCCAGATCCTGATGGCAGAACGAAAGGCAGCATGGATCCAGGAAGGGGAAGAAGCATTTGAAAAGAAGTTAATTAACATAGATCCCTTGCAATTGTGTGTTGTCTGTCTGAATACTATTTTAAAGGAATTTTCCGATCCTGAACTGCAGTCGCTTGGGACAAACAGGATATTAGTCGATCTTATTCGGAAAGAGATCAACTACCTCAAGGAAAGCGGGATGTGGCCTGCCGAAATCCCATCTATTGTGGAAATCCTGTAACAACTTTCCAGGGGATAGAAATACCGCCGATATTCTGACTGACTCCTTCAAACAAGAATAGATCAGGATTTCCAGAAAAGGACTGCCATTTGGGGCAGAGATCCTGGACGTCTGATAGAATCAGCAGAAATGACCAGTACGGGATACCCTGGAGGTTGAAAGTGAAAAGTTACAGGAAAGAACTCTGGTTTGAAATCCCTTCCCGCCGAGAATTCCGTAATATCACTCCAAAGGTTCGCGAATGCTTGCAGGAAAGCGGCATACAGGAAGGCTTGGTTCTTGTAAATGCCATGCATATCACAGCGTCCGTATATATCAACGACAATGAATCCGGGCTGCTGCAAGATTATGAGGATTGGCTGGAGGAGCTGGCGCCGCATGCCCCAACCAGCCAGTACCGGCATAATCGCACTGGCGAGGATAATGGAGACGCCCACCTCAAACGCCAGATCATGGGTCGCGAAGTCGTTGTTGCAGTCACCGAAGGCAGGCTTGACTTTGGCCCTTGGGAACAAATTTTTTACGCTGAGTTTGACGGCCGTCGCCGTAAACGAGTACTGGTAAAGATTATTGGCGAGTAATGAACAGATATTCCCTGAAAACTTGAAACGATATCCGGAGGCAGGAATGGATTTCAGAGAGAAGCGTATCGCAGAAGGTGCTCTCTTTACAGATCAATATCAACTGACCATGGCCCAGCTTTATTACCGTTTCGGACTGCATGAAACACCCGCCCAGTTCGATCATTTCTTCCGCAGTTACCCTGAATATGGTATGCATAAGGCAGGCTTCTGCATCAATGCCGGCCTGGAATCTCTGCTGGACTGGATAAAAAACTCCCGGTTCCGCGAAGAAGAGATCGAACTGCTGCGCTCCCAGGTCGGGCAAAGCGGGAAACAACTCTTCCAGGACGATTTCCTGGAATGGCTGAAAATCAACGGTAATTTCGAAGCTGTCAATCTGCGCTCCATACCTGAGGGAAGGGTTATTCACCCCAATGTCCCTGTAAATATCGTTCAGGGGCCTCTGGCTTTGGCCCAGATTCTTGAGACTCCGCTTCTAAACCATATAAACTATCAAATCCTGATAGCCACCAAGGCTGCACGTATCAGACAGAGCGGGAACTGCCAGCTCTTGCTGGAATTCGGCATGCGCCGCGGCCAGGGAAAAGGCGTGAACGAAGGCGCACGTGCAGCATTAATTGGAGGTGCGGATTTCACTTCCAATACCGGAATATCGCATGTGCTGGGTTTCCCACCGAAAGGCACGCATGCGCACAGTCTTGTCCAGGCATTCCTTGCACTCGGCCAAACGGAGCTGGATGCGTTCAGGGCATATGCGGATGTGTATCCGGATGATTGTTTGCTTCTGGTTGACACGATCGATACGCTCGAAAGCGGTATCCCTAATGCGATAACCGTTTTCGAGGAATTAAAAAAGAAAGGGCATAAGCCTGTCGGTATCCGCCTGGACTCCGGGGACCTTGCCCACCTGAGCATCCATGCATGCAAGATGCTGAATGAAGCCGGATTTTCTGACACAGCTGTCGTCCTGAGCAACCAGCTGGACGAGCTGGTTATCTGGCAGATTATCCGCCAGATTCGCGAGGAAGCTCCCCAATACGAAATCGATCCTGATCACATCATCAAACGCCTGGTCTATGGTGTCGGCACTCGACTGATTACGTCTGCGGGAAACAGCGCTCTTGATGGTGTTTATAAAATGGTAGCAATCAAGGAAAAGAACGAGTGGAAACCAGCCATCAAGATTTCGGAAAACCCTGCAAAAATTCCAAACCCTGGTAATAAAAACGTCTGGCGTATTTATGATGAACGCGGTTTTGCAACGGCTGATCTGCTCAGTCTGAGTGATGAAAAACTGAAAGAGCAGGATCCCCTCCTTATCCACCATCCGACTCACCCACATCAATACCGAAAAATTTCCTCTAATGAGATAACCCGCATTGAACCACTGCTTATTGCTATTCTGCAAAACGGCCGGGTTATGTACGAATCCCCATCCATAGAAAAGATGCGTCAGATACGGGAGCAGGACCTCGATCAGTTCGACCCTGGTGTCCGCCGGATCATGAACCCGCATATTTACCA
>Ga0272441_10015398_pt1 | contig 10710 bp, 5 predicted proteins | sample SSMProp6N_FD_193582 | JGI IMG/M metagenome (GOLD analysis project Ga0272441, IMG submission 193582) | Marine sediment archaeal communities from Little Sippewissett salt marsh, Falmouth, MA, United States - SSM-Prop-6N | ecosystem: Environmental > Aquatic > Marine > Wetlands > Sediment ...
GTGGCAACATGGTTGCCCGCTCTGCAAGGTGCGGCGGCTGATGAACAACTGAAGGAGCAGGCACTCTTCGTTAGTGGCGAAGACGGATACCATACGTACCGCATCCCGGCATTGGCCGTGTCGCCCCAGGACACCGTACTGGCCTTTTGTGAAGGCCGGCGAAACAGTGGTGCTGATGATGGTGACATCGACCTGCTCCTGAAACGAAGCTTCGACGCGGGCAGGTCCTGGGAAGCGGCGCAGATCGTCTGGCAGGATGGCCAGCACACGGTTGGTAATCCCTGCCCGGTCGTGGACAAGACTACGGGCACAATATGGCTGGCGTGTTGCCGAAACAACGAGCAGGTCTTCATGACACACAGCACGGATGACGGCGCCTCCTGGGCAACCCCGGCCGAGATCACGCGGGATGTGAAGCGGCCAGACTGGACCGGTTACTTCACAGGACCCTGTCACGGTATTCAACTCGACAGCGGTCGTCTGCTCATGCCCTGCGCGCGCGGGTGGAAGCATCAGCACTCGCATGTATTCTTCAGCGACGATCATGGCGCCACATGGCAACTCGGGGGCCTGCTCCATGCCAAGACGGATGAGTGCGCAGTTGTGGAGACCGCGAAGGATACCGTGTACCTCAATATGCGCAGCAACGATGGCGGCAATCGTCGAGGAACTGCCTGGAGCGCTGATGGTGGGAGAACCTGGTCAGAGGTAACATTTGACAACGCCTTGGTGGAGCCCGGGTGCCAGGGAAGTGTGTGCCGTCTGACCAATGAGGAGAGCTGCGGGAAGCCCCGCGTCTTGTTTGCCAATCCGGCCAGCACGGAACGGGTGCGCATGACGGTCCGCGTGAGCGATGACGAATGTAGAACGTGGACAAAAGGCAAGGTTCTACACGATGGGCCGTCAGCGTATTCGGACCTTGCGGTGGCTGCGGATCAGACGGTACTGTGCTTGTACGAACGAGGCGCCAAACAGGCCTACGAGACAATTACGCTGGCCCGCTTCAGTATCGACTGGCTTGAAGACACCGATGCAAGATCTTAGATGAATTGATGGCGTTCCAGCAAACCACGTCCTTTGGGCGTGGTCAGAGACAAAGGCTCTGCCGGTCGATTTCGCGATGGTGGCCGTGTGGTCATGCTGGAACGCTCGGAAGAAATCGGGAAATCGCGTGGCCGAAGGTCCGAAGCGGCCGTGAAGCCCGGTCCTCTGGGCGGGGAGAGGTCGCTTCGAGCGATTTCTTCACTCGTATGGTTGACAAGCCGCCCGTTGTGGGCCCACACTGGCGGGTGCGAATCAGGGGCAACCATCGAACTGAGCAAAGGAGCGTGGGCGATGAACCAAACGAAACAGCGGACGGAAACTGGGCGCGGCCGCGTGGGCCGGCGGGTCTTCATGAAGAGTGCGGTTGCGGGCACGGCAATTGCCGCGAGCGCGTTGAGCCGGAAGCGTGTCCTCGGGGCGAACGAACGCGTGCGCGTGGGGCTGCTGGGCTGCGGCGGACGCGGCCGGATGGTGGCGCGGAGTATGACCGAGCACGGCGTCGAGATCACGTGGGCGTGCGACGTGGATAAAGGCCGCGCGGGGGAGTCGTGCGACCTTATCGCCGAGGGCCAGGACGGGCGGCGGCCGAAGTTCACCAAGCACTTCCCGGAGATGTTCGAAGCGAGCGACGTGGACGCGGTGATCATCGCCACGCCGGACCACTGGCACGCGCCGGCGACGATCCTCGCGTGCCAGGCGGGCAAAGACGTGTATGTCGAGAAACCGCACTCGCACAACATCTGGGAAAGCCAGAAGATGATCGAGGCGTCGCGCAAGTACAAGCGCATCGTCCAGGTGGGCACGCAGAACCGCAGCGCGGCCTACAACATCGCCGCGCGCAAGTACATCGCCGACGGCAACCTCGGGGACATCCCGCTGGTCAAGACCTACAACCTCAAGCCGGGTGGCCCGGTGAAGATAGGCGACCCGGGCGTGCAGCCCGAAGGATTCGATTGGGACATGTGGCTTGGGCCTGCGCCGGACCGTCCGTTTCACCAGGGCATCTGGCGGCCGGGCTGGCTGTTCCTGTGGGACTTCTGCGGCGGCGACACGGGCAATGACGGGATCCATCAGATGGACCTGACCATGATGGCCCTGGGCGACCCGGGACTCCCCAAGGCCGTCATGAGTACGGGCGGCAACCTGGCCTATCCGGACGACGACCGCGAGACGCCTGACACGCAGATCACGACCTTCGACTTCGATAACTTCGTCATGACCTTCGAGATGACCAACTACCCGCCCTACATGGAGAAGACCACCTCCACGATCCGCCGCAAAGACCTGTTCCCCTATTGGACGCAGAACGCGACGCGCATCGAGTACTATGGCTCGAAGTATATGATGACCCTCGGGCGCCACGGCGGCGGCTGGCAGGTCACCGAAACGCGTGGGCGCATCCATGAGCAGATGTACGGCCGGTTCCCCGACCCGCAGCATCAGGCCGATTTCGTCGATGCCGTGAAGACGCGGCGCGCGCCCAATGCCGACGTGGCCGTGGCGCACAACGCGTGCCTGATGGTGCATATGGCCAACATCGCCTACCGCCTCGGCAACGTCAAGCTCCGCTTCGACCCGGAAACGGAACGGTTCATCGACAACGACGCGGCGAATGCCCTGCTCAAACGCTCCTACCGCGCGAAGTACGAAATCCCTGAGAACGTGTAGGGCTGGGCGAAGAGCGCCCTCAACTACCACACCGCTATTCAGTAAGGACGAGGTCGGCCATGTAGATGGCGGTAATGGCCACGCCTTTGTCGTCCTTTTCGTGGCTCGAGTACCAGGAAACAACTGCGTGCGTGGGGCTGAGTGCCACGAAGCCCGGATAAGAATTGTCTCCGCCGCTGGGGAGTTGCGCGAAGAGACGAAGCGTGTCGTCCACCAGCCAATAAAGCGCGGTTCGCGAACCGTCCTCGGTTCTGCGCCGTCCCCCGGCGACCCAGCGGCCGTTCCAACGGGTCAAGAGCGGGCCGCCCACGTATTCCGTGAGTTCTTTCCGGGCCCATTCGGTATAGGGGGGCTGCGACTTCACCAGTTGGGCGGGGGTGGAGCCTCGCCGGCTGATAGCGGTCAGACTGCCGTTCTCCTCGAAGACGAAGGCCGTTTCATCGCCGCGTGCTTCCTGGAAAAGGGAATGGAAACGCCAGACCAACCCGTCGTCGCTCACGAGCATGGCAGACTGCATCAAGGCCCCCTCGCCCTGCACCTGCGCATGATCACGATTGCGCCGGCCACAGAGGTAGGCCTTGCCGCCATGCGCCGCGGCGCGCCAAATGTAATGGCCGTAGGTTCCTTCGAGCTGTCGCGGCCCCTGCCACGACTGCCCGTCCTCCGTCCACACCGCGTAGCCCAGGTGCTTGTTTACGTCGTAATCATCACGCGGCAGCGTCGTTTCGCCCGAGTACCACGTGCCCGTGTACACGAAGAGCTGCTCCTTGAAAGCCAGGAAATGCGGATCCCGCGTATCGCGCAGCGGCACGGAGAAGTGGTGTTCCTCCTTCCACGCTTTGGTGTCCTCGCTCGAAAGCACCAAGATGGAAGATGTGGGATGCACCATATGCCCGTCGGGACAACTGCGGAACGTCAGCCAGTATCGCCCCCGCCAATGTATCAGATCGGTAAAGGCGTTGTGCTCGCCGTTGTGAAAGACTTGGCGCACATTCGTCACTTCCACGCGTGGGAGTTCCCCGGCTTCCACGTTCGGCGCGAGTGGAATGGCACAACAGATAAGGCACAACGGACAGATCCGCTGTGCCGTTCTGCAGGATGCTAGGTTCATCGATAGTCCCTTCTTCGCCTGTGCCATCCGCTGTGATGGCGCCGATGCCCCTTGAGTCACAATGAGGCGAATATAGCATGTTTGCGACGTCTTCGCTAGCGCCGCCGGCGCTTGGTCGCTTGCGAGTCCCGAAACAGATATGGTTCTTTCACCGCGTAGCCGGTGAAGAAACCATCCTTGGAGTGAGCGCGGGCCTGGGAGCGGTTTGTAGACAGGCGCCATGAGGGGGGATTGGCGAGGATTGGGTGGCGTGGAAGTCGGTGGGCGAGGGGGCAGGCGAACGGGTCTATTGCCGCGCGCGCGCGCTGGCGTTGCGCAAGATATCCCAATACGCGCCTCGCGCGCCCGCACGGATCGCCTGCATGAGGACCGAGTTGTCGTTGTAGTTGTAATTACCCTCGACCTGATCGGGGTCGGCGTGGAAGAACCGCTTGTCGCCGCCTACCAGTTCAGTTACGCGGGCGTGGATCTCAGGACCGACCGCCGAATCGATGAAATAGATTGGGCGAAGCAGGTCCGCGTTGTCCGTGGTCGTGCCATGCAGGTTAGGATTGCTCTCGAAAGGGCCTTGCGCCCGCACCATGTCGGCGATGGGGGTGTTCGGGTAGACGCGCACGCCGCACGACAGCCCGATACAGTCCGGGCCGAACGCGCGCATGCCGTCGATGGCACTGGCCAGGGTCTCCGGGGTTTCGCCGGGCCCGCCGAGAAGCATGTCGCACATCACGGTGAGGCCAGCATCCCGGCAGGCCTGTACGGTCCGGCGGATATCGTCGGCCGTGTAGCTTCTGCCGAGCCGGCGCAGCATCGCGTTGTCGCAATGATCCACGCCGAAGTTGACGCCCGCACAGCCGGCAGCGCGCATGGCGCGCGCCAATTCATCATCGAACGGTTTTGCGCAGGCATAGGTGTACCACCGGACCTCAGACGCCAAGCCGCGCCGGACGAGCGCCTCGCACACGGCGCGCGCATGATCGACCGGGAGGTTGAACTCGCAATCGCACAGATGCACCACGTTGATGCCCTGGCCGAGCAGGTCGGCAAACTCGTCGGACACGCTGTCCGGTGTGCGCACGCGCGTTCGCGAACCCTTGGCGACCGGGTCCACGCAATAGATGCAGGCCCCCGGACAGCCCCGCTTGGTCTCGATGCCCGCCTGCCCGCCCTCAGCAAAATAGCGCACATTGTCGACGAATCGCCGCCGAGGCACCGGCAACGCTCCCAAGTCCGACGCGCGCGGCGGTGCCGACACGATGTGCCCTTTGGCATTGCAGAAGACCGCGCCGGGCACGCCCGCCGGGTCGCCCTTGGCGGCGATGCAATCCAGCAAGTCCGCCAGCGCCGGGTCGCCTTCGCCCGCAATCCCGTAATCCGCGCCGGTGTATTCGAGCACGATCCGCGGCGCCGAGGAGAACCCGACGCCGCCAAGGATGACGGGGCGATCGGTTTGTGTGCGGATATGCTTGATCATGCGGGCCGTGTTCTCGAGGACGAAATCCTGGCTTGCGAAATACGCGTCGTCGATGTTGCGTATCGACACGCCGACGGCAGAAGGCGCGGTCGCACCGATGGCGTCCGTGAGTGTCGCTTCCCACGGTCCCACCGCGTCATCCGCAAAGGTGAGGTCGCACAAGACCGGCTCATAGCCGCGCCGAGACAGCGATGCGGCCACGTAGTCGAGTCCGATGGGCGCGACAGGCGGTAGCATCCGATTCGGATTCACAAGCAAAATGTGCATTGGGTGGTTCCTGGTTGCTGGTTTCTCGTTGGCGGACTCACTCGGCGATCACCTTGAGGTGTACGCCGAAGACCCTTTCAAACAGGGCGCGCTTGCGCATGGCGCCGTAGACGTCGAACTCGTTTCGCTGCCGCTGCTTGACGTACAGGCGAAGCGTGGCGCCGCGCCGCATTACGCGCAGAGCCTCCGCAGATGCCACGTGGGAGCGGTCGAGCCCGTCCGCCACCCGCAGGATCGCCGCGAGCCGCTCGACAACCGCCTGCGCGGCCGCATCGAGATCGCAAAAGACCTTGTGGGCCGTTTTCGGTTCGGCTTTGCGGTGATAGCGCGCGATGCATGCCGTCATCATGAGTTCCTCGGGCGCGAAACCGTCCAATCTCGATGCCGCGATCAGGTCGCGCGATCCCTTGTGATGTTGCTCGGGGCGCGTCTCGTATCCGGTGTCGTGCATCAGGGCTGCGGCGCAAAGGAGCCGGCGCTCTTGGTCGCCGAACCCGTGAAGGTCCAAGGTCCAGTCGAACAGGGCGAGGCTGTTCCGGGTTACCTGCAGGGCATGGTGCAGGTCGGGGTCGTGGGCCTCGGCAAAGCCGCGCGCCGCGTGGATGCCCGCATCGCCGTCGTACCTCTCCATTGCCTCACCCCCGCACGGCCGCCACATGTGCCGCGCTCCGGCGTGGTGGCTTTTTCAACAGAATGGCCACTGAATGAAGCACACAGTCTACCAAAGCCGTGATCCCTTCGCAAAAGGATCGCGCCGGCTCGAAAGCCGATTGCTTCACTCCAGAAGCAGAGATGGTGGGGCGAGCGTCCTCGCGAGCCGGGGTTTGTTTGGCGGGCTGAGCCTCCTCGCGAGTCAAGAAGAAGCGGGTGGTCACGATAGATCGAAGACGGCTCGCGAGGACGCTCGCCCCACCGCGCTCGCCTCACCGCGCTCGCCCCACCGCGCTCGCCTCACCGCGCTCGCCCCACCGCGCTCGCCTCACCGCGCTCGCCCAGCCAAGGAACATCGGGCGGTGTGGTCCCCGGCTGGTGTCCGACGAATATCGAGAGTACGATTGGGGTCCTGGGCATGGAACTTGCCATCGAGAGAGGAGCGTGTGCGATGGACAAGGTGCGTTACGAAGAGATGTTGCCGCACGAGATCGTGGCCCGGCGCAAGCGGTTTCCGGCGGCCTTCATCGGGCTGGGCGGCCTCGAGTGGCATGGCGAGCATCTCGCGGTCGGCAACGATGCGTTGAAGGCCGAAAAGCTCTGCGAACTCGCCGCGGCGCGATCCGGCGGTTTCGCGTTTCCGACCGTGTGGTATGGCGAACCCCGCGAGAGCCATCTCCTGGAAGTCGATCATGACCCGGATGGGCAGGTCAAGAAGAAGATGCAATTCAAAGGGCGCAAATTCTCGGGCGGAGTCTTCGGCAAGACCCGCGAGGAGCAGTGCGCGTTTTACGAGGACCTGATCTACCACGTGCTGGTGCAGATGAACACGCTCGAAATGAAGGCCGTGTGCCTTCTTTGCGGCCATTACCCTTTGCACACGTGGGCGACCGCGGCGTGCGCGCGGTTCAACAAGCTGTTCAAGGACACGCGGGCCTTTGCCGGCATCGAGTTCCACTACCCGAGGAAGTCCAAGCACGTCGGCGGGGACCATGCCGCGAAATGGGAGACCTCGTACCTGTGGTATCTCCGGCCGGACTGTGTGGACATGAGCGTGTTCCTGGGCCGCGAAGATGAACCGTTGATTGGCGTGTTCGGCGATGATCCGCGCAAGGAAGCCACGATCGAGATCGGCAGAAAGGCCTGTGACCTCATCGCCGAGGGGATGGTGAGAAAGGCCAAGGAACTTCTCCGCAAGGTCCAGGGATAGAGTGAGTATACCGGATGGCCGTTTGGGGTTTGTAGTGAAGCCAGGTGAATGGTTCCCTCGTGCGTGAGGGCGTGTGGAGACCGGACCGTCTACAGACAGAACTACAAACTGGGACCACAAACTGGGTTGGAGAGGACAGACGTCATGAAGAAGAGAGCGTTGAGATTCCACGTGGCATGGAGTGGCGCGTTCCTGTGTCTCGCGCTTGCAGGGCTGCTGGCCTGCGGTGCGGTTGCCGAGTCGGACACAACGTCGGCCGCGGCCGCGCCAGCGCCCGAAGAATGGCTCAACGTGGTGGGATATGTGCCGCTGCCGGACGAACCGCTCACGAACCGGATCGTGATTTTCTTTGACCGGCCCATACAGCTCGGCGACGGTGCTGAGGGCAAATCCTTCAAGCCCTTCACGATCGCGCCGGAACTGAAGGGCGAGTTCCGCATTCAGGACAACTATGCGGTCTTCAGCGCCAGACCGATTCCCAAGCACGTGAAGCAGGTATATGAGGTCCACCTGAACCCGGCGCTTCAGTCGACCGACGGCAAACGCATCAACCCGGAGCGCCAGCGGCTCGCGTTCGCCACGTTCCAGTTCGGCATTGAGCGGCTCTGGATCAGTGAGTCCCGTCCGGAGCAGACCGTGCTGGGCGTGCTGCTGCCCGTTGCGGTGACGGCGGAGGCCCTTCAGGCGCACTTGGCCGTGGCCGCGGGCGGCGAGCAGATCCCTTACACCGTCGAACCGACCGAGGACCCCAAGCTGTTTCACCTCGCAGTGCAGGGTGAACCGGACCGCTCTGCGGAAGTAGTCTTGAAGGAGGGGCTCGAGGACGCCGACGGGAAGCTGCGCGTACAGGCGACGCGCACGTACCCCTACCCTCGAGGCGGCGATGCCCTAGAAGTTGAGTCGGTGGAATGGACGCGGACCAGCCGCAACGACCATATGCTGTCCATCCGATTCTCGAAGGTGGTCAGTCTTGAGGAGTTTCAAGGCCGTTTGTCGTTGACAGATGCGGAACGCGGAACCAAGATCCAGTGTCACGGCGCCTTGCCGGGCGCTCAACGTACGCATCGGTTCTTGCTGTACATGCCGCACCCAACGCCGAGCCGGATAGCCGTGGCCATTGCGGAGGGCCTTGAGGGCACAGACCAATCGGTCCTTCGGAGTCCCCACTCATACACGCTCGAACCGAAGGGCGATGCGCTCCGGATCGACAACACCCGGTGGCGCTCGCAGTGGTATTGGCGCGGCAAGGAAGGCTTGATCCTCAACGTACGGCTCAGCAAGGCGGTGGCCGTCGCCGAACTCAGAGAGCACCTCGAATTCGAGCCGGCGCTCGAGGAGATGCGCGTGGAACCGGACCGCTACAACGGGTTCCTAGTCTATGGGCTGTGGAACTCGAAGCAATCCTATGCGATGACGATCTCGCCCGGGCTCAAGGATAAGGAAGGCCGGGTATTGGAGAACGCGCTGACGGTGCGGGTGCAGACCGAGACCGTGCCGTCGTACCTGGGGTTCGGGCGCGCTGGCGAGTACTACTTCCCGCGGCGGAGCGGGGTGACGCTGCCCCTCGAGAGCAGGAACCTCGAGGAGGTCGAGGTCGAGCTGCACCGCATGTTCCCCTCGAACCTTGCCGTCGCCGTGGGCGACATGGAGGAAGGGCGGGGCAGCTCTCGATTCAATATTGCGTGGTGCGAAGAGGTTGCGGCCACCAAGGTCACCCCGGCCATCCATCCGGACCGCATCGTGGAAACGCCCGTCGCGGTGGACTCGCTATTCCCGCCGGACAAGATGGGCGTGTTCTGCCTCAAAGCGACGGGCGAGCGCGATCAAGGCGGCAGCATGATGGGCACCAAACTCGTGCTCTGGACCGATATCGGCGCGCTTGCCTACTGGCAGGACGGCGAGTTGGTTCTCTTCGCGCACAACTTGTTCTCGCTGGCGCCGTTGCCGCTGGCCAAGGTCTCGGTCTTCTCGAACAAGAACCAACTGTTGGGCGTCGCGAACAGCGACGAAGAGGGCCTCGTGCACCTCGGGCCGTTCGACACGGCGCTGGGCCAGCCGCGCGTGGCCGTGGTCGAATGCCGGGACGATTTCACCTTCCTCAAACTCGATCCCCGGTATGAGGACACGGAGGAACTTGACGGGACCATGCCGCGCTATGACCGCAAGGGCTACGACGCGTTCATCTACGCCGACCGCGACCTGTACCGTCCCGGCGAGACGGTCCACGCGCACTGGTTGGTCCGTACCAACTACGGCGATGCCGTGCCCGAAGTGCCCCTGCTGCTCAAGGTGGTCAAACCCAACGGCCGGCCGCTCCTCTCGCAACCCACGACGCTGTCTGCGTTAGGCACGGGCGGCTTCGACGTTGCCACGGACCCCATGCATCCTACCGGGCGGTACACGGTGCAGTTGTCTGTGCCGGGCAGTAAGACGGCGCTGGGCTCGTACGCGTTCAGCCTCGAGGACTTCGTGCCCAACCGCATTAAGGCCGCCGTGGCGCTGGACACAGATCGCTGGCGGGCGGGCCAAGATCAAACGATTCATCTCAACGCGCAGCACCTGTTCGGCGCGCCTGCCGCAGACCGCAAGTGCGAGTGTGTCGTCGTCTTGAAGCGCGGCGGGTTCGAGTTCGAGGACTGGAAGGCGTTTCACTTCGACAACGATTCCGATCACATTCCCGAGCCGGTCGCGTGCGGCGAGCGCACGACCGATGAAAGCGGAAACGCGGACTTCGCGTTCTCCTACACGGCGCCGCCGCAGGTGACGTTCCCGATGAAGGCCGTGGCTGTGGGCCGCGTGTTTGAGTTGGGCGGCAGACCCGTGGCGGCCAAGGCCGAGAGCGTCTTCTTCCCGGCGGACATCTGCCTCGGCGTCAGCGTAGTGCCCTCGGCGGACACGCCGGACCTCGAGGTGTTCGCCGCAGCCATTAGGCCTGACGAGACCCCGGCAACTGATCTCGAAAAGGTAAACATCGCCCTGGAACGGCGGGTGTGGAACTACTACGTTCGCCGCTACTACGGACGCCATGAACCGAAGTGGTCCGAGTCGTTCGAGCCCGTTGAGGTTCAGGAGGTCGGCCTCGTCAACGGCCAAGGCAGCACCGTGTTCTCGCCCACCGACTATGGGTACTACCGGGTGCGGGTGTTCTCGGAGGCAACGCGGCAATTCAGCACGCGGTCGTTCTACTGCTATGGCGACCGGTGCCGGCCGGTGGACACCGCGCTGTCCCCAGCGCGCGCGCGCCCCAGTCTCATCAAGGTCGCCCTTGACAAGGAGTCCTACGTGGTG
>Ga0272441_10015399_pt1 | contig 10709 bp, 4 predicted proteins | sample SSMProp6N_FD_193582 | JGI IMG/M metagenome (GOLD analysis project Ga0272441, IMG submission 193582) | Marine sediment archaeal communities from Little Sippewissett salt marsh, Falmouth, MA, United States - SSM-Prop-6N | ecosystem: Environmental > Aquatic > Marine > Wetlands > Sediment ...
CTGTCTTTGAGCGATGCAAACGCCATCAAATTGATCATACCATCTGTTGAAATGGTCGCCTCACAGGCTGAAAAAGAAACCGAAGCCAAATTCGAGGACAAATCCGCCAAAGCAACCGTGGTCGGCGTTTCTGCCAATTTTAAAAGTATCCTGAACTATGAAACCGATAACGGAAAATTTTTAACGGATGATCAGCATAAAAGAAAACTCCGCGTATGCGTGCTGGGTAATGATGTCGCACATAGTCTTTTCCCGGTCGAAGATCCGGTAGGGAAAAAGGTTAAACTGGATGACCAGTGGTTCGAAGTAATCGGAGTTATGGGCTCAAAGTCGTTGTTTACCGAAACTGTGGGTGAACTGGCATCACGAAATCTCAACCAGGATATTTACATACCGTTATCATCCTTCCTGATGCGTTTTGACAGGGAAGAACAACTTGCCAGTGAAATTAGCCAGTTGACGATAAAAGTTGGTGATACAAAGAACCTTTTGGAAACTGCGACCATCATTCGCAAGATCATTAACCGCAGGCATCATAACAATGATGATTATGATATTGTCATCCCCTACGAATTGTTAAAACAGGAAGAAAAAGAGACCAGAATATACAATATGGTTTTGGGTTCCATTGCCGCTATTTCATTACTGGTCGGCGGTATCGGTATTATGAATATTATGCTTGCAACGGTTCTCGAACGGACCCGGGAAATCGGAATTCGACGCTCTTTGGGCGCCAGGAAAAAGGAAATCCTGATTCAATTTCTGATCGAAGCTGTCGGTCTTAGTCTGCTTGGCGGTTTGATCGGGATCATATTGGGTGTTTCCATGTCCCTGGTGATAAACAGTATAGCCGAGTTTAAAACGGCTATTACACCCATTTCTGTTTTTGTCGCTTTTGGCGTATCGGGAGCAGTCGGTATCATCTTTGGGACCTTTCCGGCCAAAAGCGCGGCCGAAATTAATCCCATTGAAGCATTGAGATATGAATAAACTGTCCGGAGGAATTAATAAATGATGTTTTTCAATATAAACAGAAATGTTTTTGCTGTGCTTTTACCGGTATTCTTTATTTTGAATACTAATCTACCCGCAAAAGAATTTGTGCTCACGCTTGATGAATCCATTAACATTGCCCTGGAACAGAGTTACGACATGAAACTGCTGCGGCTTGACCTTTTAGAGGCCGAACAGGGGCTTGTTGCCGCAAAAGGCCGTTTTAAAACCAATGCCGATATGTCTTTACAATTGCCAAACTGGAGAGAGTCCGTATCTTCAATACCTGTAAAAGACGCGTTACCCGTTTTCAATACGACCGGGGAAATTCAATATTACGGTCAGTTTAATATCAACCAGCCGTTACCCACTGACGGGTATTTTCGTTTGCGCTCAACAGCGTATCATCGTGATGTCTCGACCTTTCGTGCGGATTTGAATAACGATCTGGAACGTAAAGATGTCTATACTTCGCTCAGTCTGCAATTCAATCAACCCCTGTTTACAATCAATAATTTGAAATTGGGGTTAAAATCCGCTGATCTGAATTACGAACTGGCATCACGCAGGTATAACCAGAGGGAATTGCAGATCATTTATATGGTTACGGCCGGTTTTTTTGATCTGTACAGAAGCATCAGGCAGCATAAAATAGCCCTGGATAATGTAAAACAGCAGGAAGAATTGTACGATATTGCCAGCAAAAAATATAACGCCGGTTTAATTCCGGAAACCGACGCGCTTGAAATGGAAGTGGACCTGGCCGAAAGCCAGAATATGCTGGTGCAGGCCGAATCGGATATGGAGACCAGCCGGGATTATTTTAAACAGCTCATCGGACTTGAGCTGGATGATATGATTTCGGTGCATACCGCATTTGAATACAGTACGATGACGGTTGATCTTGATGAAGCCATAAAAAAGGCCCTGCAAAATCGCACCGAGATCCGTGAAAACGAAATTCGGCTCGAGCTGGCGAAAATTAATGTCAAACAGGTTGATGCGCGCAGCGAGATACGCGGCGACCTGTGGGCGTCTTATGAACTCGTTGGTGTGAGTGATCCGAACCTGCCGTACGGCAGTACACCGCGATCCCTCTGGAGTTCAAGTCTTGACGATATGGACCGCAGACCGAATAACCGCAGCGTTGGTTTTACGCTTTCCATACCGTTGTTTGACTGGGGGGTTAACAAAGCGGAAGTTCAGGCTGCTATGGCTGTTCTCAACTCCAGGGAAATTGATCTGAATGAAGAGAAAAAAACAATTGTCAGGCAAGTACGGGCCGTTGTCAGGAGCTTGAAAGAAACCGAGGACCGGTTGTCCGTTCTTGAAAAACGGGAAAAAATCGCCCAGCGTAATTTTGATATTACACTGGAAAGATTCAATAACGGAGATATAACCAGTATTGTGTTGGCCAATAACCGGGACCGTTTGATCAGCGCTAAAACGGCTTATCTTAATGCCTATATCGAATACCGGCTGACCATCGCGGATTTAAAACGCAGAACATTGTGGGATTTTGAAAAGGGCCGCAGTCTTGTAAAATAGGGATTTAAATATTTATGGCACAGAAAGAAGCAGATTTTTATATCAAACTGAGGCAAAAAATACAACAGTGGCTGGACAGCAAAGGCGGTAAATCACATCAATGGGCGCGTTATTTAATATGGGCGCCGGATCTGTTCCATCTGTTATGGAAATTGTCCCTGGATGAAAATGTTCCCAAAAAGGATAAAGTGAAACTGGTGGCCGCGCTGGCATACTTTATTTCTCCGATTGATTTGATCCCCGAGGCCATTTTTGGGCCGGTCGCTTTTACCGACGATATCGCGCTGGCCGCTTATGTTTTGAACGGGCTTGTCAATCATATCGATCCCGAAATCGTCAGAAAACATTGGGCGGGCGATGAAGATGTTTTGCAGGTGATTCAAAAAATTTTAGCGGTTGCCGATAAAATGGTGGGCAGGGGATTATGGAACAAGTTAAAGGCAAAAGTAAAATAAAAAATTTATTCACACCCTTTTTCCAAAAAATGAAACGCCGATTCCATTTGTGCGTGACTTCCCATTAACACAAGAGTATCTCCTTGCTGTAGCTTAAAATCAGGTGCGGGATTGGAGATTGGCTTATCATCCCGGATAATCGCAATTATACTTGCTCCTGTATTTTGTCGCAGCCCCAGTTCTTTTACTGTTTTGCCGTTTGCTGCGTGTTCATCAAATAAAAGGAAGGAAGCGGTCGTCCCTGATGCCAGAACACGGAGCATTTTTTCGGAAATTTCATTTTGTTTGACCGGTTCTCTCAACATCTGGTATCCATCCTCGCGTAATAGTTTTGATTGAATCTGTATGACATTTTTTGGAATATTCAACTTTGTTAGCATGTGCGTAACGATCTCTATGGAACTTTCAAATTCCTGCGCGATCACCTGGTTTGCTCCATATAATTTCAGTTCTTCAATCTCGTCAAGCCGGTTACTCCGGGTGATGATATATATGTCCGGATTCAATTGCCTGGCAATTTTTATTGATTGTCTTACTGCAAAAGGATCGGAAATAACCGGAATATAAGTAATGGCCGATTCAATATTGCATTTTTCCAGGATATTTTTTTGTGCAACATCCCCAAACAGAATATTGATCCCTTTTTTTCTGTATTTTCTAACTGTTTGGCCATTTAATTCTACTATAATATGTTGAATATTTGCCGAATTTAAAACTCTGGACAAGTGTTGTCCGGTTAACCCAAAACCGGCTATGATAACATGGCCCTCCAACACCCTTTTCCCTTTAATTGATTTGTCGGATATTTTTTTTGTCTTATCCCTGAACAGTTTTGGGGCAAGAGTGATAAACAGAGGTGTCAATAACATTGTTATAACGATAACGGAAATGACAATTTGATAATATTCAAAAGTTATGAGTTTAATTGCGTAACCGGCGCTGACAAGTACAAAAGAAAATTCTCCTATTTGCGCCAGGCTTAATGCCGATATAAAACAAGTCCTTTTTGGTAGTAACAGGGCCGCGACAGCGCTATAGGCAAAAACAAATTTTAAAATTATTATAACTAAACTTGCACATAATATTGGTATCAGATTGCTAAACCCAAACTCAAGATTAACCAGCATGCCGATAGAAATGAAAAAGATACTGTTAAAAACGTCCCTGAAAGGTGTAATCTCTGCCTCTATTTGATAGTGATAATCGGTCTCAGCGATTAAAATGCCGGCCAGGAAAGCTCCGAGCGCAAGTGAAAATCCCAAATAGTCGGTTAAAATTGCTGATCCCAAACAGGCAAATAATGCACCGATAACAAGCAATTCCCGGATACGGGTATGGACGATGAAATGCAGGAAATGCGGTAATAAAAATCGACCTGTTAAAAATATTAACAGAATAAGTAACAGACCACCCCCGAATCGAAACAGCAGTTGAACCATAGATCCTTCTTGTATTCCACCTAAAATCGGTACGATCAACAAAAACGGCACAATGAGAAAATCCTGGAATAACAGGATCCCCATAACAGACCGGCCGTGCGGCGTGCCAAGTTCCATTTGGTCCTGATATATTTTCAATACAATGGCTGTACTGCTCAATGCGGTGATAAGGCCAAAGAACAGCGCCTGGTTTACTGAAAAACCCGAATAAAAACAGATCAGTGTTGTCGCCGTTACTGTTGTGAAGGCCTGTATACTACCGCCCAGAAGCATTATTTTACCAATTGTTCTTAATCGCTGCAAAGAGAGCTCGAGGCCGATTATGAACAACAGAAAAATAACCCCGAGTTCCGCAAATATTTTTACATGCTGCGTGTCCCTGATTAAATGCAAACCTGATGGACCGGTCAGCATTCCCGTAATCAGAAAACCTATGGTTTGAGGAATATGAAAACGGTTGCAGACAGCCAGCACAAATAATGCCGTGCCGAAAAGAATTACAAATTCATGTAAAAAGGGTATATCGTGCATTTTTTTTTCCTATTTTACAGTGAATGAAAAAAGTCAATATATTTCCGGTACAAAAGTTTGTTCGTCCATGGGAGAACGTATATAACCAATATCATTTTGACGGGACGGGAGTTTAATTGGTTTTGGGGTCATATCTTTGTACGGGATTAAACTTAATAAATGGGAAATACAATTTAATCGGGCCCTTCTTTTATCATCCGCTTCCACAACATACCAGGGGGCCTGCTTGATATCGGTATAAGAGAACATCTCGTCTTTGGCCCTGGAGTATTCAACCCATTTGGCGCGGGATTGCAGATCCATTGGACTCAATTTCCAGCGCTTTGTCGGATCAAGATTCCTTTTCTGAAAACGGCGTTCCTGTTCTTCATTGCTAACTGAAAACCAGTATTTTATTAATATGATACCGGACCTGACCAGTATCCGTTCAAAATCCGGACATGAACGTAAAAACTCCCGGTATTGCTGATCAGTACAGAATCCCATCACCCTTTCAACACCCGCCCGGTTGTACCAGCTTCTGTCAAACAGAACCATTTCTCCGGCCGCCGGCAAATGGGCCACATAGCGTTGAAAATACCATTGTGTTTTTTCACGCTCTGTTGGTATGTGTAACGCCACAACACGACATATTCTGGGATTCAGGCTCTGCGTGATTCTTTTGATCACGCCACCCTTGCCGGCCGCGTCCCGCCCTTCAAAAACGACGATTACTTGTAATTCCCTTTTTTTGATCCATTCCTGAAGTTTGACAAGTTCTATCTGCAGTTTTGCCAATTCTTTCTCGTAAAATTTTTTATCGAGTCTCTTACGGTTTTTTTTATCCGCTTTTGTTGTACCTGCCGTTTCTTTGGTGACATTATTTTTTTTGTTCATATTGTATTACCTCGTTATAGATTAAATACGTAATATGATGCTTTTCAGGGGCATATAATGATTTTTGTTTATCAATGCTTATCCTCATGTCAGGTTAAATCGGTCACCGGTGTTCTGGACAAATGTGGTAAATGATGTCCGGCGTTTCTCTGGTTTTTTCATTCACAAGTATAAAATATGAAATAATTAGTTAAAATGAAAATATGTCTTTTTGGTTTTTTAAATTATGATCATGTAAAATGAGTATATCAATAACAATCTTACATATTTTTTGTAGTAGTTTTAATAAAAAATTGTTATATTAACTATATTATTATTACAAAATTTATAAAATTTCAAGCAAAAAAATGTAATTTTTTCGTAAATAAGATGATTAATGATGGCAAATATGTACCAGTGTATGTCATATATGTATCAAAGAATTACAATTTTGAAATAAAATTATAGCGGCACAATACTTGTATTTTATGTAAGTCATTTAATAATAATATATTAGAGTTGTCTTAAAAAGATTGTGTTTTCTTCTTTTTACGGTACTATTTTTGCATACTTATTTTGATTGAGTTTTAAGTTAAATATAATTTTTTAAATTTATGGTCAACTTTGGAGAATTTCATATTTCAGCATGATCCTCTGAATATGTTTGTAATTTTTGTTTGATTAATTGGACGTGCTATTGACGAATAATTCTTACTATTATATATTTACATTATTTGATAACACTGCTTTTATATAATATACTCTTGAATAATTGATGAATCTGATAATTTTGAACAGGAATAGGAAAATAAATTGTATAGGACAGGTTTTAGTATAAAATTGATTTATCCAATAATTTAAAGGGTAACAGTGTTTAGTTCAAACATTAACAAGTCAATAATCAAACAAATGTTTAACAATTTGGAGGGATCCAAAATGAAACCATTACACAATCTGCTACGATTGTTCATCATCACTGTGCTTTTTGTATCCAGCGCTTTTTCCCAAACCGAGGTAGGTGGTACGATTAATCAAAATACCACGTGGGATCTCGCCGGAAGTCCTTACATTATTAAAAATGATGTAATTATATCCGGTGGTGCTACCTTAGCAACTCTTACAATTGAACCCGGTGTTGTTGTGCAGTATTATCCGGAAAGAAAGCTCATCGTCGGTGCGAGTAATGCTACCCTGGATAATGGTAAACTGGTAGCAATTGGTACCGCGGATAATCCGATCCTTTTTACCACATTTTACGATGGTACAAATGATGTGAACAAATGGCGCACCAATTATTTTAATAACTGGGCCGATGATTCTTCAATCATCGAATACTGTACCTTTGAGTATTCCAGTTCAGTCTTTCATATTTATGATGCTAATCCGACAATCAGAAATTGTACATTTCGTAATTTAACAGATTATGGAGTTTATCTTACGGAATCTTCCTCACCAACAATATCGAACAACACTTTTACCAACTTGCGCACGGCAATGTTTATGAAAAGTAAAAGTTTTGGGTCCCCGGCATTTTCCGGGAATACTGTTGATAATTGTTTTGGTGTGGCAATAAATATTGAAAGTAATAACGCTGCTCCACAGATTTACGAAAACAATTTTACCAACAATGCCGAATATCTTTTCAATATTTTTCCCAATCATGCTGGTGGTATTTGGGGCAATACGGAATCCAGTAATGATCCTGTGAAAAACAAAATCTGGCTCAATGGCGGTATCCTTTCCAAAGATGCCACATGGAAAGAGGCCAATATTGATTTTCTGGTTGCCAGTGATGTTTTGGTCAAGGGATCAGGTGGCACGCTTGTGACATTAAATATTGATCCTAACGTCACATTTAAATTTTTCACCGGGGCCGGTTTATATGTTGGTTCCAATGTTCTAACCGAACCGGGAAAATTAATTGCTAACCAGGCAACATTTACATCATTTAAGCCCACACCGGCGGCTGGTGATTGGCATTCAATAGTTTTTAATACATCTGCCGACGACGGTTCTGTTGTTGATGGGTGTACACTGGAGTATGCCGATACCGGTTTCAAAACTTTCGGCGCTTCACCAACACTCAGCAATAATAATTTGAGTAATGTCGCCAACCGTGCTGTTTTCATTAAAGACGATGCTTCCCCTGTTATCACCGGAAACAGTTTTGATAAAGTTCAAAGCGCCGTTTATATTAATAACCAGAGCACCGGCTCGCCAACTATTTCTGACAATACTATTTCAAATTGTGCGGCCACTGCGATTCAGGTTGATGGAGCCAATGCGATACCGGTTATTACTAATAATACTTTTACCGACAATGCGACTTATCTGATTGATGTTTTTCCCAACCAGGTTAAAAATATTTCCGGCAGCCAGGAATCGAATAACACAGCTCCTTTTAACAGAATTTTTGTTAAAGCGGGCGATTTAACACAGGATGGTACCTGGTCGGAAACCGAGGTCGGTTATTTTATCTCCGAAAATATTGTCATCAAAGCTGCGGGGAACACACCAACTCTGACTATAGAGCCCGGTGCGACGTTATATTTCTTTCAGGGCGCGGGTTTATGGGTAGGCGATGTCGCACTGCCGGCAACCGGTAAGCTGATCGCCAATCAGGCCACTTTTACCACATATGATACTGAAGCTCCCGCAGCCGGTAAATGGCACGCGCTGGTTTTTAACACCACCGCCGATCCGGCTTCTGTTGTCGATGGTTGTACAATTGAATACGCCGAGTCCGCTTTTAAGGCTTTTGGTTCTTCACCAACCCTGAGTAATAACAATGTCAGTAATGTTCTGAATTCCGGTGTCTTTATCAAAGATGCTGCTGCTCCTGCTGTAACCGGAAATACTTTTACCAATATGCCCTCGGCAGTTTTCATTAATCTGGTAAGCACAGGTGCACCTGTCATTTCCAATAATACGTTTTCGAGTTGTACCGATATTCCTGTAAAGGTTGACGGTCCGAATGCCGCTCCGGTTATTACGGATAATACGTTTTCAAATAATGTAACTTTTCTTGTGGATTTATTCCCCAACCAGGTGCAAAATGTTACCGGAAGTATAACTTCCAATAATCCTCCTGAATTTAATATGATCAGTATTAAAGCCGGTGATTTATCCCAGGATGGAACCTGGAGTGAAACCGAGGTCGGTTATTTCATTGCCAGCAATCTTGTTGTTAAAGGTCAAAACAGTATGCCAACTCTCACCTTAACGTCCGGTGTTACATTGTACTTTTTCCAGGGCACGGGATTACAAGTTGGTGCACCGACTATGGTTAATGCCGGTAAACTTGTTGCTAACGGCGCCACATTTACCACCTATGACATTAACGCCCAGGCAGCCGGCAAATGGGATGATATCTACTTTTATGATAACGCATCCGATGAAAGTGTGATTGATGATTGTACAATTGAATTTAGTCGTAATGGTCTAAGTATCAATAACGCGTCTCCCACACTGACAAATTCTACTATACAAAATGTTGAGAATTTCGGTGTGTTGATGAACGATAACTGTTCTCCGATTATTCAGGGAAATACATTTGATCATATGGTATCATCTGTTATTCTTGGTTCCACAGCTATTGGCGCACCTGTTATTGCGGACAACTCAATGTCGAACAATACCGACATTGCCGTTAAGGTAAGTAGAATTGAAGCTGATCCGGTTATCTCTAATAATAGTTTTACCAATAACGAAAGTTATCTGGTTCAACTTTATCCCGATCAGGTTAAAAATCTTACCGGAAGCTTTTTCGAAAATAATGAATTGAACAGAATTTATGTTTTTGGTGGTTTTGTCACAGAAGATGCTGTGTGGGCCGAACAAAATGTAGAGTATTTTATTTTTGCCGATGTGTACGTGGAAGGTTTAAACGGCATGGCCACCCTTTCTCTTGATCCGGGTGTGGTTCTGGTTTTCAATAATACTGCCGACTTGATCATTGGTCCTCAACTGTATAATTTACTTGTTAAAAATTCAAAGAGTAATAATACAATCCAGTCTGTAACGGAGGATGATTCAACAACCGGTAAGTTATTAGCTGAAAGTGTACTTTTTACAACCTCTAAAATATTAAATCCGGCGCCCGGAACATGGGGTTCGATTATTTTTAAAGCCCATGCTTCCGATTCATCGGTTATCACAAAGAGTGAAATTTCTTACGCCACAACCGGAATTCAGGTTAATAACAATCATGTAGACATCACTTTAAATACAATTGAAAATTGCCTGGATTATAATATCCATTGTTTTGGCGGCTCACCAACCGTGATGTATAATACCATGACTGGCGCGCGTAAAGGCGTTTTTGCTGAAAAAGATGCCAATCCGGTTATCAATTATAATAACCTGGTCGGAAACACTGAATTTGGTGTGCAGAACACTTCCCAGAGTTTGATCGTTGACGCCAAATATAACTGGTGGGGACACATTTCCGGTCCCGCCGGTATGGGCCCCGGTTCCGGTACACCCGTTTCCATTTTGGTCGATTTTAGTGATTTCCTGACCGAAGTATTTGTCCCGGTATTTCCGCCGGAAGCTTTCTCGTTGTTATCTCCCGAGGACGCGACAACTGTATATCAAAATACCGTTACCTTCTCATGGGAAGCGACTACGGACCCGGATGAAGGCGATGTTGTGACTTATACATTATACGTTTCAACGGATGCCGAATTTACCAGTCCGGTTACTGTTCCCGATTTAACCGAGAATTCTTTTGTATGGACTGACGCCGGTGTAAATCAACAGTACTGGTGGAAAGTCAAAGCCGTTGATACCAATACCGAAGGTACATGGTCCAGCGAAACATTCACCCTTACGATCCAGGCTTTACCGCCTGCCGCATTCTCGCTGTTAACTCCGGCAAACGGCGCGG
>Ga0272441_10015400_pt1 | contig 10708 bp, 5 predicted proteins | sample SSMProp6N_FD_193582 | JGI IMG/M metagenome (GOLD analysis project Ga0272441, IMG submission 193582) | Marine sediment archaeal communities from Little Sippewissett salt marsh, Falmouth, MA, United States - SSM-Prop-6N | ecosystem: Environmental > Aquatic > Marine > Wetlands > Sediment ...
AAGATACAAAAAGTTGGAACATCACCTATATTGTTGCTTTTTCTGAACGTGATATCTTTGATAGTGAACAGACAAGAAACCATATTAATATTAGTAAAAAGGAAAAGGCCTTGCTGTGGTATGCCATCGTTGATGAAGAAGGTGATATCACATACTATGAAATAACATCTTTTTCTCCCTCGGGTTGTATCCAAGAACAGCACTATCCTAAAGCAACAGGTGTCCTTTTTAAAGAGCGTATTCTTCTTTTTGACAAACCTCTCTCAAAACAATTATTTAATCAAGAGTTTTATGGAAAGCCTTTTGGAGATGGACTGCAACTCTCCCTTGTTGAGGGTCTCTATCTTCTTAAAAAAGGAGTACTTTCACTCAAAACAAGTTCAGAAGCTTCATTATCACCAACTACCTTTGTACAAAGAAGCAAGACCATTCAGCCCGATATCGAACAACGGCTGCTTGTCTTCCATGACTTAAAAAAGAGAGGGTTACTTGTAAAAACAGGATTTAAATTTGGTGCCCATTTTAGAGCTTATACAAAGAAACCTGATGCAACACATGCTGAATATCTCATTCATGTTATGAAAAAAGGGTTTACTGGCCATTGGGCTGAAGTCAGTAGAGCAATACGTCTTGCCCATTCTGTTAACAAGGATATTTTATTTGCTCGAGTTGAGAGAAATATTGTTGAATATATGAAGCTTGGACGGCTCAAGCCATAACGTTTTTAAACGGAAGTTCTCATTCATAAAAGTACCAGCGGGAGGAATTATTTTTGCTTCAAATACGATGGCATGGTCATTCATGTTTTGAGATAACTAATGATATGACATTAGTAACAGATCCCCATGACGGCAGATCTATCGGCATTCCTGCACCCTCAGTCATGGGTGACATTGTTCTTGTATCACATGATCATTATGATCATAATAAGGTAAAATCAGTTGAAAAAGATAATTCAAAAATTGTAACTGATGGTAGAAAACGATCTATTGGCAATTTTCATATAAATGGCATAGATTCTTTTCATGATGAAGCAGGAGGGGAAAAGAGGGGAGGAAATATCATTTTTAAATTCCTTTGCGACGGAATACAGTTCTGTCATCTAGGTGATCTGGGGCATGAATTAGATGAAACAACTCTTCAAGAGATTGGAAAGATTGATATTTTATTTATTCCTGTTGGAGGAACGTATACTCTTGATGCAGAACAAGCATGGAAGGTAATCAGTGCCATTAAACCAAAAATAACCGTTCCAATGCATTATAAAATTGAGGGGCTTTCTCTTCCCATTACTCCTATCGATCCTTTCTTAGAACAAAATTCCTATAAAGTCCTCAAAGTGGGAAACGAAATTGATATTGAAAAAGAAGAGCTTCCTCAAGAACCTGAACTATGGGTTTTTACGTTGTGATTATCTCTGAAAAATTTCTTTATTAACGCAATTCGGAGGAATCTCTCCTCGTAAACCAGCAAGCATATTTTCTGCTGCCATCAACGCCATTTTTGTACGACTTTCGATAGTTGCCGATGCTGAATGGGGTTGCAGCACCACATTGTCAAGGTTCTTTAACTCTTCACTAACAGAAGGTTCATGTTCATACACATCAAGACCTGCTCCAAAGATCCATTTTTCTTGTAAAGCTTTTATCAGTGCTTGTTCATCAACAACAGGACCTCTTGAAGTATTAATGAGAATAGCATCGGATTTCATGAGTTTTAATTCTTGTTCTCCAATCAAATGATACGTCGTTTTGAGAAGAGGAACATGAACTGACACAAAATCTGATTCTTGAAGCAATGTGGCGAGTTCCACTTTTTTCGCAGAAACTGATTGCTCTAACTCTTTATTTTCTTGTACATCCGTATAAAGGACCTTTAGATTGAATCCTTTACTTTTCTGGGCAAAGGCAGTACCAATTCTCCCTGTTCCAATAATGCCAAGTGTTTTTCCAGAAATATCTTTTCCCAGCATAAGCAGGGGGGCCCATCCGGCAAATTTTCCTGCTCGTGTGAATGCATCTCCTTCGACAATACGTCGTGCAACAGCAAAAAGCAATGCCCATGCCATTTCAGCAGTAGTATCTGTTAATACACCGGGGGTATTGCTCACTGGAATTTTTTTTTCTGTTGCAGCTTGAACATCAATATTATCAAAACCCACAGCACAATTGGCAATCATGTGTAATTTTGGTTCAGCAGTAATAATGTCTTTATCAATCGTATCAGAGAGAAGACAAAGGAGACCATCTCTACCCTTTAAACCTGCGATGATTTCTTCTTTAGTTGGCACTCTATCATAGGGATTGACCTTGATTTCGACTTCTTTTTGTAAAAGGTGCAGTCCTTCTTCAGGAATTCTTCTTGTTACAAAAACTTTCTTGGTCATGATACTTACCAATAACCCTTCCGTCCTTAAAAATTTCCCTTTTTACTTATTGTGCTTTTATATTTTATCATAATAACTTTTATATTTTATCATAATAACTTTAATATAAAGATACTTGATATGAATTTTATAAAATAGAATATTGGGGGATAAGATGAGAAGTAACTATCTGTTGTATAAGGCTGCCGTCTCTTTAATGGCAATACTCTTTTTTGGAACAAGCGTTTCAATTAGTAGTACTGTACCTGAACTATCAGAGAATGCTGATCTCTTTTCAAAGCAATCAGAGGTGGAGAATCCAATAATTGAAATAACGCTTTCAAATCTAGAATTTCGATTTGGAAAAACGAGTTGTTCTGAAGGTTATTTTGCCACAATAGAAATTGTAGGAGAAGAATCAGTAAATATCGTTGGTGAAGCACATCTTCCTATTATACGAAAAATTGTTGAAATTCCGCAAGGGGCCACTCCTCAGATCAGTATTGATGCAATTACCTGGGAAATTACTTCTCTAGATGAACTTGATTTGCCTTCTCGAATTGTACCTACACAACCTTCTGTAGCAAAAAATAGTGATGCAGATGAATCCTTTATTATCAATGAAGAATATTATCTTCAAGATATCTTACTTCCTACAGACATCGCTCAGATAGTAGGTATCGGGGAAATCCGTGGACGTCGCTTTGCCCATGTCGAAATATCTCCCCTTCAATATAATCCCCTTACAGGATCAATATATCTTTTGGAATCGTGTGATTTAAAAATTATTCTTCCTGATAGTAACATACTCAAAACGCAGGACAAAATTCAACGCTACAGCAATGATAAATTTGAACAGATTTTCCGATCTTCCTTTGAAAATTATGGTCAATTTGGAAGAGGAGATACAAAAGATCCATCAGTGTATTTAATCATTGTTCATGACAATTTCTATAATCAAATACTACCTTTTGCATCATGGAAAGAATCATGTGGATTTGACGTAACTATAACGAGAACTTCTGAGATTCCTTATGGACCAACGTATGCAAATATAGAGGCATATATCGATGATGCCTACTACAATTGGCCGATTCCCCCTACCTACATTCTTTTAGTTGGAGATACTGATTATGTTCCCACTAAAACATCAGGTTTAGAATGGGGAGTCTCTTGTTCTGATCTGTATTATGCTGCCATTGATGCTGGCAATTATTATCCAGATGTGTATATTGGGCGATTTCCAGCGTCCTCACCAACTCATGTCGCTGCCATGGTAGATAAAACACTTTTATACGAACAAGACAACTATCCTTCGGAGGAATTCCTCACGTATGCTTGCTTTATGGCGGGTAATGATAACTATGACATTTCTGAGGGAACTCATAACTGGTGTATAGAGCATTATTTAGAACCTAATCAGTGGCAATATGACAAAATCTATGAAGTCACCTATGGCGGTACCACCCAAGATGTTAGGGATGCAATCAATGATGGACGCATTCTTGCTGTGTTTTCAGGTCATGGATCAAGCACTTCTTGGGCGGATGGTCCCTCCTTCTCACAATCTGATGTGAATGGTTTAACTAATCTAGGAGAATATCCCTTTGTCTTTAGTCATGCTTGTTCAACAGGAACCTTTGATATACCAGAATGTTTTGGAGAAACGTGGTTACGTGCAACTGATAAAGCCGGTATCTTCTTTTGGGGAGCATCAGGCAGTACCTATTGGACAGAAGATGATTGGCTTGAACGGAATTGGTTTACCGCTTGGTGGGACGACGATCTTGAAGATATTGGAGCCTTGACAGTACAAGGAATGCTATACACAGTGGAAGACATTGGAGGACCATATGAAGGAAAAAGCCAGTACTACTTTGAAGCATATAACATCATGGGAGACCCCTCTTTACGAATTGCCAACCTTATTGAAGGTGTTGAAGGGGATGCCAATGGAGATGGTGTAGTCAATGTCGAAGACCTTTTAATTGTCCTTGGTCAATGGGGCACCACAGGTCCAGAAGGTGATGTTAATCATGATGGCATTGTCAACGTAGAAGACCTTCTCATGGTCCTAGCAAATTGGACTTTTTGATAAGGGAGATGCACATATGAAAAAAAATATTGTAGGTATTTGTATAGTCCTTATTGCCTTGGTTATGCCACTATCAATAGGCACTAATATAGGAGAGAATAACAGTACTGATGGACTATCATCATACACCTCAATGTTACTACGGATTTCTACTGTAGACGAGAACCCCTTACTTCCTAGAGAAAGTGAAGTACTAGGAGGAAATCCAGGTAAATGGATAGATATTATTCTTCCTAAAGAAAAATTACAGGAACTGTCCGCATTAGATGTTAAATATTCTGTACTCATCGAGGATGTTGACAGTTATGTTCTGCAATTTGCAGGACAATATCATACTCTTGCTCAGATGGAACAAATTCTCCAAAATATCGCAGACACGTACCCTGATATTACTGAGTTATATACTATTGGAGAAAGCCATCAAGAGCGACCCATTTGGTGTCTTGAAATCACGGACAATCCTGGAGTTGACGAAGGAGAACCTGGTGTGTTTTTCATGGGCCTTCATCATGCACGAGAATGGCCCACTCTTGAGATTTGTCTATACATTGCTGATCAACTTACCTCAAATTACGCTAGTGATCCTTATATTCAAGATCTTGTAGATAATCGTCGAGTATGGCTTGTTGCCTGCGTCAATCCTGATGGCTATTATTACTCTCATGATCAGGGGCATGATTGGCGAAAAAACCGTCATTATTTCCCAGAATTTGGAACGTGGGGAGTTGATAACAACAGGAATTATGCTGGATCTTCTAACGGTAATCCTTGGGGTGCTTGGGGATCGGTAGGGCACGCTTCCGTCACTCACAATCCAGATATGGAAACGTATTGCGGACCTGGACCAATGTCAGAATTTGAAACACAAGCAGTCCGAAATATCTTTGTAAACAATGATATCTCTGCATCTATTACTTGGCATACTCACGGTGAACTAGTCTTGTGGCCTTGGGCTTATTCAACCTCAGATCAAACACCAGATAATACCTATATGGCACAAGTAGGACAAGAAATCGCATCTCGAATCACCAGAGACTCTGGATCTGGCACATATACTCCTAAACAAAGCGCATATCTCTATCCAACAACAGGTGATACTGCTGATTGGGTCTATGGATATACCCATTATGTTCTTGGACGAAATACCTTTGTGTATACGATTGAAGCTTGTTCGCAATTTCAACCTCCAGCGTATAAGCTTGACCAAATCTGTCTCGAAAATTACGAGGGTGGCTTGTATCTCCTTGAAGAAGCAGAAAATATTCACAATACCCTCACTCCTCGTGTTCTTCCACCAGTAATTAACGAGATGACTCAAGACAACGATGGTGATTACACTGTAAGCTGGGAGCAACAAAACCCAGATGCCCAGCCTGATTACTATCAATTAGACGAATTGAGTGGATTGACTACTCTTACCGATGATGCAGAATCAGGCAGTGGACTTTGGTCACTAGATGGCTTTTCTATAACCTCTTCAAGGTATCACTCAGCAAGTCACAGTTATAAATCACGTGAAACATCTAGCGATGTCTCTTCCATGACCACACTCTATCCTCTTCCTATAACTGAAGGAATGAGTCTTTCCTTCTGGTGCTGGTATGACATTGAAGAAAACTGGGATTATGCCTTTGTGGAAGTAAGTCTTGATGGCCGTGATTATCAACTATTAGATTCCTACACTGGCTCGTCAGGTGGTTGGACTTCTAAAGAATATCCCTTAGATGACTATATCGGTAAATCTATCTTTATCAGATTCCGATACACCACTGACTCCTATACCACATATGATGGTTTCTTTGTTGACGACATTGATCCAATAGCTGATTTTGCATCTGTTACAACTCTTTCTGATGAGATAGAAACAACCTTCTATGATATTGCTGGTAACCCAGAAGGTGTTTATTACTACAGGGTAAAAGGTCATAATAGTGCTCGTGGATGGGGAGATTTTAGTACCCTAGAAAATATCGAGGTTATTCCTGGAATTCCGGGCGATGCCAATGGTGATGGTGTGGTGAATGTCGAGGATTTATTAATTGTCCTTGCTCAATGGGGAACTGCAGGTCCAGAAGGGGATGTCAACCATGATGGTATCGTGAACGTGGAAGATCTTCTCATGGTCCTGGCGAATTGGAGTTAATAATATAATAGATAAAATAGGAGAGAGAACCATGCATAAACAATTTAAGTTAGAAAAAGTTAGAAGGCAAACTATCGTGATGTTGCTCTGTGCACTTCTTTCGATTGTTTCAGTATCGGCAGTAGTATCATCACAACCACCTAATGAACAATTTTTAAATCCTGGGGAAAACGAAGAGATATCCTATCTCGAATACACATATACCTTCTCCCAGCCGATATTAGAAGCAGTATCCCTCTATGGATGTGAATTTGCTCAGATACAATTAGATCATTCGTTCTCCATCGGAGATCACCCTGGCACCCCGGTCTTTCAAGTTGTTCCCATACAACTCTTATTACCTCAAAAAACCGAGGTTGACTTTATCGAAATTGCAGTCAATACTATTGAAATCGATCCCTTAAAACAGGGATTTGATTTACTTCATACCTATATTCTACCGTGTCAAAACCCAGTACCTGTTGGGCAACCACCAAACAATTTCATTTTTGATGAAAAAACCTACCATTCTTCAGATCCTTTCCCTGACAGGCTCTATGATACTGTTGATGTAGGATACTGCCGAGGATATGCAATTCTTGCTCTGAACCTCTATCCCACACAATATATACCTGGAGAAGGGCGGTTGTTCTATCACCCTTCCATGACAGTGACTGTCCATTTGCAGGAAACACAGACCATCAATCCTCTGTATCGACCTGAAAATGAGAATGACAGAACATGGGTCACCAATTTAGTCCAGAATCCTGAGATCATCCAAACATACACTGCTCCGTCACCATTAGGATACAATGGAGGATTATGTGATCCTTCCGATAATAACGGCCTTGGGTATGACTATGTCATCATCGTTCGAGAGTCCTTATATGATTTTACCGGTACAACGTACACCTGGAATGATTTTATCACCAAAAAACAAGCAGAAGGACTTGAAACCACCAAAGTCATGGTTGAAGATATTCTTGCTTGTGAGGACTATTGGGACGATGACCCCTTGTTTGATGATACACCAGCACGGATACGCAATTTCTGTATAGATGCTTATCAAGATTGGGGGACACAATACATACTTATCGCAGGCGATAATGATAATTATAATCCAACTACAAAAATTCAGCGTAGAGAGATGGAGTCTAATGCTGAATATCCTGATGTAGAAACAGATATCTACTGGACTCATCTGGATAACACCTTTAACGCTGACCATGACTCAAGTTGGGGTGAAGAAAACGATGCAGGATTTGACCTGTATTCAGAGATGTATAGTGGAAGTCTTCCCTGTGACACAAAATATGATATCTCTAATTGGATGACAAAGAATTTCTACTATGCCGATAGCTCTGATCTTGATTATCTTGATAATGGCGCTTTCTATGCTGGAGATCTTGGTTGGACCTGCCAGGGTGATGATTTCATTGACTATGGTGCCATAAAGGGAACTGACGATTATCTTGGTCCTAATCCTCACGATCAGGGACCCTATCCCAACTGGCTTGGATTCCAGTATGGTTTTGAAACTTGGAATAGTAAAAACCCTGATGCGGCCTTTGACATCTCTGTTAGATGGACTGAAGAACCACCAAATGCAGGTTGGCTAGGTGGACCTGGCCAAGGTGTCACTGGAATGAGAAATGCTATTAACAATGATCAATGCACTCTTATCAGTGCCGTTGCTCATGCAGACCCATATCTATCAATGGATGTAAATAGTGGTCAATGGGAAGCAAATTATCATAACACCAGACCGTTTTTCTTGTATGATTGGGGATGTCATTGTGGTGATATGAACGATGCTGATGATGGCGTGCTTCACTCGATGCTTTTCCATAGTGATACCGAACTTGCGTTTGCCTGTGTGTACAATACTGGCTATGGATATGGTGAATTCTATTGTACAAACTCAAGTAGCGCAGTGATGCAAAAAAGTTTCTGGGATTACGTGTTTGATACCACAAACAACAGCGAAAGTACAGCCAATTGGCAGTTAGGAAGAGCACACGAATGGGCACGAGATAATATGGCGCCTACTATCAATTGGGGTTGGGATGGCTATCTTCATACGTTCAGACATACCATCCAATGTTGTCTACTCTTTGGTGATCCCGCTCAAACCATCAAAGCTCCTCAAGTATCCATCCCTGGTGACGCCAATGGCGATGGTGTGGTCAATGTTGAGGACCTCTTAATTGTTCTTGGTCAATGGGGAACTATGGGGCCTGAAGGAGATGTCAACCATGATGGTATTGTCAACGTAGAAGATTTACTCATGGTCCTTGCAAACTGGACATAATCGATCATTCATCTCATTCGAGTATATCTTTCCAAACTAAAAGAGAAATGTTAAATAGAGAGTATTCTATAAAAATAGGGGGAAAATGATGATGAGCATCCATAAAATACTAAGATATGCGGTAGCCATCCTCGTGCTTGGATCAACCTTTCTAGGATCCTTTATAGGGGGTAGTGCATATGAGGCTAGTTATCAGAGAACTTCTCAAGATGGGGAGGAATACATCCTTGCTATTACCTTTTCTGAGTCTTCTCAACTACGAAAAGTGCTGGAGCATGATTTTTTGGTTCTTGATATCCAAGAAGATATGATCTATGCATATGCTTCTGCTCAGGACGCGCAATGGCTTTCTCAAGCAGGTTTTTCGTATCACGATCTTGAGGAAAACGACCTGAAAAAACTAGGATTTGTCCAACGACCTGAGTTTGAACGGCAATTTCATACCTATAGTACTATGACTGCTGAATTACAGGATATCGCTTCGCTGTATCCTGATATAACAGAATTAGTCTCCCTTGGCCAAAGTGTACAAGGTCGAGAACTGTGGGGATTAAAGGTGACCGACAATCCAGAACTTGAGGAAAATGAAGTAGAAATCCGTTTCTGTGGTGCTCATCATGGTAACGAACATATGTCTGTTGAGTTACCCTTATTCTTAGCCTGGCATTTAGCAGAAAATTATGGCAGTGATCCTACCATTACTGAGTATGTCAACACTCGAGAAATTTGGATTATTCCTATGGTTAATCCTGATGGTCGAGAAGCTGATACTCGAAGAAATGCCAATAATGTCGATCTTAATCGGGATTATGGCTACATGTGGGATGGATCGGGTAGTAGTCCCTCCCCCTTTTCACAACCAGAAACCCAAGCCATTCGAGATCATGCACTCATCAATAACTTTGTCATTTCCTATTCCTATCATACCACTGCTGCCTATGTTAACTATGTGTGGAATTACAAAGGGCAGGAAACCCCTGATCATGACTATATCGATTTTATCAGCGATGAGTACGAAGCACTGACTGGTTATGAATCTATTCTTGGTTATGACTGGTATCAAGTGAGAGGAGATACCAATGATTTTAGTTATGGATGCCGAGGAGACCTTGATACAACCATTGAAACCGCCAATTCAGATATTCCAGGAACCTGGAATTTAAATCGAGAGGCCATGCTCCTCATGATCGAGTATGCCGATATCGGCCTTCATGGCATTGTGACTGATGCCATCACTGGTGATCCCCTGGAAGCAACTGTCTGGGTAGAAGAAGCTTACTGGCCTTGCTTTACCGATCCTGCTATTGGGGATTATCATAAACCCTTATTTCCCGGAACGTACACAGTGCATTATCAGGCAAATGGCTATGAAGAACAAATACATGTTATCGAAGTGACCAGTATAGATGATCCAACCATCTTTAATGTAGCACTGTCACCTTCCAATGAATACTATGCGTTTCAAGTCACCTGGGTAAATTACTATGATCCCTATTATTATCCAAATAATTTCAACAACAATCCTACTGAAGCAGTCTGGGCTCTTGGTCCACCAGATGGATTATGCGCTTCTTTAGGTCGTGGGGGCTCGTTGGTGCTTGATATGAAGGAAAGCATTGAAGATGGCGAAGGAAATGAGTTTACTGTCTATGAAGGAGACGGAGAAAGCGATGGCTATGCTGTGTATGTGGCAACATACTTGGATGGTCCATATACCTTTCTGGATGATGGCTTAGGGACTACTGCATTTGATTTAGCAGATGGTCCTGTAAGTACTGCACAATATATCAAAATTATTGATGACAATGACGGCAG
>Ga0272441_10015402_pt1 | contig 10708 bp, 12 predicted proteins | sample SSMProp6N_FD_193582 | JGI IMG/M metagenome (GOLD analysis project Ga0272441, IMG submission 193582) | Marine sediment archaeal communities from Little Sippewissett salt marsh, Falmouth, MA, United States - SSM-Prop-6N | ecosystem: Environmental > Aquatic > Marine > Wetlands > Sediment ...
CGTCGAAGAAGCCACCAAACCGTGTCACCGCGCCGAGCTGCCGCGCCAGCCAACCGTCCAACGCATCGGAGAGGACGACGAACCCGTAGAGACCGATCGCAGCGGGATGCATCTCGCGCAGCCACAGGATCCAGATCGCCGGGATCGCCACGAGACGCAACGCGGTGACCAGAGAGGGCATCGCGCAACACCAGCGCTTCGCCCCGGCCGTCGACGCTGGGTTGGTCATGGAAGCTCGATCGCTGCGCCGACCCTCTCGGCGATTTCCATCGCGTGCGAAATGCCGTGGATCTCCTCGTTCGGCCCGGCCTGTAGCAGTTCCAGTAGCTCGATTGGGATCCCGGCTGCCTTGGTCACGGCGTCGGCGAGAATGGACGCCGCTCGCTCCGTGGTGCCAGCAGCAGTCACGATGAGCACCGTGGGCAATCCGTTGAGGGCGCCGACACGCTCGAGGTACTGCGTAATCGGGCGTGCTGGCTTGAGGGCATAGGTCGGCGCCCCAAGCACCAGCAGATCGTAGCCGCTCAGATCTGCCGAGCCCTCGCGGCTCGCCGTCGTGACATCACACTTCCAGCCGCTCGACACGAGACCGCGCACGAACGCCATGGTGACATCCTCCTGGAAGCTGCTCAGACCGGCGTGATAGGCGATGAAGGCCGCCCCGGTCGTTCCTGTGGGATTGACGGACACAACCTCACTCGGGACACAGGTTTGCACTTGGACAAAGATCGAGGTCATGAAGAACCCCAGGATGAGCGGCAGCATCAACCAGACCATCGATTTCGGGGAGCACATCTGCGCACCTCCTTAGTTGTGAAGATCTCCAGAACCGACTGTCAGCCTACACAGGGTACTCGTTTCAGACGAAGAACGGGTCTTGGGCCAGGTACAACATTGAATGTCGAGACCCCACCCTTGGCAACGTCGAAGGAGCTGCGCAGCAACTCCCCAGCTACTCAGCAACGACCACGAAGCAGGCTGTCTTCCGCTTCTTCCAAGCAACTCGGCGTAGCAACTTGCCAAAGTAGCCTGTCTACATAGCAACAGGAACCGACGAGGAGTTGCTAAGCAACTCCCAAGCTGCTCGCCCCACGGAAACAGCGAACCGTCCATCCGTAGGAAATCCAATGTTAGACCCCGAACCCAGTATGTGCCCCCCCGAGGATGTGTCAACGCAAGACCACCCCTGGAACCCCTAGCGTGCTGTTCCCTTCCTATGCACCTTGTCGTGACAAACAGTGCACAAAGTCTTCAGATTCTCCTCAGTGTTGGCACCGCCCTTCATATGGGGCTTGATGTGGTGCAGCTCCAGATGGCGTGGGTCGGAGGGATTCCATTCCTTGTGCGACCATCCGCACAGCTGACACCTGTACTGATCACGCCGTAGCACTTCTCGGCGAACATCATCTGGAATCCTGCGATCATGATCCGGACTCTGCCGATCGGCCTGCAAGACATACGTTCCTACGCCTAAGTCTGGCCTCCCTGTAGTTTTCGTCGCAATCGGCCAACCGTATTCGGTTCGCAGTTCACGCACACGCCGAGACCATTCAGTCTTGTCACCGGCTACATAGCGCAGTTCCTCGTTTGTCACACTACGCCCGACGTTTTCCTGGAGGTACTTCAGAATCTTGTTTCGTACCGACCCTCGCTCCTTGCGGATTGTGTTCGCAACGTGCCAACGGTGAGCTGCATCCCGGTCTTCCTCTGTACTCAGTAGGACATACTCATTCGGCTTCATAGTTTTCAGATCATCCGGGACATCTTCAGCCTCATCCTCACACATCTCCTTGATCGTAACACCGCTAGCGATCACCCAGCCGAACTGTACGCGAAGCTCACGCAAACGCCGCGCGTACTCCTGAATGCCCGACACAACAAGCAGCTCATCGCCATGGATGACTATGCCAGGGTATTGGCGGAAATAGCATAGGATCCTATCTCTCGCGGCTGACGCTTGCTCTGCTGGTATTAGTGCCTTGCCTAGATCACGCAACCCGTGAAAAATCGGAATCAGAGCAAGAACCTTCTGGCGAAGCTCGTTCGACCTGAGTTCCACTTCGAAGTTGGCTATTAGTCTAGCGATTTCCTGCCTTACGGATTCCGGGGCAGTCGGCGTCGCGTTCATTCGCCTATTCGTCATGCAAGAACCTCTCTAGTTTCCTGAGCAGCTTTTCCGGGTTGCGAGTTTCACATTCCCACACAATTAAGGACTTCCAACCCTCCCGGCGCAGCTCTCTTTGAGAGCGCTTGTCGCGCTCGATATTCGCCTCAAGCTTCTCATCCCAGAAGCTTGTGTTTGTTGTCGGCCGTGTGGAGCGCGAACATCCCTGATGGCCATGCCAGAAACAGCCGTGTACAAAGATCACCTTGCCATGCCTTGGAAGCACGATGTCAGGATTCCCTGGTAGGTCCCGCCGATGCAGTCGAAAGCGGAACCCCATTCGATGAATGCACGATCGCACCACCATCTCTGGTGCTGTGTCGCGACTCCGGACGCGACTCATGATCCAGCTTCGTTTCTCCTTGGGGAACACGTCAGCCATGACCTTGGCTCCTTAGTGTCAGAAGTAGGTATGCTACATCAGCCAGCCGTGCCGCCAGAGCGGGCGGCACAGCGTTTCCAATCTGTCGCGCAATCTGGATCTTCGATCCCGTGAACACAAACCCATCCGGAAAGGACTGCAATCGCGCTGCCTCTCGGTGCGTTATGGGTCTGTTCTCGACAGGGTGCAGATACCTTCCCTTCTCGGGTTTGAAGAACTCCGTACGAATCGTAAACGCCGGACGATCCCACCAAAGCCGCCCAAATAGGTCAGTCCCCCCGCTCTTCTTCCGAATCCAGCAAGCCGGTGTAAGGTCGGGCGCCCGCTTCTGAAGATCGAATCGGTTCATGCCCTCTTCGGGAATCGCTTTGTAGCGCGCGACGCTCATCGGAGTAGGAGAACGGCCGAAGTGCAAATCGAGTGGTGGAGCCTCCTCCCGGATCTTCGTCCCCTCCGGTGGGGGGAGATCTGCTATCGCATCGCGTACTGTTCGCCATCTTACTGCGCCAGGTAAGTATCCATCGCCGCTGGCATCCAGAAGCGAGAGCTGCGCGCTGGCTTTGCGGGGATCGAAATGTGTCTTCCTGGGCGGGAATACCCTGGAGGGATCGAAGAACCTGCAGCCAACGATGAATGCCCGGCGGCGTGTCTGTGGAACGCCGAAGTCCGCCGCGCAAAGAATCTCGCTCCAGCACCTGAATCCCATTTGCTCCGCAGTGCCCAGAATCGCCCCGTGCTCAAAGGAGCCAAGGAGTTGAGGCACGTTCTCCATGACGAACACCTCCGCCCCAGAGCGTGTAACGATGTCAAGAAAAGGACGCCACAACTGCTTCCGCGGGTCGCCCTCGCGGTTCTTGTTCAAGAGGCTGAATCCCTGGCACGGGGGGCCACCAATCACGATATTAGCCTGTGGTATCTCTATCATGGGATCACTGAGAAGGTCCACAATATCACCTGGAACACAGTGATCCCCGAAATTGCTCCGATACGTGCGAACGCAAGCATCGTCGAAATCATTCGCCCACACCGAGTCAAATGCATGCCCGTACATCTTCGAGAACCCTAAGGTCATCCCACCTGCGCCAGCAAACACGTCGATCAGCCTAAAGCGCTTGCACTTCCGGCCGAGAGTCCCGTCTTGCCGACATTGATAGATCCTCTGTTCTTCTCGTACGAGCGTCTCTGGATCTTTCACGATCCCGTATTGGAGCTTTGCCATTTCACCTCTCCGAACCCTGTGTTCTCTTATACATCATAAGCCCATCTCCAGCTGAAGTTGGGAACCATGTGGATAGACGGATGCAATGATGACTTCTGTCTCCAACAGGCTGCATTGCACGCTTTCCTCGGCAGCCGCAACATGCAGTTCCCAAGCTTGAGGGCCACGGGATCGGGGAGCCGCAGCTGCATACACTGGGGCACGAGATACCCCACTGCTGCTCACCCACTTGGCCTCCTCAAGCTTGATACCCCCACCTCTCCTCGTAGCATCCGTGCGGTGGTGAGAACGGCACGATGAGCGACATTCAACGAATTCAGGAACCTGCGCGTGAGATCCCTGTGATGGCTGACTACGACGTGGTCGTGGTCGGCGGCGGGATGGCGGGGGTATCGGCGCGCGTCGGTCTGGTCGAGCGCTTCTGCGCGCTCGGAGGCTTGGCCACGTTGGGCAACATCGCGGTGCGGCTTCCCCTGTGCGATGGACGCGGCAACCAGGTCATCGCGGGGCTGGCCGAGGAGTTGCTCAGTCTGTCGCTGGTCGATCTGCGCGAGGACATGACGGCGGCGTGGTTCCGGCATCCGCTGGCGTGCTTGCGTGGCGAGGGCTCCCGGGAAGAGTGCATCCCACAGCGCTACCGCGCGTCGTTCAATCCGTCGTCGGTCCTACTGGCAATCGAGAAGCTGATCGTCGGGTCCGCTGGCATGGCAGCCGCGCTTGCTGTTCAGCAGAGCGCTAGCGACGTTGGCGCACTGGAGGTGCCGGGCCTTCAGCGCCAACTTGAGCGCCAGGGCGTCCTGCTCGATCGCAACCTCGTCGACGCAACGCAGCGCAGTTCGACCCACCATCCTGTTGGGCGCGTCCGATTCGCTCTGTTCCTCGTCGAGCGAAAAGTCAGACCTCATGCAGCATCCCATGAGGTGCCAAAGGCGCATGCACACTGAATCCTCACAGCAATCCGACGGCACGTATTTGGGTTCCTCACGCAGCTGCCATCAGTCTGGCGGACCCCGTTCACCCGGCGAGGTCATCATGCGCCCATCTCAGGATCACGAGGAGACAGAGATGAACAAGATGAAGAACTGGATGGTGGGACTGACGATCGTAGGACTTCTGGCCGTTGGCCTGGTAGCCGTGGCCGGGAACGGATTCGGTGCCGGCTCGAATGCGGCGTCGGCGCAAACGACGTGCAACGGCGTCGGGCAGGGAATCGGCGGCCAGCAGCTGGGCGATCGCCCGCTCGACGGCACCGGCTACGGTGCGGGCCAGGGCAATCAGGGTCAACGGCTGGGCGACGGCACGGGCAGCGGGAATCAGTACGGACGCGGGCTCGGCTCGGGCCTCGGCAACGGAACCTGTCTGTAGGAACATGACCGGGGAGGGGCCGGACATCCCCTCCCCATCTTCTGACGCGGCACGAGCGCCGCACGAAGGACGGTGAACCATGGCAACGACAAAACGTGGATGGATGATCGGCCTCCTGGTCGCCATCGTAGCGATCGGCGCAACGGCAGGTGTGGCGGCAGACGACTCCTGGCGGTCCTGTGTGACCGCAGACAGCGAACTGCCCGCGCACGTTCAGGAAATGGTGCTGGAGGCCCTGGTGGGGCCGGAAGGCGAGTACGCTGCGTACGCGACGTATGCGGCAATCATCGATGCATACGGCGCGGCCAGCCCGTTCCCGAACATCATGGCATCGGAGGCCCGACACATCGAGGCCCTGATGTCGATCCTTGACGCCTACGGCGTGCCGTATCCCGAGGAGAATCCTTATCTCGGGAAGATCGCGGTGCCGGAGAGTCTCGCCGAGGCAGCTCAGGCCGGCGTGGATGCGGAACTGGCCAACGTCGACCTGTATGCACGACAGCTCGAGGCCATGGCGGACTACCCGGAGATCCACAACATGTTCGTCAATCTTCAATCCGCATCGCTGAACCAGCACCTGCCTGCGTTCGAGCGTGCGGTTGCGCGATACAGCTAACGCAGAGTCTCCAAGAGACCAACGACCTCCTTATCCCTCCGCGGTGGCCCACAGGCGCCGCGGAGGGTACCGCTTTCCGGAGACGCTCGTGAGGCGTTCCCACTCTGTGCTGTGCAACAGATGCTCGATCAACTCGGTGGCGAAGCCGAGGAAGGTGAATCCTTCCCACCCATGTTCCTCGGTCCCGAGCAGGAGATAGGGCAGGCCCCACGCGACGTTGTGCATCCTGACGATGAAGATCATGTCCCGGATCCGCTGCCGATGCGCGTCCGTTGCCCGGCTGAGGAATGCGTCGACGATGATCTCGCTTTGTTCGTCGGGCAACGGGTCGAATTCGTCGCACGCGACGCCAGCGTGGCGAGGTCGAAGAAGATGCCAGATGTTGTATTCAATGTTGAGCCTCCTTTGCGCTCGAGTGCAGAGAGGATCAGATGCTGTGTCTGGAGTCAAGACCTCTGGACGCTCCTGTAACAGCACACAACACGGTTGCTTGGAGAAAGGCAATGCTTCTTCTTGTCCGATGCGAAGGGTCTGGAGATTGCTTCGCACTTCCTGATCCGATGAGTAGCTACTTCTTCTAGCGAGGCAGGGCGCATGTGAACCTCATACACGCCCCGTGGCCAACCAGTTGGCCCACTCGCTGAATCCGTTGCGTTCAGCTTCGGCGGCGGCAGCGGTCCAGTCGTACGAGACCGAGACAAGTTCGACCTGCGGCTCGGCAGGGTTGTCCCAATGGACGACGGCGTATCGGGCGTGTGGGCTGCCGTTCTCTACCCGGTGCGGGATCGGCGTGTCGTCGGTGTAGGCAGGGAGGCCGACGGCGCCGGGGTTGACGATTGTGCGACCATCGGCAAGCCGCGCGATGTGCGGCATATGGTCGTGGCCGCAGAGGATGAGCGGCACATCGACTGGGCCGAGTCGTTCGACGATTTCGGCGTCCGTCGCTGGGCGCATCGTGCCGTCTTCGGTCGGTCGATGGAGCAGGTACTGGGTGTCGTCGGTCGGTGTGCCGTGGCAGGCAAGGATGCCATCGTCGAGCACGAGCGTCCTCGGCAGCTTCGCAAGCCAATCGATCTGTTCGTCGGTCAACTGCTCCACGGTGAACTGCGCAGTTCGGGAGGCTTGCTGCTTATCGGCAGCTACGAGCACTCGGTCCTCGTTGCCGGAGATGGTCGGCCAACCGCCTGCTCGCAGGCAATTGGCGACTGGAGCCGGATCGAACGGTCCGTAGAGGCAGTCGCCGAGGTTGACGATCTGTTCGATGCCGCGTGACCGGATGTCGGCGAGCACGGCGTCGAGCGCACGGATGTTCCCATGGATGTCGGACAGGACGGCCAACCTCATTCGACGTGCTCCAACAGCCACTCGAGCAACGCCGTTGAGGTGTAGATCAGGTTCTCCAATCGGCGGAACGCGTGGGACTGCGGGCCGTCGATCACGTCGGCGGTCACTTCGCGTCCCCGACGGGCGGGGAGGCAGTGAAGAAAGATCGCATCCGGCTCGGCCTTGGCGAAGAGCGTTGCATCGACGCGGTACGGCTCGAAGACGGACGCTGCGTCATCGGTGTTCGGCCAAGCGTCGGTATAGATCACGGAGGCCCCCTCAGCCGCTTCGTTGGCCGTTCCGGCGACGTCGAACGACACGTTCATCTCTCCGGCAAGCTTGCGTGCGAGGACGAGGATCTCCGCATCCGGCGCGTACGCGTCTGGTGTTGCGACGACGGTGTCCATGCCGAGCTTCGGTGTAAGCAGCAGGAGCGATTGGCAGACGTTGCCGCCATCGCCGATGAACGCGAACCGTCTTTCGGCAAGATCTCCGAACGCTTCGCGGATCGTCAGGGCATCGGCCAACACCTCGACGGGGTGCTCGCGCGCGGTCAGTGCGTTGACGATCGGAAGCGCTGCCGCCTCGGCGAGCGCCTCGAGCTTCCCGTGATCGCCGACACGAACGAGGACGACATCGGCCATCTTGGACACAACGCGGGCCACGTCTTCGATCGATTCCCGAGCTTCGAGCTGCCTTTCGAACGTCACCAGTTTGCCTCCGAGCTTCATCAGCGCTGCCTCATAGGCGAGGCGGGTTCGGAACGTCGCGCGCTCGAGCAGGAAGACGGCGAGTGGGGCTTTCGACAGGGCGGATACGGCATGGCCGGACTTCCACTCCGCGGCACGATCGAGAATGCGAAGCAGCTCGTCACGCGACAGGTCGGCGACACTTAGGATGTGGCGCATGATGCCTCCTCGAAACGCGCAGGTTTGTGGGAGAGATCTTGCCGATGAGGAACGGAGACCGCAACCTGCTGGAGTGTTGGATCTAGCAGCTTGTGTGCGTCGTCCTGTGGTACCGGGCAGGGCTCGAAAATCGAAGCTCGCAGGAGATCGAGGTGGGGTTCATCGCTGTTCGTGTAAGGGGGGTAGGATGCACGGTTCGGTCGGCACCCCCATCTCAGTCTTCCCCCGTCAGGGAGGGGGAAGATGCATAGTTCGAGCGGCACCCCCATCTTGGTCTTCCCCCGGTCAGGGAGGGGGAAGATGCATAGTTCGGTCGACACCCCCATCTCAGTTTTCCCCATCGGGAAGGGGGAAGATGCTTGGTTCGGTCGGCACCGCCATCTCAGTCTTCTCCCGTCAAGGAGGGGGAAGATGCGCAATTCGCAGTCCTGACAAGGGCTGCTAGGCGGTCTCGCCTAGCGGCTTGATCATCCAGACGACGTCGAACGGCTCGCCCCACTTGCGGCCGATGTTTGGGAACCGGCCGCATTCGGCGAAGCCGTGTTTGGCGTGGAACGCGAGGCTGGCCGGGTTTCGAGACGAGATATGGGCGAGGATTGCCGTGATGCCCTGGGCGCACGCCTCCGTTTCGAGACGGCGCAGTACCCGCGTGCCGATGCCGGCGCGTGTGACGTGTGGATCGAGAAAGATCGTGATCTGTGCGGTGTGCGCGAAGGCGGCCTGCACCGAATACGCGCTGAGGAACCCGAACCCAAGCAGGGTGCCGTCCGGCGCCTCGACCGCGACGGCAGGGTAGCCTTTGGCACGATGGAGAAACGATCCGACGACCTCTTGGTTGACCGGCTCCTCCGGATACGCGCCGTACCCGGTGGCGATATGGTGGTTGAAGATCCGGCGCATCCCCTCGAGATGCTGCCTGCCGAGCGGGATGAAGTCGTAGGCCGTTCGAGTCGTCTCATTCATTGTGCGATCACCGGTTGCCCGAATCCTATTCCACGGTTGTCTCTCCTAGAGGAGCGTCTCCAACGCGCCGATCAGCCGCTCGTTCTGCTCCGACGTGCCGATCGAGATTCGCAGAAACTCGGGCAGCTCATAGCCGGTCATCGGGCGCACGATGATGCCTCGGCGAAGCAGCCCTTCCATCACATCGAGCGCGGCCGGACCGATCTTCACCAGCACGAAGTTGGTGTGGCTCTCGGCGTACTCGAGGCCCAACCGATCGAACGCGGCAGACAACTGCTGGCGGCCCTGAAGGTTTATCCCGACCGATTCGCGGACGAATGCGTCATCATCCAACGCCGCAATGCCCGCGGCCTGGGCGAGCCGGTTCACGGTGAACGCGGCGCGAACCTTCGCCAGTGCGCCGACGACCTCGGCGTGTCCGAGCCCGTAGCCGAGGCGGATCCCAGCCATGCCGTACACCTTGGAGAATGTTCTCAGGACGAGCAGGTTCGGCCGCCCGTCGCGAGCGATCGCCAACGCGTCGGGATACTCGTTCGAGTCGACCATCTCGACATACGCTTCGTCCACCACGCAGAGCACGTGGTCGGGGAGCCGCGCCAGCAAACGATCGAGTTCGGCCGCGGTGGAGATGGTTCCGGTGGGATTGTTCGGGTTGCAGACGTAGACGATCTTCGTGCGATCGGTAATCGCATCGGCGGCTGCATCGAGATCGATCCGGTAGCCGGGCGCGAGCGGCGTTTTGACCAGCACGGCCCGCATCGCGTGGACGTAGATATCGTACATCCCGAACGACGAACGGCTGACGACAACTTCATCGCCGTCCTCGAGAAACGCCATCGAGAGCTGCAGGATCAAGTCGTCCGCCCCGTTGCCGATCGCGACCTGATCGAGCGTGAAACCGAACCGGTCCGCCAGCGCCAGCCGCAGGTCGTGGCTTGATCCATCGGGGTACAGGTTCAGCTGTGGCAATGCGGCGGCGATCGCCTCGAGCGCCTTCGGTGAACTGCCGGAGGGGTTCTCGTTCGATGCAAGCTTGATGACATCCTCGAGCCCGTATTCTCGTTTCACTTCATCGATCGGCTTTCCGGGGACGTACGGGTGAAGCTTGTCGAGTCCGCGTTGCGGCCGAACGGTTCTCTCTGCCATAAACGGCTCCTCTCTACGATCCATCGCTGGAACGGGGAGCGACGGCGATGCGGACATCGCCGATGCGCACCCCGCGTTCCAGCACGAAAACGGGGTTCAAGTCGAGTTCTTGTATCTGAGGGAACGTGATCGGGAGCTGGGATAGCCTAGCGACCAGCTTGGCCAGCGCCCCGAGGTCGCGAAGCACGCGGCCTCGAGTTCCGCGGAGGATCGATACGCCGCGAAGCTCGTCGATCATCGCGGTGGACTCGTCCCGATCGACCGGAGCGACGCGAAGCGAGAGATCTCTCAGCGTCTCGGTGTAGATCCCTCCAAGACCGCACGCGACGACGGGTCCGAACTGCGTGTCGTACGACAGGCCAACCAACGCCTCGACCGGTGCCGCGACCATCGGAGAGATCAGCACACCACCGAATGCATGCCCTTCCGCTGTGCGGTGCAGCCGGTCGAACGCTTCGAGGACATCGGCCGCACCCTCGACATTGAGAAGTACGCCGCCGACGTCGCTCTTGTGAACGATTCCCGGACTGACGACCTTCATGGCGACAGGCCGGTCGAACAGTTTCGCGGCGTCTACGGCTTCGTCCGGCGTCGTCGCCAGATGTCGCTCGAGCACGGGGAA
>Ga0272441_10015404_pt1 | contig 10707 bp, 11 predicted proteins | sample SSMProp6N_FD_193582 | JGI IMG/M metagenome (GOLD analysis project Ga0272441, IMG submission 193582) | Marine sediment archaeal communities from Little Sippewissett salt marsh, Falmouth, MA, United States - SSM-Prop-6N | ecosystem: Environmental > Aquatic > Marine > Wetlands > Sediment ...
AGCGAATTCATGACGGTGAAGTAGTCTGTGGAGGGATCATAATCATCGTCGAGTCCGCTGACTGCTTGTCGCGCGTTGGCGGACTGGGAAGGCCAGTTTTCGTCGCCGGAGAAGACATCCATGATGGTGTCCATGATTTGCAAGCCGGTGGAGACGTTGATTCGATCCTGGATTCTGGAGATGAGAGCACTGCGTTTGAAGTTGATGGAAAAACGGGTGTTTTCATCCGTGGCGGCAGCAGCCAGCCCGGCGTAGTACTCGTCCACGTACTGGCTGAGTGCAGAGAGGTCGCGGACTTCGTTCTGGCCCTGCATCATGTTATGGTTGACGGACATCATCACCAGGGCTGTGACGAATTCATCGTCGACGGGCGGGGCATCGTCCTGGGCTTTGGAAGGGGTGGCTGTAACTGTAAGCAGGAGAACCAACACAAATGACGCAATCGCCCAACGAAAATGTTTCATTGTTTACTCCCTGTATTGAAGCAGCATTACGGTCAGACGGGCTGCTTTTGATAAACCGGGAAATTTACTTATTATGGTATGCCCGGCCTATTGGAAAAATGAGTAACGGTGCCTGAGAGGGTGCAGCAGGTTTCCTGGAGAAACCATTGCAGGGTAGGAACCCGGATCGTTGTCTCAGATTTTCAATTTTAATCGATTCTGAGGGAGTACGCTATTCAATATTTTTTCTTCACATGGCCTTTTGGTAGACGCAAATTGGGAAGGAACTTTACTTAAAGAATATTTTAAAACAAGACTGCGGGAAACCCGGATGGTCTGCTCCAGACAGCATTCTTCTATCCGTCAGCACTGATCCGCACAACTCCCAGACCGGGGCCGTCCGGCAGGATTATTCTTGCCCCGTTATAACACAGCCCCTTGTATGGGTCGTTCTTGATCAGCAGCGGTCCGTCGAGATCGACGTAGTCACACAGCGGCGCGAGATGTGCGGCAGCTGTAACGCCGACCGAAGATTCGACCATGCAGCTCAGCATGATCTGCAAGTTGTGAGCCCGCGCGGTGTGGATCATGCGCAGCGCTTCCCGGATTCCCCCGCTTTTCATAAGCTTGACCACCACGCCATCGACAGCGCCTGCGAGTCGGGCGGCATCATATGATGTTTTTGCGGTTTCATCTGCAAAGATGGGAATACGTACATTCTGTTTGAGCAGCTTCTCTTTCAGCCAGAAATATCCTTCAATGTCATCCACAGCAAGCGGTTGCTCGACAAATTCCAGGTCACAGGCAGCCAGGCGGGGGATGATCTCAAGCGCATGTTCACGGGACCAGTCGGCATTGGCGTCCACACGGAGTTTAGCATCCGTGACATCGCGGATCGCAGACACGATTTTCTCATCATGGTCGCTTCCAAGCTTGATCTTGATGATGGGGTACCCGCACTCCCTGGCTTGTTCTGCCATTCTGGCCGGGTCATCCATTCCAATTGTGAACGAGGTCAGCGGCAGTTTGTCCGGATTCAGCCCCAGCAGTCGGTAGAGCGGTTGTCCGAGCTGTCTGCCCCACAGGTCGTGCAGGGCGACATCGATTGCAGCCCGTGCAGCAAGCGAACCGGGCGGGCGGCGGTCCAGCACAGCATCAATATCGAATGGATCATTACCCAGATCGGGCACTGATTCCAGGTACTTGATAATCCCTTCCTGTGTTTCGCCATAGTAGGGGACGGCGGGCGCTTCCCCCACACCCTCATCAAGGTAGACCAGTACATTATTCCTCTGATCGCTTGCACCGTGCGCTACACGGAACGTAGTTTTCAAATCAAGGGTGCAGGTTTCCCATCGTAGTTTCATTGGACCGCTCCATTTGAGGATCAGGTTTGTTTGAGATGATTATATAACCAGATGCCCAGGTTATTAAGATAAAGGGCAAAGGTAGTGGAAGAATCATTCTTTTTGTCTTCATGTCTTTGCGTTTAGTCTTTTCATCTAACTTTGCAGCCCATTGAACGACAGTAGTTTGAGATTGCTGAATGTTGTGATGTGTACTAGAGGGGAAGAATACCTTTATTCCTACAACCGGAAGAGAAGAGAATCTGGATGGGCCTAGAAAAACCAGAAATTCTTCGCTACCCGCTTTTTGTATTCCGGAAATGTATCCGGCCAGTTCTTTAGACAGAAACGTTCTTCGAGGACTGTTACCCATTGGTAGCCAACAAACCAGTACAGGGCCACCGCCACAATCAGCCAGGAGCTGCCTGCAAGGCCCATCCCGAGATAGGCAATGGCTGCCCCAAAGTAGCCGGGGTTCCGCGAGATCCTGTAAACACCACCCTGGATCAGTTCTCCAGAAGGCGCACTCGAATAGTCCCATATACTTTTCAGCCGAAGCGATTGGCCAAGAACAAAGATGGTAATTCCAGAGGCCAGCAGAGCCGGGTTTGATGTGAAAGGGACAAAGACCGTATAGATGGGCATCACGAACTGCGGAGACATGACCAGCATGTATCCGATCCGTTCTGCTGCAGACATGGGAGGAAGATTCGTTGCGCGGCTGAGGCCCGATTTGCCGCGTTCGGCCCGAAGAAGGTTCATCAATACGGGTGTAGAAAAAATAATCAGGGCCAGGATCCAGAGATTTACCCAGCCGATCTCAAAGTGAAACCATTTCATTTTTTTCTCCCTTGTATTTGAAAATCCTCAAGGATTGGTTATCAGATCTTTAAAATCCTGCTCGAATCAGCAGTAGAAGGCAGAAGCAAACTATACCATGCATTTGGTTAAGGACTGTTCATCAGGATTAATTATGGTTGATGATTGGACAAGTATTTTAAACGCAGATCCCCCGCTGCGTCTGGGAAAAGCGCAAAGATGCAAAGGCGCAAATGGATAAGTACCCTCACTTCGTTCGGGGCGGGCTGCTCACTGCGCTCGGGACATGCGCAAAGGCTCAAAGAGCGTCGGATATCCTGATTACCGGGAAAAGTAAAAAATGGCCATAGTGAAAGATCCGCGGTTAGTCTCCGCCTGGAATATTCATCTTTGGTAGACTTAATGACATGTACGACATTTGTAGGAGAGATCATGAAAATTCGCAAGTTCCTGAAAATCACCGGCTTTGGTCTCCTGGCTTTCCTGGTCGTTTCGATACTTGGCCTTGTTATCTGGTCCGCCGCCGGCACCTATCCAGCAGGGCAGACTGCGGCTGCTGCCCTGGAGCCTTCTGACACCGTGACTGTTTCACAGGGTGAATGGATCGTGTTCGCGCCGGAGGAAGAAACGGATACGGGCCTGGTATTTTACCCGGGCGGCCTTGTGGCGCCGGAAGCATACGCACCTGTACTGCGGCAGCTGGCAGAGCAGGGGGTCCTGGTGGTGCTGACACCCATGCCCCTGAACCTGGCGATTTTCAATACCGGCGCAGCTGATGCTGTGATTGAGGCGAACCCTGAAATATCGAACTGGGTGCTGGCAGGCCATTCACTGGGCGGCGCGGCTGCATCGATCTATGCGAACCAGCAATCCGGCAAACTCGATGGGCTGGCACTGTGGGATTCCTATCCCCCGGACAGTGCGGACCTTTCCGGCAGCGGCCTGGCGGTACTCTCGATTTACGGCACCACAGATGGCGTACCCAACACGGACGGCTTCGACAGCAAGCGCCACCTGCTGCCTGCGGATGCGGTATTTGTCCCAATAGAAGGCGCCAGCCATGCCCAGTTCGGCGACTACGGCCCGCAGAAGGGTGATGTAACTCCTTCAATAAGAGCGGCAGAGCAGCACGATCTGGTCACTGCAGCCATGTTGGCATTTATCGATCAATGATGCAATCGAAGCGGTATAAAAGAACTGTTTCCGGCTGAGCTGTAGTGAGTCCTTTCCAGGGTGTTATCAGGACTTGACCCAACACAGTTGGCGCTCTCCCGCTGACCTTTTAGTCTCTTTCGGTAAAGTTTCAGACTCTCACGGGTACGTTTCGAGCTTTCCCGCCCACGTTATACACTTAACCGGTCACGTTTCAGACTTTACCGGTCACGTTATGCACTTTCCCGGTGAGGTTTTGGACTTTACCGGTCACGTTATGCACTTTCCCGGTGAGGTTTTGGACTTTACCGGTCACGTTATGCACTTTCCCGGTGAATTTTTGGACTTTATCGGCCACGTTACAGACTCTCCCGATGACCTTAAGTGCTTTACCATCTATTTCTCACACTTAACCGGATCTTCCGCGGATTACAGAGCCGTAATAAAAAAAGACTTTGTGTTATGTTAAGCCTGTATTTTCCAACCCTGCCGCGTATGTATCGTTCTGTTCGTTCTGATTGCAGAGGATGGATTGTTGTAGGGTTTCGAGAAGAACATTTCTTCGATATACCCCATCAGCACAGAATCCACATAGGCTGAGTCCATAGACATGGTTTGAGGCAGTTTATTTTCGTTATACTCGTGAAAAAAATACTCTGAAAGATTATCGTCGGAATAGATTGTGTTTGGCGGGTTATTGTTAACACGCGTCCACTGCCCGCTCCCGGCTGCAGCATTGACAATGCTCATCATGTGGTACTTGTATATCCCCTGGGCATGATCGTGTTCGAACTGGACCCGCAGGTAAGGGCAGGGAAGATCCGCAGCAAACCGGGAAGCATCCCGTTCGTACCAGTACTCATCATCATAGATCGATCCACCGTGAAGTACCAGGAACCGGAGTTGTTCTTCGGTCATATCCTGGCCGTTATTCAGATACCGGATGATCTCATATACCCAGGCTTCGTTATTCTCCAGGCCTCTCTGAAAATCTTTTCCCGGACAGGATGGGCCTTCCCAGTCGATGAGAAACGAAACAGCCATGTCCGGGTATCTTGCCAGGGCACCCGTCGCCAGGATTACACCATAGGACCAGGAGAGGATTCCGATATTGTCTTCCTGCACAAGTGGAAGTTGAGGGAGGAAATCTGCGATTACCTTGAGGTCATCCTGATGTACAGTACCGTGAAAATTGTCGTCTCCTTCGCTTTCGCCCCGGCCCTGAGGGGCAAAATCCACGGCTGCAATACCTGCTTCAATCAGGCTGTTTTGGAGTCCTGTCGAAAAGGCATAATACTCATCTCCCCCGGCTGCACCAATAAGAACCGGAGAGAACAGGGACCAGGAAATGCCGCCGTCGACGGTATGCCACAGCGTTCTCAAATCCTCGCCGCTGTTGAGCAGCATCAAGCATGAGTTCAAGTCCCCGAATTCGATGGTTCGGATACCTCCTTCCATATCCGGGTTAAGATACTCCGGGTTGTAAAACACTGGAGGAAAATCGAGGATTTCCCAGGTAAAAGCGCCGTCATGTGTAATGTAAAGCACATACTCGGACGGCAGGAAAAAATCTGTCGCGGATATTCGTTACAAGGAAGAGACCCTATATATTAACGAATCCTCTTATTATTGATTAAATTAAATTATTCATCTCTGGTTTGGAGGAAACAGCGCATGCTTTTAAGCCTTCCCGGTCCACACACGTATGGCTTCGATGTTTTGTGTCAGAGTTTATAAACCAAAGACGCAAAAGCAAAAGGAATCATGCATGGTTCCTGTACCTTTGCGTCTTCGGGCCTTTGCGATAAACCTGTAGTCGCTAATTCCACTTCGAGTCCGGCGAATATTACCACTTGAACTATGTTTCTAGCGCAGCTGGACTTTGAATTCCACTTCCGGGAACAAATCTGCGTTTTCTGTGAATTCGCTGACTTCACTGCCCTTCAAGTATGTATCGAAAAAGCCGATGACGTATGTGTTGTTGATTTCCGCCAGACGAGCTGCACCCATCGGGCCCCAATAGTCCAGATACTTATATACATCAAAAAACAATGGGAAATCCCAGAAGTTTGTGTGGGAAGTGTTTTCGATTGTTAACCGGTATGAGTCATTTTCACTGCGATCGAATACCATTTCTCCAACAATATGATCAGTTTCGTCAGCAGACTCTGCATTGATAACCATAACAGGCTGAGAAAGAGTTTTTTCAGAATTGAAGTGTTCACCATAAGGCCAGCCGTCGATATTGATTCCAGCTTTGAACCGCTCATCGGCAATGCAGGCATCCACTGCCGTGGCCCCGCCGAAAGACCATCCCATTATGCCCACCCGATCCATATCCAGCCTTGATTCAAATAAGCCGCCGTTGTTCAACTTTTCGATTTCATCGAGCACAAAGACCACATCTTCTGTCCGTACGAGAAGCATATTTGTGGCTGAATCATCCACAGTAAGGATTTGCCTGATAATCCCTCTTTTTTCGGACATATCCCCGGCGGTTTCGAAATCCTCGTAGAGCTGTATTTCCTGCTCAGAATTGGAATTAAAAAGATTGAATATGTAGGTGTAGTCCTCTCCCACTATCTCACCATCAGGATAGATTGAAACAATTGTTTCGTATGTATGGCCAATACTGAAGACAATATAACCTTGACTGGCGAGTTCCTCGAACAGCATGGTGTTTTCAGTGTTCAGGCCGACGAAGGAGTGTGAATAGATCACAACAGGATAAGCTTCTTCCATTGTGGAAACGGGTGCATCGGTAAAACTATTTGTTCGAACATCTGAGAGATGGGAATACCAGAAAGTACCCATCTCAGCACTGAGGGAATATGCTTTCCCTGTAAAACCGTCCTGATCCCAATAGGTGGCGGGTTTTTCCCTGCGGGGTTGTTCTGCCGCAGGGTACCAGGCTGTTACAAGAACGCTGCGGACATCGTCGGGATTTGCTGTAAAGATTTCTTCCCTGTCGGGATCTGTCATGCGAAAACTGGTCCTTCCAACCGCATACGGGCCGCCGGGTTCCGGCAAATCCGGAACCGGCAGCAAAAGCGGAAAGATCAGAGTCAGGAAAAAAAGCAGGAAGGAAAATATGATACTGATTTTCCGAATAACATTATTCCTTATGATTGTTGTGTGTTTTCGATGGATCAGATCAAGAATAATCATCCCTGTCAGAAAAACGATAATTGGTACCATTTGCCAGCGATGCCTGTTGAAAAAAAGATTAGTCAATGACAGTGCAAGGGCGAGCACGGGAAGGGCCACCTTCCAGCGTTTGGCCCTCATTGTTTCAAAAAGATGGGCGATCATCCAGATAAAAACAAGTAAGAAGATACAAATTTCAGTGAATCTCATCAACGATCCTTCTTTCTAACTATGAATTATTTTATGTGCGTACTGAATTAGACATGGTTTGGAGGGGAAAGTTTCAGTCGATTGATGAAAGAGGGTACCAGGTATTTTTATCGCAAAGGTGCCTGGGCGCAAAGAACCATTAACGGATAGATAGGAAGACGCGAAGAATAAAGAAATAAAGTCGAAAAGTCGGAAGGAGCCGGCATGCCGCAATCTTCATGTCTTCACGGTAAAGAATTAGACCTGTACCCTGCCAACATTTCTGAACGGGGAGAAATCAATGTGGTACCTGTTTCGCTCATTGAGGATGCGTCAGGATCGGATGTTTTTCCAGGAACATGGGCCAGGGGTTTTACTTCTACGTTGAACTTATCTTCGATGCTAAAACTACCAACCCGGAATACCTCCGGGAAAAGCTCCGCTTCAAGGTCAAGCGTTGAGCGATGTCTTTACCAGGCGATTGTCAGATGTTCTTTATACCTTTGGCTGCTACAAATGCGCCTTTGCCATAACCATTCTGTATCATTTCCAGGGATTCTCCCGGAATCAGTGTTTGTTTGTAGGTCACATTCTCAAAACCCGCATCGGTGAGAACCTTGCCTACTTCCTGTGAGGAGAAAAACGTGGCTTCTCGATAGAAGACGTTCGTGTCGCGTTTATCACTGTACTCTTTCCCCAACGCGCTCTTCCGATCCACAAATCCTACAATAAGACATCCATTCGGTTTTATAACCCGGAAGGCTTCTTGAAAGGATTTCAGAATACTATCGACAAAACAAATAGTTGTTACCATCAATACATAGTCAAACCGGGAATCAGAAAACGGGAGCTTTTCTGCTGCTTCTCTCAGAACTCGAATACCCTGTTCTTCAGCCTTATGGGCCATATTCTCTGATGGTTCGACGCCGATAGTTATTCCCAATGGCACAGCAAATTTACCTGAACCAATCCCAATCTCCATTCCTTCTGCTGGAGGAGGGGGAATCATCTGTCGTATTGTTTCTATTTCGGCTTGATAGATGTCTCGATTCCTTTCGAACCACTCATCATATCTATCGTGATATTTATCAAAAGGTTCTGTTTTAGGCATCTTACCCCACTCGCTTTCAGAGGAGCACTATCCAGAAAATGGATTATCCCCCTCCCATTCAATGGCCCATAGTATACAATTATTCATGTTGATTGTTTGAACGCCTCTACTTATTCGTATTGTATCAATACCTCAGGACCTGGAAAAGTGAACGAGGCTCTATATTTGCCCGAATTCACTGATTTCAGATCTCATCACAAGATTTATATGGCTTGCAGCCAAAGGCGCAGGAAGATTGTGCATTATCGACATCCATAATCAAATGATTCCTTTTGTGCGCAGTGCATTGATAACCATAAAGAGGGCAGCAATCCAGTTTGTATAGGCGAACAGCTTCTTTAGCTCGGCAGGTTTGGTTTTTAATGAGAATCTGCCGCCCAGCATTCCCCCGACAATGGTAACCAGTGCCAGTGGAACAGCCCATGAGGGATTAAAATCCCCCTGTACCGCATGCCCGATAAAACCCATCAAAGCCGTAGACATGATCAGAGCAGAAGCTGTTCCAACGGCTGTGTGCATAGGGACGCCGCAGGCAAGGACCATCAACGGCACAAGAAACGATCCTCCGGAAACGCCCACCATACCGGATGCGAAGCCTGTCAGGACCGTAACCGGCACGGTAACCCATAAATTTACTGAATATGTTTCGCCGCCGGATTTTACTTGTATGATTCCGGGTTTCGTGCCTTCTGAGGCAGGTTTGTTTTCGGAAAATGGAACAAGCATGACGATTCCTGCTGCCAGCAGCAAGAGGGCAAAAATGATTTTTAATGAGAAGCTGCTGAACCAGTGTGAAAAATAACCGCCGCCGAGTGCAGATAATGCGGTGATACTTCCAACGATAACAGCCAGTGCCCAGGAAATGGATCTGTTCTTTTGAAAGATGATCATTGCTGCTGCGGATGCAGAGAAAAGGATAAATTGTCCGGTAGTGGCTGCCTCATGCATGGGTATACTGGCGATGGCCAATATCACGACATAGAAATTACCGCCCCCTTTGCCTACCATCGTCATGACAACAGCTACGAAAAGAATAAGAATCCCTACGAGTATCAAATCGATCATTAATGATGTCCTTCTTGATTATAAAGCTATTGGCATAAGTGTATCTATAAATAAATATCCGGATAATGAAGAAGTTCACCAAATTCGAATTCCTTAACTCGTATTCCTTAGCGCTTTGGCGACTTTGTTTTAAGTTTTTAATCTCCAACGCTGTTTGATCTGCCTTAAAGTCGACAAACCCCCTCGGCGTATGGGAGTTTGTCCTATTATCATCATAATAGAGAATGGGCGCGGAGCGACATTCTCTTAAACTAAAAACTCTGCTTTTCGGAGTTTTTAGTAGTGGGCACGGAGGGACTCGAAGCCGAGCACAGGTATTCGTGCCCCTCACGGATTATGAAATGACTTCAGACAGGATATAAATTAAGAAAGACTTTTGTTTGTAAATCTTCAATCCTTTTGGAAAGATTTTTTGTGTTTTATGATTTCACATTCAAAACTAGTTGAAGGGGCTCATGACTGGGCGATAATCAAAATCCTCCCATTAGGCTACGAATTATCATTTAATCCATAAATAACCAATTAACAAAAACTAATATCGCCTTAATATATAATTACATTTGTATACTACATCTTTACGGAAAAGGATTGAAACTGTACATTGTTATCAACCAGTTTCATCTCAATTTCGCTCAAATCGGGAAAAGTGCTTTTTAGTCCATTAGCATAGGACGCGGGCTTAAAACATGAAAAGTATCTCGTGTTTTCAATATATGAACTCGGTAACCGCTGGGCCATACCCATAATTGTGCTGCCTCTTCACCTTCATACCCAATATCAGCCAAGCAAACATTAATTGTAAAATTCTTAAAACCTGGCTTCTTTGAAATTGAAATAGCGTTTTTTAGCAAAATTTTCTTCATAAAGTTTTCAGTCCCTTCTTTGAACGTCCCCTCCCCCTTTGCTGAAGATGGAAGCATACGTTTGAATGCTTTTTTATACTGTTCGGTAGTTAATTCGGGTATTTCTTTCAAAGCTTGATTAAATAGGATGTCAATTGCTTTTCGTGGATCGGTAACTGTCAATTCTTCAAATTTTGTCACAGCTATTTTTACTTCTTTACTTTTTTGACCCTCAAGTATTTTTGGCTTATTTTTCGATAAGCGCTTTTGTAAGAATTGAATAACAATACCAATACCTAGAATAATAATTGTAAGAATCAAAGCATATTTAAAGACAGCATTAAAAATTACTTCTAGTTTATCTAAAATACCAACAATGTCCATTAGTCCTCCTATTATTTACTAGTTTTAGTTAATGGTTTGTTGAGTTATTGTTTGCTCATGTATTCTTACTTTATCATAAGAATAGTTGTCGAACCCACGACCTCACGGATGATCTATAAAATCCTATTAGGTGTAATGCGTACGGATTTTTGGACACAGGTCTTAGAGGGTAAGATAATAATGGAGGATCAAGACCATGGCCAGGAAAC